>Ga0307516_10002881_pt1 | contig 22620 bp, 14 predicted proteins | sample 19_EM_MG_FD_203310 | JGI IMG/M metagenome (GOLD analysis project Ga0307516, IMG submission 203310) | Populus trichocarpa ectomycorrhiza microbial communities from riparian zone in the Pacific Northwest, United States - 19_EM | ecosystem: Host-associated > Plants > Roots > Unclassified | place... | reverse complement strand
TGAACAAGGTGGCCGCCCGGCGTCACGGCCACACGACGATCGCCGCGGCCCGCCTGTCGGTTGGTCTCGCTGTCCGGAGGTGTGCGGTCACGCATCGGCTTGGCGACAGCGGTTGACCGAACGCCCGTTTCCGAGGGCCGGGATGCACCGTTATCTCCCTGATGCGCGCGTGATTTGGGTCGTTTGTTCCCATTCGCAGGACGGTGTCACCATGGCGTCCCAATACTGATCGTGGCGGCCCGAGACAGTAGCGTGGCACGATGAACGTCGTGTCCGTGGCCGCCACTATGGGCGCCGATATGCGCGGCCCCGGAACGACCCGCAGGAGGGCGTGAGTGTCCCAGACACGTGCCACCCAGGTTTTCGCTGAGGACGGGCGTGCTCTGCGCGTGGCGATCTCGGGATCGGACGACGGCGAACCGGTCTTCCTGCTGCACGGCACGCCCGGCAGCCGGCTCGGCCCGAAGCCACGCACGAGCGTGCTCTACCGCCTCGGCGTGCGGCTCATCTGTTACGACCGGCCCGGTTACGGCGGCTCCGACAGGCGCGGCAAGCGTGCCGTGCGGGACGTGGCGGGCGACGTCGCGGCGATCGCGGAGCACCTGGACATCAAGCGGTTCGCCGTGGTCGGGCGCTCCGGGGGCGGGCCGCACGCGCTGGCCTGTGCGGCGTTGCTGCCGGAGCAGGTGACGCGGGTCGCCGGCCTGGTGAGCCTGGCGCCGCCGAACGCCGACGAGATCGACTGGTTCGACGACATGACCGAAGCCAACATCCGGGAATACCACACGGCGGACGAGGACGAGTCGAAGCTGATCGAAAGCCTGCGGCTGCAGGCGGATCGCGCCCGCCGCGACCCGGCGGGCATGGTGGACCTGCTGCGCCAGCAGATGACCCGCCCCGATCAGCACGTCGTGCACGACTCCGGCATCCGCGAGCTGCTCGCCGAGACCTATGCGGAGGCGTTGCGGTCCGGCCCGTACGGGTGGATCGACGACGTGCTGGCGCTGCGCCGCGACTGGGGTTTCGACCTCGGCGCGATCCAGCAGCCGACCCTGCTGTGGCACGGCGACCAGGACAACTTCGCCCCCGCCGCGCACACCCGCTGGCTCGCCAACCGGATTCCCCACGCGCAGCTGATGGTGCAGCGCGACACCGCGCACTTCGGCGCGATGGAGATCCTGCCGGCCGTGCTCAGCTGGCTCACCCGCCCGTTCGACCGGGTGCTGGCGGCCTCCGGCCAGCACGCCTGACCCCGCCGCGCCCGGTCAGAACGGGTGCGGGTCGAGGGTGCGGTGCATGAACCGGCGCTCACGCATGGCGATGACCGCCGGATGGGTGTCGCCCAGCGCGTCGATCAGCCGCTTGATCATCGTGAGCTCCTCCTCGGCGGAGCAGCCGTACAACTCGCGCCGCATGAGCAGGACGTTGCCCTCGTACCGCAGCGTGTCCGGATGATCGGGGCCGAGCTGGTCGATGATCGGGCCGCGGAGCGGCTCGATGACGCGGTACGCCTCCTCCGGATCGCCGCGCTCGGCGGTCAGGATCGCCAGGTTCATCCGGGCCGCCAGCGCGTACGGGTGCTCCGCGCCGAGGCCCTCGTCGAAATGTCGGCCGGCGAAACTCGCGAGCTCGTACGCCCGGTCGAGGTCGTGGGCCGCCCGGGCCGCGGCGGCGCGGTTGTTGGCGCAGACGAGCCGGTTCGGATGGGTCTGGCCGAGGGTGTTGCGATAGGCCTTCTCCACCTCGTTCAGCTCCGAGGCCGCGCTCTCCACCTCCCCGGTGGACAGCAGGTTCACCGCCCGGCTGAGCCGGCAGGCCAGCGTGTCCGGGCTCGACGGCCCGAGAATGTGGTTCAGCTGCTCGTAGGCCTCCTCCAGCAGGGGCGCCGCGGCGCCGGCATGACCCGCGCTGCGCATCGAGACGGCCAGGTTGGTCCGCACGTTGTAGTAGCGGGGGGTGTTGTCGCCGAGGGCCTTCGCGACACCCTCCGCGGTGTCCCGGAGGAGCTTGATGGAGCCCTGGTAGTCGCCCGACTCCCGGAGGTCGCGGCCTAGGTTTGCGGCGGTGTTGAAGGTGTTGGGGTTCTTGTCGCCGAAGACCACGGCGGAGCGCTGGAAGACGGTCTGGTCCCGGTTGCGGGCCGAGCGGAAGTCGCCGGCCAGCCGGTAGGACGACGCCAGGTTGTTGAGCGCGATCAGGGTCCGCTGGTGATCCTCGCCGAAGTTCTCCAGCCAGGCGGCGTAGGTCCGTTGGTCCTGCGCCAGGGCCTCGGTGTACAGGCCGAGGGCCCGCAGGTCGGCGGCCAGGCTGCCCGCGGTCATCAGGGTGTGCGGGTGATTGTCGCCGAGCAGTTCGCGCTGCTCGGCGAGGACGGCCTCGTTCAGCTCGCGCGACTCGGCGAACCGGGACTGGTCCCGGATGATGTTGCCGAGGTTGAACTGCAGATGCAGCATCTGCCGGCGCAGCGAGCGCCGTTCCTCGTCGTCGCCCAGCCTCGCCGAGAGGTTGTTCCAGAAGCCGATGAAGCGCTCACCGAGCAGGCGGGCCTCGTCGATGCCGCCGGTGAGCCACACGTAGCGGACCCGGTCGATGAACAGCCGGCGGACGGCCTCGTCACGCGAGTCGTACGCCTCGGCCACCTCGAGGTGCGGCCACAGCATCCGGAAGCGCGGCCAGGTGCCGGGGTTGTCCACATCGTCGCGGGGACGCGCGGCGGCCAGCACCAGATGCACCTGGTGGCGGGTCTCCGCGAGCTCCGCCGCGGTCATCCGCTTGCGGACGACGTGCTGCAGCAGGCGGTGGATGTGGATCTGCCGGTTGGCGACGTCGAGCTTCAGCAGGGCGAGCCGGCTGACCTTCTGCACCAGCGCGCCACGGTACGAGTTCTCCGACACCGCCGGGTCGAGCGGCCGGAGCATGTCCGCCATCCGGTCGCCGTAGACGAGGTCGAGCCCGATCTCCGGCGCCAGCAACGAGCAGAGCTGCAGCAGCCGGTACGCCGCCTTGGAACTCTCCTGCAGGCGGCTGAGCGACAGGTCCCAGGTCTTCTCCACCGACGGGTTCTCCGGGCCGGAGCGGATGCCGGCGGGGCCTTGCTGCTCGATGTCGCGCAGGTAGTCCTCGACCGGGGTGCCGGTCTCGGCCAGCCAGGCGCCGGCCGCCGCGATCGCGATCGGCAGGTCGCCGAGCAGCTCGGCGACCCGGCCGGCCTGCTCGGACCGGATCGACGCCACGCGCTGCCGCAGGTGGGAGACGCTCTCGCGGCGTTCGAACACCTCGACCTGGATGGTCTGGCCCCGGTCCGCCCACTGTGGGTTGCGCGAGGTGATCACCACGTGACCGCCGGCCTCCGGCAGGTAGGAGCCGATCGGCTCGACCTCCTCCGCGTTGTCGAAGATCACCAGCCAGCGGCCCACCTCCTCCTGCCCGCGCTCCAGCGCTCTCAGCACGGCCCTCGCCTGGTCCGCGATGCCGCCCTCGCCCGGCAGGCCGAGCTTCTTCCCCAACTCGGACAGCTGGGTGTCGATGAAGGCGGCCTCGGACGCGTTGATCCACCAGACCGCGTCGTAGGCGTTGCGGAACCGGTGGGCGTACTCCATCGCGACCTGCGTCTTGCCGATGCCGCCCATGCCCTGCAGCGCGGACACCACCACCGACGTGCCGGCGTCCTGCAACTGCTCACGGAGCTTGAGCAGGTCGTCCTCGCGGCCGGTGAAGTGCTGGTTGCGGATCGGCGCGTTGAACACCGACGTGGCATTGCCGGGGAACCGGAGGCCGATCTCCCGGTTCTCCAGGTCCGTGGTGGTGTGCCGGACCAGCTTGAGCAGCCGGGCGATCGCCGCGGGCTCGTTCTGGCCGGACAGGTAGGCGGAATCGGCGGTCGGGTGGCCGCGCAGCGGGCGGACATCGGCGACGTAGGCGACCAGCGGGGTCCGCGGGTCGCTCCGGTCCCGGGACACCCGCACCGCCTCGGTGGCGGCGTTGCCCGCGGAGACGATGGTCAGCTGGCGCCCGGCCGGCTCCTCGCCGCCGCCGTCACCCTCGGCGCCGGACCCGGCCGCGGCCATCTGCACCGTGACGTCGGCGGCCTCCAGCACCCGGGCGACCCATTCGGCCCACAGCCGGTCCGGGGGCACATACCTCAGCAGCACCTTGTCCTCGGGGCGGGCGACCTGACGGACGAAGCGGGCGGCAGTGTGGATCCGCAGGCCCTCCTCCATCGGCCGCAGCCCGGCGACCGCACCGTCGGTGATGTACCGGGTGAGGGTCTCGTACGAGGCCAGCATGGACGACGGCGAGCCCGGCCGGTCGCCGAAGGTGGCCAGCGTCTCCTCGAAGGCGTAGAAGGGCCGGTACGGCACCTCGACCGTCGCCCAGTAGGCGTCCCGTTCCGTCTCGGACAGCTCCGCCGGCAAACCGCCGAACCGCTGCCGGGCGACCATGCGGCCGGCGTCCACCCGTTCCTTCTCGGCCGAGTCGACCCGCATCGGCACCGGCAGGATCCGGATGGCCCGGGTGCTGCTCAGCGGGATGCTCGCCGCGACCCGGGACGCGCCGTCGATGCCCTGCTCGCTGAAGGTGAAACAGTCGACGACCACATCCGGCAGGTGCACGGTGCAGATGCCGGCGACGTCGCTGATCCCGGTCCGGCTGTCGATCAGCGCGTAGTCGTAGTTCCGCTTCATGTCCTCGCGCAGCGCGTCGAACAGTTTGCCGCCGCCCAGGTTCTCGTAGAAGTCGTCCCAGTCCCGCTCGTAGACGCTTTTCGAATAGTTCTGGTTCTGATTTCCGGCGGACAGGAAATCGATGCTGCCGCCGGCCGGGAAGTGCTTCCAGTCGAGCGAGAAGGCGTACTGGCTGACCCGGGCATACTCGGTGTGCCATTGCTCGTTGCGCGGCGCGTCCACCTTGGTGGCCCGTTCGTACTGGGTGACGAGCTCCACCACGCCGCCGGCGGTGCGCTGCTCCTCGGGCTGGATGAAGGGCTTGAAGAAGCGGTGCAGACCGGGCGATTCCAGGTCCCAGTCCGCTACCAGCACGCGCTTGCCGGCGGCCGCCAGAATCCAGGCGACGTTCGCCAGGGCCATCGTGCGGCCGGTGCCGCCCTTGTAGGAGTAGAACGTGACCACCGTGCCGTTGCGGTTCTCAGTCATCGGTTCTCTCTCCCGGGTCCGGGTCCGTGCGGTCCGTTCCGACGATCCTCGGAAGGGTGGGTTGCGCGCCCTTCGGCAGAAACACCGGAGCAATCTTCAGATATCGCCGGCAGGCCTCGTCGATCAGCGACGGCATGACCCGGATGAGCTGATCGACGTGGAGAATCTGGCGGATTCTCCGTTCCCCGGCGCGGCCCAGCCTATCGGTGACAGTGGCACCGAGGTCGGCGGCCCGCTCGGCGTATTGCGCGTCGTGACGATCGGCGACGGCCACCAGGGTGGCCCATTCCGGGAGCCGTTGCGACACCCTGGACAACGTCTCCCGGCCGCGCGGGGTATCGGCTATCCACGGGTCGATCAGCACGAGCACCGGCCCTTCCGCCAGGGTGCCGAACCCGGTTCGCGCGTCGACCACCCGGGTCGGCAGGCCGAGCCGCTCGGCGACGTTGGTCGTGTATCCGGTGATCGGGAGCCGCCGCTCGGCGCCGTACGGCTGCCACGCCTCGGGTGACTGCCCGTAGCCGGCGGTGGCCCGGCCGAGCGGCAGTTCGTGGCGGGCCGGCGCGAGCACCACCACGGTGAACGGCATGCCGCTGGGCACGACGTCCTCGTCCGGCAGGTCGTCGATCGCGACGTCTCCGGCCGGACGCGGGCCGACCGTCCCGGCGATCTCCACGATCCGGTGGGCCAGCCGGCGCACCACCGCGTGGTATTGCGACTCGTAGGCGGCCAGCCGGCAGAGCGCCCGGAGCCCGTTCTCGGCGTACTCCGGGATGCCCGCGCCGAGCGCCAGGGTCGCGGCCCGTTCCTCGGGGTGTTCCCAGGCGGGCAGCGGGACCCAGAGCGCGGGCAGCAGCCGAACGGCCTGCTCGCCGGTGGCGTGGACGCCGCCGAAGCGCCGCATGTACGCCGCCCGTTCGCGGCGCGGCCAGGACTTGGTGAAGTATCCGGGCGAATAGAGGGCGACGAAGACGTCCGCGGCCCCGAGCACGGCACCCAGGGTGGACTTCCACTCGGCGCCGGGCCGGACCGTGTCGTCGTAGTAGCCCGCGGGCGACGCCCGGTCGGCCCCCAGCAGGTCACCGACCTCGTGGGAGAGGTCCTTGAACAACACGCCCACCGAGTGGTCCGTGTCGGACGGCGCGTCCTCGCCCAGCGGCGCCGAGTGCGCGTAGCTCAGGTAGAAGTGAAACCTCGGCATCATTCACCCCTGCATTCAAAGGTCGTGCGCAGGCCCTCGATCCCGTCCGGAATCCCGGTCTCCACCCGGTACAGGTGGTGGATCCGCGCCACGTGCATGGCGAGCTTCCAGACGATCGTGCGATACACCCTGTCCTGGCCCGTCCGGATGAGCCCGAGCAGCCCGTAGTTGAGGTAGGCCGCCTCGAAGTCGCGCTCGGGCAGGTCGGTCGGTATGAACAGGCCGACCTCGGCGACCAGGTCCGGCAGGCGGCCGGTCATCGGCGTCCAGATCACCGGCACGATGGCGGTCTGGTCGGGCTCGGAGTCCTTGGTCCGCGGCAGCACGCGCCTGCGGGCGAAGGTGTCCCACTCCCGCGCGCACCACGGGCTGTCGCGCAGGTACGGCTCGGACAGCAGGCACACCAGGACCTGGCAGGTGCCGACGGCGCGCAGCAGGCGCTTCTGCCACTCGGAGCCGCCGCTGCCGGCCACGTCGAGATACCCGGGGTCGCGGCCGGGCTGCGCGCCGACCAGTTCGTTGACGTCCTCGGTCAGGTCGTGGAAGAACTGCCCGACCTCCCGGCCGGGTGCGCGCGGCGGTGCGGCCCACTGGGTGGGCGCCTTGACCCGGCGGTAGCTCATGAAGAACACCGGAGCCCCCCATTCCTCCGGGAACTCCTCGATCACCTCGTGCCCTCCCGTCCGATCCGGCCCGAGGGGCGTCGAGGATAACATCACGTGACCATCCGACTACAGTGTCCGATGGACCGTCAACCACTCGACAGCGAAATCGACCGCGGCCCGGATCGGCACGTAGCTGAAGGTACCGGCCAGGAGTCGGCCGGACACCGCGAAGGGCCGGCGTGCCAGGTCGGCGCCGAGGCGGTCGAAGTCGCTGTCGTCCAGGAACAGCGCATCGAAGTCGTGCTGGATCCGGCGTCCGTCGCGTTCCGAGAAGCAGCGGTGCGCCTGCCGCGGTCCCGGCGGATCGGTCCGGTATTCGGCCAGGTGCAGGCTGGTGCACTTCTCGTAGCCGACGCCGATGAGCAGCGTGCCCGCGTTCGCCCGGTACAACGCGCCGAGCGGTGAACGCTCGCCGAGGTGGCAGTCGAGATCGTGGACGGCCAGGTACTCGGCGGCCCGGGGGCCGATCGCGGCGAACGACGCCTGCGGGTGACCGCTGCGCACCGCGCCGGGCAGGGTCCGGACGTACTCCGCGAACGCACCGTTCCGCTGGCCCGGGTCGGTCGGCCGGAAGCCCCTCATGGTGGCCACGTACGCGTCCCGCTGGGCCGCCGTCATGCCCCGGGTCGCCTCCCGGAACGCCCCGCTGGTGGTCGAGTTCAGCGTTGTCTGGGCCGGCACCACGACGGTGGTGCCGGCGCCCAGGACCGCGCGGATCGCCGCGAGCAGGGTGGCCGCGTCGCAGGCCGGCTGGCTGATCGCCCGCAACGAGGCATGCACCAGGACGTCCCCGGCGGGCAGCGGCACCGCACCGAGGCCGTCGACCAGCTCCTGGAGCGTGGGCCGGGCGCTGGTCACGGCCAGGTCGTCATCGTCTCGGCCAGCCGGCCGACGAAGCGGGCCCCGTTCGCGGTCAACCGGTCGCCGGTCCGCAGGTGGGCGATCGCCTCGGTGGTCCAGTCCCGGTACTTCCGGTAGGCGGCCGCGGCCACCTCGTCGTCCGGACGGCGTTCGGCCCGGTGCCGCCAGAGGTCGGCGATGCCGAGATGGGCGTACGTGCCCTGCAGCGCGAGGTCGACGGGCCGGTCGTCGTCCCGCCACCCGACCGGGATCACGTCCTCGTCGGCGGCGGCCGCGACCAGCTCGATCACGTCGAGGACGGCGCCCAGCTTGGAGTGCTGGAACTCGTGCACGACCAGCTCGGCCAGCGCCTCCGGATCCGGTGTGTACGCCACCCCGATCCCCCCGAAGGCGTGCCGGGACGTGGCGCTGCCCAGGCTGCCGCCGGGGTCGACGGCCAGCGGGGTGATCGCCCGCAGGCCCGCGCGGATGCCCTCCACCTGGGCCGGCGCGTCCCGGTCCAGGCTGTGCAGGGCGGCCGTCAGGGTCGCGCTCCAGCTGTCGAACTCGGCGGGGGACAGCCGGGGTACGGCCGGGATCACGTGACAGTCGCGATACGGGTCGTCGTCCTCCAGGGTGATCCGGAACCCGTGCGTGGCCACCGACCGGGTCGGCTGCCAGCCGGGGGAGCCGGCCGCGACCTCCGCGACCTCGGCGGCACCGCCGTCCCACCGCACCCGGAACCCCGGCGACGACGCGGTCACCACGACCGTGCCGACGTCGCCCGGCGGGGTGAACGTGCCCAGCGTGGGCAGGTGCAGGCGACCGTCACGGAGCCGGACCACCAGCTCCACCGGGGTCCCCGCCCGGATCGCGACGGCGGCGGCCAGGGCGGCGGCACGCTCCCACTCCGGCACCCAGCCGTCCGCCGGGTCGAGGCAGGTCACCACCCACGGGCGGACGAACGGATGGCCGAGCACCTCGAGGAACTCCGCGGGCGCCTCGGACTCCAGCCGGCCCAGCACGGCGAGCGCGGCGCCGAACTCCGGGTCGCCGGTGAGCTTGTGGCCGATCTCGCTGACCAGCACCCGGTTGATGGTGAACTGGGACTCCCGCAGCGCGGCCACCGCCCGGGCGTCGCCGTACCCGGAGGCGACCTGGTCGAAGACGTCCTGCGGGAGGTCGTCCAGATCCTCGTGTTGCGGGGCGTACGGGTGCTCGTTCATCGAGGTGACGAGTCCTTTGAGATCGGCACAGTAGACGGAGGGGTTGGCGAAGCCGGTCGCCGCGCGGTAGCGGTGGGCCACCATGCCGCCGCCGCACTGCCGGACCACCGGGCAGGCCCGGCACACCGGCCCGAGGGCGGCCAGGCCGGCGGCGCGGCGGCGCATCGCCGGATGCCCGGCCACCTGGTCGGCGCTGTGGGTGAACACGGTCATGCCGGTCGCCCCGGCGCCGTGCCGGGTCGTCTTCATCGAGTCCGGCTGCTCCCAGGCCCCGTCGGTCTCCACCACGACCAGCCCGCCGGAGTCCGGGCCGACCGCCTCGGTGAAGCTCGGCCCGCCCCGGCGCAGGGACCGGATCGAGTCGAACAGGCGGATCGGCACCGGCCGGCCATCCCCGATCCACCGATCGTGCACGGCGGACAGCCAGGCCGCGTACGCCGGAACCGGTGCGCCGTGACCCGGCGGCGGCCGCTCCCAGGTGGCGTGGGGCAGCAGGAAGTCGATCGTCGGCGGCTCCTCGGCCAGCAGCGCCTCGTAGACCCGGATCGGGTCGTTGGCCAGGTCGATCGTGCACAGGACGCCGGCATAGACCGGCCGGTAGCGGGGGTCGCGCAGCAGGCGCAGCGCGCGCAGGGTCTGCGGATGGCTGGTCGCGCCGTTGCGGAACCGGCGGTGCCGGTCGTTGTCCGTGCGGGCGCCGTCCAGGGAGACACCCATCCGGACGCGGAACTCCAGCAGCAGGTCGGCATACCGCTCGGTCAGGCGTACGCCGTTCGACTGCATTCCCAGCTCGAGGTCGCACACGTCGCCGACGATGTCGCGCAGGCTGCTCAGGACCTCCCGCAAGGTGTCGACGCCGAGCAGCAGCGGCTCGCCGCCGTGCAGCACCACGGTCACCTGGCCCAGGCGGTGCCACGCCGCGTGCTCCGCGATGCGCTCGGCGGTACGGCGCACCGTGCCGGGGGCCATCACGGGCGGCCGATCCCGCCAGGTCTGATCGACGTGCTCGTACATGTAGCAGTGATCGCAGGCCAGGTCACATCTGCTGTGGACCTTCAGGACGAACTGCCGCAGCGGACGCCGGGGTGTGCCCGCCACGGGCTCACATAGCAGAGCTGAACCTTGCCACGTCGCGTCGGGCCGGACCGATGATCCGCCGGACCACGGGCGTCCGGGTGTCCGCGGCGATCTCGTTGATCGAGCGTTGCCGCGCCTCAGGGAGCGGCGGCCGTACGGATACGGCGTTGCTGGTGCTGGGCATCACGACACATCCCTTGCGAGGCCGACGGGTTTGGCCGATGGCGGGACACGGTGATGTCGAGATCGCCAAACCAAAATGAGCATAGATAACACTTCGCGTGATGTCACCACCACGGTAGGCCATAGTGTATCGACGTTCATCGTGATCTTCGTCGATTCCGGGGGTCGATTCCGGCAGGGGGCACCCCCGACCTGGGTAGCTGGTCGGCGCCCGCCGGTCGCGACCGTGGGTGCTGTCGGCGGCGGCCGGTGCTGCCTAGCGTCGACGCCATGATTGAAGTGCATGAGCTGGTCAAACGGTACGGCTCCAGCACCGCCGTGGACGGGTTGTCGTTCACCGTCCGGCCTGGACGGGTGACCGGGTTCCTGGGGCCGAACGGTGCCGGCAAGTCCACCACGATGCGGATGATGATCGGGCTGGACCGCCCGACGACGGGTACGGCGACGGTCAACGGCCGGCCGTACCGGGCGTACCCGGCCCCGCTGTGCGAGGTCGGCGCGCTGCTGGAGGCGCGCTCGATCCATCGCGGGCGCAGCGCCCGCCGCCACCTGCTGGCGCTGGCCCAGACGCACGGGTTGCCCGCCGGGCGGGTCGATGAGGTGCTGGCGGCGGCCGGACTGGCCGCGGTCGCGAACCGCCGGGCGGGCGGCTTCTCGCTCGGCATGGGCCAGCGGCTCGGCATCGCCGCCGCGCTGCTCGGCGATCCGGCCGTGGTGATCCTGGACGAGCCGGTCAACGGTCTCGACCCCGACGGCGTGCTCTGGATCCGGACGCTGCTCAAGGAACTGGCCGCCGGAGGCCGGACGGTCCTGGTCTCCAGCCACCTGATGAGCGAGATGGCCGTCACCGCCGAACATCTGCTGATCATCGGCGGCGGCCGGCTGCTCGCCGACACGACCGTCGACGAGTTGATCGCTCGGGTGGAGACGGGCCGGGTGCTGGTCCGGTCGCCGGAGGTCACCGCGTTGCGGGAGGCCCTGCTCGGGCGGGGCGCGACAGTGACCGGTCTGGAGCGCGGGCTGGTGGAGGTCGACGGCCTGAGCGCCGAGGCGATCGGGGCGATCGCGGCGGAGCAGCACCTCGTGCTGCACGAGCTGACCCCGCGCCGGGCGTCGCTGGAGCAGGCCTACATGGAGCTGACCCGGTCATGAGCGCATCTCGGGTCACCTTCCCTCGGATCGTCCGCGCCGAATGGACCAAGCTGTTCGGGCTGCGCTCGACGTGGGTGGTCGCGGCCTCGGTCGCCGTGCTCGCCGTCGCGCTGGCCGGCGCGACCGGGCGGCACGCGCACCGGGCCGACATCCAGGGCGCCCTCCTCGGCATCGACCTGTTCTCGCTGGTCCTGGGCGTGTTCGGGATCACGATGATCACCGGCGAGTACGGCTCCGGGCTGGTCCGGGCGACGTTCGCGGCGGTGCCACGCCGGCTGCCCGTGCTGCTGGCCAAGGCGGTCGTGCTGGCCGCCGCGGTCGTGCCGCTCATGCTCGTCGTCAGCGTCGCGTCGCTCGGGGCCAACCGCCTCCTCGCCGGGCAGGCCTGGCCGGACGGGTCCGATCTGGTGCGGGTCGCGGCCGGCGCCGTGGCGGCACCGGTGGGGCTGGCCCTGATCGGGCTCGGGGTCGGCGCGTTGCTGCGGCACACCGCGACCGCGATCACCGTGTACGTGCTGTCCGTCCTGGTCCTCCCCGCGCTGCTGCAGGCCGCGCTGCCGGAGCAGTTGGGCATGGACGTCGTCCGCTACGTGCCGGTGGCCGCCGCCCAGGCGATGTACACCGTCGGCGGCGACAACCCGTTCCGGATGCTGGCGCCGGGCCCGGCCGCGCTGGTCGTCGCGGCGTGGGTGGCGGCCGCACTGGCCGCCGGCGGCGTGGTGCTGTGGCGGCGGGACCCGTGAGAATGGACCGATGAGGATGCGTGCGGTCGCGGCGGTCGCCCGGCGCGGCCCGCGCGCCGGGGACGCGGCGGTGGCCCTCGCCGCCGCCGCTGCCTGCGGCCTCATCCTCACCGGCCGGACCGGCGCCACGGTCGACCCGGCCGGCCCACTGGACTGGGCAGCGGTCGTCCTGCTCGCGGTTCCGCTCTGCTGGCGGCGCCGGGCGCCGGTCCCGGTCTTCTGGTCGGTCATCGTGCTGCTCCTCGCCTCCCAGGCGCTCGGCGCGCAGTCGCCGGCCGCGGTCATCGTGCCGATGATCGCGCTGCACGCCGTCGCCCGTCATCGCCCCGCGCGGCATGCGTGGCCGGCGGCGGTCGCCACGGTGCTCCTGCCTGGCCTCGCCGACTGGCCGGACAACGACCGGGTCTGGGGCGCCCTGGTGGCGGTGTCGGCGATCGTCGTGGCGATCGTCGCGGTGGGCATGAACCAGCGCACCCGCCACGCCTACCTGAGCGAGCTGGAGTCCCGGGCCGAGCGGCTCGAGCGGGAGGCCGACCAGCAGGCCCGCCTGGCGGTCGCCGAGGAGCGGGCCCGGATCGCCCGCGAGATGCACGATGTGATCGCCCACCACCTCGCCGTGATGGTGGCCCTGTCCGACGGCGCGGCGGCGACCCTGCCCATGGCCCCCGAGCGCGCGGCGGGGGTGATGACCCAGGTGTCGGCCACGGGACGGCAGGCCCTCGGCGAGATGCGCCGGCTGCTCGGGCTGCTCCGCAGCGATGTCGGCGGCCGCGCGCCGCAGCCCGGCCTCGGCGACCTCGACGCGCTGGTGGAGCGGATCCGGGCGGCCGGGGTCCGGGTCGCGCTCGCCCGCGAGGGCCTGCCCGGCCCGTCGGGCGACGGCGTCGGCCTCGTCGTCTACCGGATCGTCCAGGAGGCGCTGACCAACACGCTCAAGCACGCCGGCCCCGGCGCGAGTGCCGAGGTCCGGCTCCGCTTCGGGGCGGACGGCGCCGACATCGAGGTGGTCGACGACGGTGCCGGCCGTACGGCGCGACGGCCGGGCGGCGACCGGCACGGCCTGACCGGGATGCTGCAGCGGGCCAGGTCGTACGGCGGCCGGCTCGATGCGGGCCCCCGCACCGGGCCGGGCTGGCGGGTACGCGTACACCTGCCGCTCGGCGCCGACGGGTGCCCGCTGCCGGACCCCGGCCGTACGGAACTCCGCGCATGACCGTCTCCGTGCTGCTCGTCGACGACCAGCCGCTGCTGTCGCTGGGCTTCCGGCTGATTCTGGAGGCGCAGCCGGACGTCACGGTCGTCGGCGAGGCCGGCGACGGCGCGCAGGCCGTCGCGATGACCAGGGCGTTGCGGCCGACGGTGGTGCTGATGGACGTCCGCATGCCGGTGATGGACGGCATCGAGGCCACCCGGATGATCGTCGATTCTGGCAGCCCGGCCCGCGTACTGGTGCTGACCACCTTCGACGTGGACGAATACGTCTACGCGGCGCTGCGCGCGGGCGCCAGCGGCTTCCTGCTCAAGGATGTGCCGCCGGCCGACCTGGTGACCGCGATCCACGCGGTCGCCGGCGGGCACGCGGTGGTGGCGCCGGCCGTCACACGCCGGCTGCTCGACGCCTTCCTCCCGCATCTGCCCGACCCGGCGACTGGGCGCTCGCCCACCGACGAGGCGCTGCACCGGCTCACCGGCCGCGAGCGCGAGGTCCTCGAGCTGGTGGCCCGCGGCCGCTCCAACGCGGAGATCGCCGACGCGCTGACCCTGTCCGAGGCCACGGTGAAGGCGCACGTCGGGCGGCTGCTCGCCAAGCTGCGGTTGCGCGACCGGGTGCAGATCGTGGTGTTCGCCTACGAGCAGGGTGTCATCGCCCGCGGCGACGGCACGTGACGCGGAAGGCCGCACCGATCAGGATTCGAGAAGTGGCGGCCACCGCCCCCACCTAGCATGGCTGTCATGACGACGAGCAAGGCCACGAGGACAGCCCGGCGGGCGCCCGCGCCGCACGGCGCCACCAGCCACGATCTGATCCGGGTGCGGGGCGCGCGGGAGAACAACCTCAAGGACGTCAGCGTCGAGATCCCGAAGCGCCAGCTGACGGTGTTCACCGGGGTCTCCGGCTCGGGCAAGAGCTCGCTGGTGTTCGACACGATCGCCGCGGAGTCGCAGCGGCTGATCAACGAGACCTACAGCACCTTCGTGCAGGGCTTCATGCCGACACTGGCCCGGCCGGAGGTCGACCTGCTGGAGGGGCTGACCACCGCGATCATCGTCGACCAGCAGCGGATGGGCACCGACCCCCGCTCCACCGTCGGCACCGCCACCGACGCCAACGCGATGCTGCGGATCGTCTTCAGCCGGCTCGGGCAACCGCACATCGGCTCGCCCAAGGCGTTCTCCTTCAACGTCGCCTCGATCAGCGGTGCGGGCGCGGTCACCGTCGAGCGCGCCGGGCGGACGGTGAAGGAGCGGCGCAGCTTCAGCATCACCGGCGGCATGTGCCCGCGCTGCGAGGGCCGCGGGTCGGTCTCCGACATCGACCTCACCCAGCTCTACGACGACACCAAGTCGCTCGCCGGCGGCGCGTTCACCATCCCCGGCTGGAAGTCGGACAGCTTCTGGACGGTACGGGTCTACGCCGAGTCGGGCCTGCTCGATCCGGACAAGCCGATCCGCAAGTACACCAAGCGCGAGCTCAACGACTTCCTGTACAAGGAGCCGTTCAAGGTCAAGGTCGACGGTGTCAACCTCACCTACGAGGGGCTGATCCCCAAGTTCCAGAAGTCGTTCCTGGCCAAGGACCCCGACGCGATGCAGCCGCACATCCGGGCGTTCGTGGAGCGGGCGGTCACCTTCAGCTCCTGCCCCGAGTGCGGCGGCAGCCGGCTCAGCGAGGCGGCCCGGTCGTCGCGGATCGACGGGGTCAACATCGCCGACGCCTGCGCGATGCAGATCAGCGACCTGGCCGAGTGGATCCGCGGCCTGGACCAGCCGTCGGTGGCGCCGCTGCTGGGGGCGCTGGGCAAGATCCTCGATTCGTTCGTGGAGATCGGGCTGGGCTACCTCTCGCTCGAACGGCCGTCGGGCACCCTGTCGGGCGGCGAGGCGCAGCGCGTGAAGATGATCCGGCACCTCGGGTCGTCGCTCACCGACGTGACCTACGTCTTCGACGAGCCGACGGTCGGTCTGCACCCGCACGACATCCAGCGGATGAACAACCTGCTGCTGCTCCTGCGCGACAAGGGCAACACCGTGCTGGTCGTGGAGCACAAGCCGGAGACGATCGTGATCGCCGACCACGTCGTCGACCTCGGCCCCGGCGCCGGCCCGGCCGGCGGCGAGGTGGTGTTCGAGGGCACCGTCAAGGGGCTGCAGGCCAGCGGCACGATCACCGGCCGCCACTTCGACGACCGGGCGGCCCTCAAGCAGTCGGTGCGCGAGCCCGCCGGCAAGCTGGAGATCCGCGGCGCGGCGACGAACAACCTGCGCGACGTCGACGTCGACATTCCGCTCGGCGTGCTGGTGGTGGTGACCGGGGTGGCCGGGTCGGGCAAGAGCTCGCTGATCCACGGTTCGGTGTCGGGTCTCTCCGACGTGGTCGCGGTCGACCAGGCCGCGATCCGGGGCTCGCGGCGGAGCAACCCGGCCACGTACACCGGGCTGCTCGACCCGATCCGTACCGCGTTCGCGAAGGCCAACGGCGTGAAGCCGGCGCTGTTCAGCGCCAACTCCGAGGGTGCCTGCCCGGCCTGCAACGGCGCCGGTGTCATCTACACCGACCTGGGGATGATGGCCGGCGTCGCCACCACCTGCGAGGAGTGCGACGGCAAGCGGTTCCTGGCCGAGGTCCTGGAGTACAAGCTCGGCGGGAAGGACATCAGCGAGGTGCTGGCGATGCCGGTCACCGAGGCCGAGGAGTTCTTCGGCGCCGCCGAGACGCGTACGCCGGCCGCGCACAAGATCCTCGAGCGGCTCGCGGACGTCGGGCTCGGCTACCTGAGCCTCGGCCAGCCGCTCACCACCCTGTCCGGCGGCGAGCGGCAGCGGCTCAAGCTGGCCACCCGGATGGCCGGGAAGGGCGGCGTCTACGTCCTCGACGAGCCGACCTCCGGCCTGCACCTCGCCGACGTCGAAAACCTGCTCGGCCTGCTCGACCGGCTCGTCGACTCCGGCAAGTCGGTCATCGTCATCGAGCACCACCAGGCCGTGATGGCGCACGCCGACTGGATCATCGACCTCGGCCCGGGCGCCGGCCACGACGGCGGCCGGATCGTCTTCGAGGGCACGCCGGCCGACCTCGTCGCCACCCGGGCCACCCTCACCGGCGAGCACCTGGCGGCCTACGTCGGCGCCTGACCGGCGGAAGCCCGGTGCCACGTGCGCCGACTGTTCGCGTACCGGATGGGTCTGAGCCATTGATCTTGCGCGATGCGGGGGGTTAAGTAAGGGCACTGTCGTTACCGGCGGGTAAGGCCTTTCCTCGGGCGACTCCCGGGCTGCTGCCCGGGTGGTCGCACGATGGTTGCTGCCCGCACGGCACGGCTGCTCCGCCCCGGTCTGTCCCCCGGCAACGCAGAGGAGTCTCATCCCCCATGGCACGCTCCCAGCCACGCAGCAAGAGATCGTTCATCCGCCGGCCGCTGATCGTCGTGGGCAGCGCCGCCGCGATGATCCTCGCCGGCGCGGGCATCGCCCTCGCCGCCCCACCGGCCAGCCTGCCCGCCAACGCCGAGGCGCTGGAAGTCACGTGGCAGCCGGCCTACGACTACGACACGGACGGCTGCTACCCGACGCCCGCCATCGGCCCCAGCGGGACGCTCAACGGCGGCCTCAAGCCGACCGGTTCGCTCAGCGGCGAATGCCACGACCAGTCCGACCTGGACAGCACCAACGGATACTCCCGCTACAAGTGCAACAACAACTGGTGTGCCATCGCCTACGGCCTCTATTTCGAGAAGGACCAGGCGCTCGCCAACAGCAGCATCGGCGGGCATCGCCACGACTGGGAGCACGTGGTGGTCTGGGTGCGCAACGGCCAGGCCGAGTATGTGTCGACCTCCGCGCACGGCGACTTCGTCATCCACGCCGGCGCCGACGCCCGCTGGGAGGGCACGCACCCCAAGATCGTCTACCACAAGGACGGCGCGAGCACGCACGACTTCCGCCTCGGCAACTCCGGCGACGAGCCGCCGGAGAACTACTACCACACTTGGCGATACCCGACGCTGGTCGGCTGGAACGGCTACCCGGCCGGGGTCCGCGACACGCTGAGCAACGCCGACTTCGGCAGCGCGAACTTCGGGCTCAAGGACGCCAACTTCACCAACCTGCTCACCGAGGCCATGCCGGCCGGCCTCGCGTTCGTCCCCAGCGCCTGACCGTCCCTCGGCGGCGGCTTCCCCGGCCGCCGCCGAGGGCTCTACAGAGGATTCACTCCGGAAGCTCGGCGGCGCGTTCGAGGCTTCGGTCGTCGTGGGCGAAGCTCGTCGTGTTGCTCTGCCGGGTGTCGGCCTTGGCGCGGTACATGGCCAGGTCGGCGACGTGCAGGAGTTGGTCGACGGTGAGTTCGCCCGGCCGGGAGACGGCGATGCCGATGCTGGCCCGCGGCTGCACCGGGGTGTCGCCGATCAGGACGGGGTTGCGCAGGTCGGCGACGATCCGTTCGACCACCGCCTGGGCGTTGGCCGAGCTCTCGATGTTGTGCAGGACGACCGCGAACTCGTCCCCGCCGAGCCGCCCGACGGCGTCGTGGCCGAGGACGTTGTTCCGCAGGATCCGGCTGACGGCGACCAGTAACTGGTCGCCCGCCTCGTGACCCATCGTGTCGTTGACCTGCTTGAACCCGTTCATGTCCAGCAGCAGCGCGGCGGTGGTCTGCCCGTTGCGCGCTCCCCGGGCGAGCGCCAGGCGCAGGGTGTCGTGCAGCTGTCGCCGGTTGAACAGCCCGGTGAGGGTGTCGGTGATGGCCAGCTCGTGGTTCTCCCGGGAGGCCAGGATCTGCCGGGCGACGACGACCGCGGTGATGGCGATTCCGCCGGCCACCACGCCGACCACGCGGAGCGGCAGGCCCCGCACCGAGAGCAGGAGCAGGACGTAGCTCAGGCCGATGGCGAGGTACGGCAGACTGCTGACCGACCGTGCCCGCGGTGGCTCGGTGTCGAGCCGGTGGCGGCCGGCCTGCCGGCACTGGGCGAAGGCAGCCATGGTGAGCAGGAAGTGGCCCGTCAGCCAGCAGGCGAACTGCCATTGGTCCGGGCCGGCCGGACCGGCGTGGCTCTGCCGGTAGCCGAGGATGACGTCGCCCGCGACGAGGGCGAGCATCGCGGCGCCCAGCAGCCTCGCCGGCTGCCGGGCGGATTCGGCGGCACCACGGAACAGCACGATGGTGGTGCCGAAGAGAAGAACCAGGTCGCCCGCCGGGTATGCCAGAGCGGCGGCCAGGGCGCCGCCGTCGATGTCCTCGGCGGTCACGCCCGGTCCGATCTGCAGATGCCACAGCAGCACGCAGCCGGCGATGACCACGACCGCGGTGTCCAGCCACACCTTCTGCTGTTCCCGCCTGCCCTGCGTACGCATCGGCAGCATCAACAACCCCGCCAGCAGCACCGGCCCGAACAGCAACCGCAACAGGTCCGCGGGAGACGGGAAATCGGTACCGACCGGATGGTCGGGACGCAGCATCGAGGAGCCGAGCAGGACCAGGAACGCGGCTGTGACCATGCCGAAGGCCCGGCGGGTGCGCCGGTCCAGGTTCGGATGCCGCCACGCACGGGCCGCGAAGGCGACACCGAGCAGCCCGTAGCCGCCGAAGCTCATGCCGACCAGCGGTGGCACCTCCCGGATGCCGCCGCCGAAGGCCAGTATGGCGAGATTGGCCCCGAGGCTGGCGAACAGTCCGATCGAGGCCCATCGCCATACCCGGTCGCGGGCGCCCCGCGACAGCGCGACCTTCAAGATCGTTCGTGCCGGCACGGGATCTCCTCCGGGGTCCGCCCTGCTCGCCGCCAGCATATTCGGCCGGCCCGGGCCCGACCTGAGGCGACCGGGTCAGGTTCGGAAGCGGCCGACGGCGGCCTGCAGATCGCCGGCGAGGCCGGTCAGCTCGGTGATGGTCTGATTCGCCTCCGACAGGGTCTCGGTGGTGCTCTGCGCGGCGTTCGAGACCTCCGAGATGGTGCTGGCGATCTGCGAGGAGTTGCCCGCCGCCTCGCCGACGCTGCGGCTCATCTCGGCGGTGGTCGCGGTCTGCTCCTCCACCGCGGCGGCGATGGTGTTCTGATAGTCGTTGATCTGCCCGATGATCCGGCTGATCTCCTCGATCGCCTGCACCGCGCTGGTCGTGTCGGACTGGATCGCGGTCACCCGGCCGCCGATGTCCTCGGTGGCCCGGGCGGTCTCCTGGGCCAGGTCCTTGACCTCGCTGGCGACCACGGCGAAGCCCTTACCCGCGTCGCCCGCGCGGGCCGCCTCGATGGTGGCGTTCAGCGCCAGCAGGTTGGTCTGCTCGGCGATCGACGTGATTACCTTCACCACGTCACCGATCTCCGCCGACGACCGGCCGAGCTTGGAGACGGCCGCGTTGGTGGCCTCGGCGGCGGTCACGGCCTGGCCCGCGACCCGGGCGGCCTCGTTGGCGTTCTGCGCGATCTCCCGGATCGAGGCGCCCATCTCCTCCGAGCCGGCGGCGACCGTCTGCACGTTGCCCGACACGCCGCCGGCCGCGCTGGTGACCACGGCGGCCTGCCGGGCGGTGTTGTCCGCGCTGGTGGCGAGCCGGCTGGCGACACCCGCCAGCCGCTGGGTGCTGTCGCCGAGCGTGCTGGCCCCCGACGAGAGGGTCTCCACGGTGGCTCGAATAGCGGCGCTCGCGCGGTTGACCGCGGCCGCCATGTGGCCCAGCTCGTCGCGGGACCGGACGATCGCCGGGCGGGTCAGGTCGCCGTCTGCCACGCCGGCCAGGGAGGTGGTGACGTCGGTCAGCTGGCGCCGGATCATCCGGGAGACGAGGACGGCCAGCCCGAGGGCCAGCAGCAGCCCGACCGCGAGCGAACCGAGCATGAGGGTGCGGGCGGTGCGATAGCTCGCGCTGCCCGCGGCCGCCTCCGCGGCGCTCTCGCTCGCCTCGGCGTCCTGCAACCGGCTGATCGCGTCCAGCATGGTCGCCTCGAGGCTGATGAACCTGGGGCCGATCTCCGCCGGCGCCGGCACCGTGATGCCGGGCTCCGGGGCTCCGCCCTCGAGGACGATGCGCCGCAGCCCGCTGTGCTGCGCCCAGGCCTCGGTGAAGTCGTCCAGGGCGGCCAGCCGGGCGGGCGATCCGGTCGCCGACTCACGGTACGCGGCGAGCCCGGCCGCAACCGTGGCATCGGCTTCCTTCAGGCTGGCCTGACCGCTCGCCCGGAAGTCGGCGGTGCCCGGGGAACTGACCAGGAACAGGCCGCGGAACATGGAGCCGAAGCCGCCGCGGATGTGGCTCAGCTGCTGGAGGCTGTCCACGTGTTCGGCCTTCATCGCGATCAGCCGCTCGTTGGCGCGGCCGGCCTGGACCATCGCCACCACCGTGATGATCACCGCGGCGGCCGCGGCGACGATCACCGAGAGCAGGACCTTGGTGTTGACACCCCGGTCGGCGAGCCATCCCGTCCAAGCGCTGCGCTCCGCGGTCACCTGGAGCGCCGTTGCACCCTTCGGCATCTGCCGTCCCCTCGTAGCCGGTCACCGACCAGGCGATCAGTCCCCGCTCTCCTGATCGGCACGCCGGCGGTCCTGCTGAGGGGACGGCATCAGCTCGTTCGGGTGGTTCACTTTCGGATGATCGGCATGCAGTTGCCGGTCTTGTAGGTGGACTTGGTGTCGGGCACCAGACCGTGCCCGGCGCGGGCGATCCGAGCGCAGATCTTCTTGGCATCGCCGACCGCGTCGGTGAAGCGGTCGTCGTCGGTGTCGAGCACCGACGTCCGGCGGGCCTCGACGTAATACTTGTGCTCCTTGGCCTGCGTCGTCCCCGAGTGCATCGCGTGGTCCGGTGGATACGTGCCGTCGCCGCCGTAGAGGTGCAGGTGGAAGCCGCTGTTGACGTCCGGCTCGGATCCGGCGAAATCCACGTCGTACTTGACGGTGAGCTTGCCCTTGGCGATGACCGCCGAGGTGATGCAGACCCATCGCTTGTTGCTCTTGATCTCGGCGGTGCACTGCTCGTCCGCCGGGGTGGTGGCGCTCGGGGCGGCGCTCGGCCCGGCGCTCGCGGCGGGGGAATTGGCGGCGCCGCCGGTGAGTTTCTTGTCCTCGTCGCGGCCGTACTGCGCGTAGGCGACGCCGCTGGCGACCAGCAGCGCCGTCAGCGCGAGCCCGGCGCCCACCAGCACGCCCCGCCGCCTGGCCACGCCCGCGCCGGCCGACTTGCTTCCCGGTGGGGGCGGCCCCGCGGGGTTGACCGGCACGGCCGCGGCCCTCGCGGCGTTGGTCCCGGCGAACGGCGTGCCCGGCACACTCGCGCTTCCGCGCAGGCCCGCGCCGGCCGGCACGCTCGCGCTGCCCGTCACGCTCGTGCCTGTGACGCTCGTGCTGCCCGCTGGGACCGCAGTGGCTGCCAGGCCCGCGCCGGCCGCCACTGCTGTGGCCGCCGCTCCCGTGCTCGGCGTGGCCGGCGCGGGGGGCGGGACGGGCTGGGTCGCGGCCGGGCCCGGGGCCGCGGCGCGGCCGGTGACCGTGCCGGTGTTCACGGGCTGTTCCAGGGCGCCGCTCGCCAGCCACGCCGCACCGAGCGCCACCGCGTGCTTCGGGTGCGTGTCCACCGCCACCGGCCGGCCGAACTCCGAGCTCACCAGCTGGGAGACGATCGGCATCCGCGACGAGCCGCCGACCAGCAGGACTGAGTGCAGCACCTCCGGCGAACAGCCGGCGGACCGGAGTGCGCGCGTCAGGGCCTCGACGGAGCCGTACAGCACCGGGCGGACCATGGCCTCGAGCTCGGACCGGGTGAGCCGGACCTCGGTGACGATGTTCGGCAGCAGCACCGGGATCGACGTGTCGGTGTCCGCCGACAGCGCCTCCTTGGCCTGGACGCACTCCTCGCGCAGCCGGGCGACCGCGGCGACCGCGGCGGGGTCGTCCTCGTCGAGCTCCTCCAGCTTGCCGCCGAGGGTCTCCCGGACGTGGTTGAACACGGCGGCGTCGAAATCGATGCCGCCGAGGCGTTCGATGCCCTCGGGCTGGCCGAGGATGTCGAAGCCGATGTCGGCCTTGCGCAGCACCGCGGCGTCGAAGGTCCCGCCGCCCAGGTCGTACACCGCGACGATGGCGCCGGGCTCGATGCGCTGCTGCTGCGCGTAGCTGACCGCGGCCGCCTCCGGCTCGGTGGTGTAGGTGACCGGCCCGCTGAGG
>Ga0307516_10002880_pt1 | contig 22625 bp, 31 predicted proteins | sample 19_EM_MG_FD_203310 | JGI IMG/M metagenome (GOLD analysis project Ga0307516, IMG submission 203310) | Populus trichocarpa ectomycorrhiza microbial communities from riparian zone in the Pacific Northwest, United States - 19_EM | ecosystem: Host-associated > Plants > Roots > Unclassified | place... | reverse complement strand
AGGGACGAGGATCTCGGTATGATTTGAGGGGAGAGAATCACATATGTAGCTATAAAATGACAGAGGAACGAAGTGATCGTCAATAAGAGGACAGGGATAAACAGATAAAGAGGGACACGTACAAATGTGGAGGGGATACGGCGGGTATTGAATCAACATAGTGAGGAAGGAGAAAACCGGTACGGTTTGAGGGGAGAGAATCACAGGTGTAGCTAGAATATGACAGGAACGGCGCAATCGTCAATAAGGCGACAGGGACAAACAGATAAAAGAGGGCAACGTACAACTGCGAGACACTAAGAATATATGTTTCGGCAGGAGGGATGCGTCCTTCGCCGAGGAAGTCATTGAGGAAGAGGAGCGGTGAAAAACCACGAAGGAGGAGCATTGCGAGCAGAACGACGCGACAACGAGGCGGCGTTACTCAGCGTTGCTGTGTTGCGTAACGGCGAGGCACGTGACACAAACCGGAGAACTCAAAAGTCCGAGGCCATAAGCCCTCGGATCACAAACTCACCCGGCAATCAGCGTGCACACGACCGGCAAGGACGAAAAAAATTGGCAGGCCCGTCTGGAAAGGCCGAATTCTCGTAAACTCGAACTCGGAACCATAGCCAAACATACGATTAGATTGTGTGATTTTTGGCGGAGTATCCATGACGACCGCAGGTGATCAGATTATGGTTATCTATACAGCCTGAGGTATGTGTACAAGTCTGACTTGTAACGTCTCCTGCCAGCGGTGCCGAGCGAAGTTAGGGGACTCGACGATCACCCTTTCCGCTTGACTCGCAGAAATATGGGACAATGCATTCTTGCAAAATTTATCTATCCAGTCATCGAATGATTCGAATCTGAATTAGTGATGTTCAGGCCCGGCTCAAAAGCCGTGAGCCAGCCAGGCCGGCCGTTGGCAAAAGCCGGGCCCTGTGGAGGGCTTGTCGAGGCTGGTGGCTCGGCTCTGGTTGCTGCGAGGCCGCAGGCCGCGGCTTGAAGGAAGAGAACGGCGTTCAATCAGTATACCAGCCAAGGTCACGTCAATCTGATTTTTGAAACACATCATTCAATCGAAGCACCTGAAATTTTTTATAATTAGTGAACATGATACACGTAGACTGTTTGAATAAACCAGGATGTTGGGATGGATGTAGAGCCTGATGGAGACGACGACAATGATGTGTTTTTACTTGATGTGTAGACTCTCGAAGATATTTATTTCCTTCGCTGTGGTGCTACTGACACAGTGACATACATAATTTCGACACCACCCATCCCATCTTGTCTAGCATTCATCTAATGGGCCCGACTTGTACTTTTGGCAAGCCTGGGCCCCCTCAAGCCGGGCCCGAGCTGAGGCTTTTGAGCCGGGCCTGGCCTGGACATCACTAATCTGAATACCTGACTTCTACCTAGGCTCTCATCCTCGGGCCGTACTTCACAGTCCGAAACAGCATCCTGTGTCAGAGGATCAAACAGTTTTCACGGAGAACGAGTGACATAGAAACCAAACCCGCGCATTGATAAGCGAGAAGATTCCAGCGACCGAGAGCGAGAGGAGAACGGAACGCAGGGAGCTTGTGCAAGATGTAAGCAGATCATAGTTAAGCCTCTGTTCTCTTTTGGTCTCGAATAAGATTCGTTCTTGAGACACCCCGAGGCCATTCATGAATAGACAAAGCAATCGGAGGCCGGTCGTGCTTGGGATGTATTCTGCACATACTCCAAAGACGAGGACAGTCAGTGGCACGATGAAGAGGGCAGCTGAACGCGCGACGCGCAGTCCGTCTTCTGGGTACCAGACGGTTCAGCGGTGTTTCACGTACGGTTCAAAAGTCGGTACAAGTCCGTTTCGCCTTTCCCTATGAATACTTTTATGAATACTTTGTCAGATAACCTCGGGCTGTCAAAGTTCAAACACTACCGTAGCACATAACCATAATTCCGAATTCAATTTGAATCTGTGCCGTCGTCATGGATTCCTTAGTCTCTGTGAGCCTAGGTGTGCAAGTCTGTGACGTCTCAACTCTCCAGATAGCCCGAATTGCGGCGCGGCGGAGGTGCTGAACACTGGACACAGCTAAGGACACAGTTGACAGTGGGATTGGTTTGGAGGAATGTAAGAATGAATCTGTAGAAAAAAGACCATGAGCATCGCTTAGAATAGAGAATTTGGAACTTAAGTGTTCCGTAAATTCGACTGGATACTTTGCGGAGAAGTTCAAAACAGGCCACACAGCTCCGTCAACGTTGCACGCGACGACGACGACGCAATGCAAGGCCCAACGAAAGCGCGACCTCCACGGGAGCATGATCCTCGTTACTGTGCGGCCGCTCTTCGTTTTAATACCTCTACTCATCAATTGATTTTGCCGCAACCTTGGTTATCCAGGCATCAATTCATCGACCACTGTCAGTCTGTCACCGACAAATCCCGTGCCGACCTACAACATTCTACAAAAGCCGGTCCATGTAATCCGACCGAGCGACACGAAAATCAGATTACGCAGATGGTAGAAAAATCTGGGTTTATCCTCAGAGAAGGAGGAATTTCTCGACGCTGCATGCCGACTCCTCTCAGGTGGTCGTCCTCACCAGAGCCAAGTCGACGTTCATCCCTTCGCAGAGCTTCAAGCTTCGGCCTCTGCATATCTCGTGGCATGCCAGAGGGATCCTCGCGAGCCAGTGCCCGAACTCACCTCGTCCTGAACCTCTGTAAGTTCGGAGTGTTCTGTTCCATCTTCCCAAATGATGACCATGTCGGTTTTCGACAGACGCATCCCTCAACCGCAAGACTCGAGCTGCCTCGCCGAACATCGTTACATTCTTAAAACCTGCATCAGCCTTGTCAACACCTCTAACAACGAATGGTCGCCCCAGAAATGACTGTCCCTCTCAAGCCGGCATCTTCCTCCGCCAGCCCTCCCATTTTCCTCAAGCTACCGTGATTAGCCCTGCGCACAAATCTCTCGCCCGCGAGACACCGTGTAATTCGTGCTCAAGCAAAGACAACATTCTCGTGAGTAGAGCGACCCCTTGAGACCGCTAATCCATCCCAACCCCCGACCTCTTCTCCCAGCGGACACTACTACATCGCCGAAGACCACGATAACGGCAGCAGACGATGGGGGGACGGGACAGCTTCCACGACATATGACAACCCGAGCCTCCATCCTCCTGTCCGGCCAGAGAATGTTCAACGCAGAGCGGTGTGACTCACTGTGTGAGCCATGTCAAGGCTTTTATTGGCTGGACTTTCGGGGGTGGGGTTACGAGTCTTGGGAGTTTTCCGGGAATCAGCGGAGGATCGGATGATGTCGCAGGTCACACGCGCCACGATCCCCCCTTGGAACCCACCATCGAGATAAATGCACCCAATGGAAATTCTGTTTTAATGTTTTGAAAGCGGTTGAAGATGTAACGTTCGCTTGAGGTACATCTCGAGTCGCCTATTTATTAAATACATTGGTAGTGGCACGACTGTACCACTACAACGCCTCGGGTAGGATGGTCCACCCGACCAAACCCATCGCGCAGATGAAAAGGAGTAGTTGTGGTCGGAGATGGAGAGAAAGGATTACATCTGTTAGTTGTGTGAAGTGGCCGCGCGGTTTTTTTTTCTGGTTGACAAGTACGTCCAAAGCACGAGATGCTTTCGTTTTGGTCCATCGAGCAGTGCCGATTCAGTGTCGATCCCGGAGAGGAGAGGATGATGCGATGGCACCCCTGTAAAAAAAAGGCTGTACGGTGTGTGTAAACGCGGCGTCAAACCCCAGAGGTCTACGCTCCTTCCATCAATATCTCAGGGTTCCGTCCTTTTTAAATGACAGAAAACGGAGGTGAATTTTCCTACCCTTTACCCCCATACTTCCACCAACTTGAATGTCGCTCAATAGTGCACCTCATTCCAGGGCTCAACATCGCCGTTCTCGTCGCTCAAAATTTGCGCCTTATCCCAAAAACCGGTATTCCTCGCAAGATTCCTCGCACACGCTTCACCGTGACATAACCTGTGTGGTGTGCTCATACAGTTTTGACTTCTTTTCTGCATCGATACTTACCTGAAGCGAAGGATTCTGAATATACCAGTATTCAAGACTTGGTGGAGATAATTGGGATAATTATGCCCGGAGTCGGTCTGGCGTATGTTAAATTTAGACACGTCGATTTACTTCATTCCAATTCTAGCATCCCGTCCACCACCTCGAAGATATCTTAAATCCCCCCCCCCCCTTGGCTTGGCTTATTTCTTCGGGGAGCATGTTGATTGAGGGTACTGGATTGTGGGACAGGTGTTTGCTGCCTTCATTGTAAGGATGTCTCCCTTGCATAGCAGGTTTGGAGGATTGACATTTCTCTGCCAGGACTCGCTGCGTGTCATTAGAGGAGGGCTTTAGCGGGCATAAATCCGAGTCTCAACCAAAACCTTTCGGTCCATAAATCGTTCAATACTTCTAGCTCTTTACACACTACTCAATTTGGCGAATCACATTGTGCAAGTACTGCAGTTGGGGCTGGACCGGAGAAAGAAAAGAAAAAAACAGAACTCGAACCATCGAGAATTGTCGCTCAGACTCATGGATATTCATGCATTTCATCTGGGACTGCGAACTATCGAGAGTGTGAACGGGAAGCGTGGTGAACAGTCATTCTTGTGAAATTGATGGGTTTTTTTAGGGGGCTAAGGTTACGACGAGGCTGGTACGAAGTGCCAGTCACAGTAGACATTGGGCGATGCGACTACGAGGGATCTGGCAGGGCATGCGGATGCGACATTGACTATTAAGCCTCATGGATGCCGCTGTAACTACAGCACTCAACTTCCATCCTCCACTTTCGACACCTACGACACACCCTCATCAGAATCCCAATATTGCCATGGTAAGAAAAAGTCGAACACTAACCGGTCATAAACTGTCCCCAGGACCCGTCGGCCCAGACCAACACTTCTCTACACACTTCTCGTCCTCGTACCGCCCCGCCCCGACACTACCCACAGATCCCCTGCCCCTGCTCTGTTGTAGGGGGTGGGGGGACCCTTCTCCGCTGCCTCTGACGAGCAGACCTAAAACGGAAAGCCCTTCAGCTCATACAACTTTGAAATTGAAGAAAAGATACAAACGGACCACGCGATCCAGGGAACCCCGAGGAGAAACCATGACGACATCCACAAAGGTATGCGAATGGACCTGTCGTCGTTGCCGGATTGGAAGCCGGGGTGTTCAACAGGTCGTGACTGGATTGTTCTAGATGGGGAAGCGTCTGCAGAAAGAGACCCATGATGAGCATCGGTTGAAATAGAAAGTTCAATATATGCTTACAGCTGGTTCCGTAAACTCTAATGGTGACGCGGTGCGCTGTAGCTGTGGTGGGTCCACGCCTATGAGGGGGTGTAATACTATGAAAGGATGCGATGGCCCATGGTCATCATTCGAGAGGGGAAATATCAAACTTGGCACTTACCATCGTTGCAAATCCCAACGGAATCTTACAGATAACGACGACGACGAAATCCGCCTCTTCTTGACAAGATCCTAAGGTGAACAGCACCACACGTGACTTCCACGACGCCATCTATTCCATTGAACCATTGAACCATCATGCATCATCGATCATCGATCATCTCTCGCACTGCGAGAGTAACGACCCCGTCAATCCGCTCGGCGTCAAGTTTTATTCCGACTTTATTGTGGGTTACTGTCGCATGGGGTTATGCCTTTTGTGGTCCGTGCATTTTTTGGGAAAATTATTGGCCCCTACTGTTAGTTAATGTCAACGCGATAGACGTTGCACCACTGTGATTTGCACCAGAGGCTTCATAACCGGTACGGTGGATGGTTCGACAAGGACGAGTCGGTGAAAGACTTTACGCGGTATGCCCAAGTCCGTTGTTTTTTTTTTTTTGGCGGATTCTCTTGAATATGCTATCTTGGATGTCTAGATTTCGACAACTTTGTTGATCGTGTAAAACACTGGTATGTATCTTCGCAGCAAATGACATCATCAGAACGAGATGTTGAAACTTTTTTTAGGATAACTATAAACGAACCGTGGAGCGTCGCCGTGCACGGATACGGTCGAGGCGTCTTTGCGCCTGGACGATCAAGCGACCGAGACCGCTCCCCTGAAGGTGATTCGTCTACCGAACCCTGGATGTACGTGCTCTCCACCAACGTTTTTTTGCCCTCTTACAAAGACAGGGTTACAGAGTAGGACACGACCTCATCCTAGCTCATACCTTGCCGCCCCACTCAACACGGCAAGATTAGTATCATGCTTAACGGGGACTAGCAGATTCCTTACGACGATAGCCCAGAAAGTAAATTGTATTGAGTGATGGTTCTCATCGGCTTTTGCCCCGAAGATATCGCGGCTGCACAACACGCTCTTGATTTCTCCATTGCTGAGCGAGAAATTTTCTCAGTTTTGCCGGCTCTTTCAAGGGACTCTCTACTTCTTTCGCAACCTCGCCGCGCTACATCCAGGATGGTATGCTGTACGTTGCCACTTTTCGCCACTGGCAAGGTTGATTTCCAATATGACACCCACCATTCAAGGACCCGATATACCTCGGTCACTATCCACTGTACATGAGCGAAGTGCTGCAGCACCGGCTCCGCGGTTTACTCCGGAGGATATGGCGCTCTTTAAGGGCTCCTCGGATTTTTATGAGATTAAAACCTACACGACGAACCTTGCGCGTGAGTTGATTTGGCTGTCGCATTTTTACTTCGGTTTGACGTGATGCAAAAGGCGCTGGGGTGTGGGACGAGTTTCAAGGGAATGTGGAGTATACGTTCACCCGGTCGGATGGGATACAGCTTGGCATGCAAGGTACATCTTGGCCTTTGGGTGGTATTTTGGTGCTTTGGACCTCACGGTTACGACAGCGCATTCTGCTTGGTTACAGGATTGTATATCTCTGTGTTTATCAGCGCCTTATATTTGATTGGCGAGGCAATGAACTAAAAGATCCGCAAGGATCCCGCGCTGTGCGTCCCTCTTTACATTCCAGACATGTCGCGTCCTCATCGTCTGTTGGTATGTAAATAGCGATATACAAGGCATCAAGCCACAGCCAGAGACCAGGGAGAGAAGGACGCGTTTCTTGTCAGAGAACTGGCTGTGAACCGCCTCGTGCCCTAACTGGGAGTAACGGGCTATTTTCAGGGCTATTTTCAGTGTTTGCGGAAGATGACATCCCTGACAAGGAGTTCCCTGTACAGGATGAGTCTAAGGGTCGCGTGCCGAGCGCTTTCCCCGCGTCCGAAGGAAGTACCAATACGGACGGAGGTCTTGACCGACGCAATCCATTGGATTTCACACTCGTATAGAGCCGAACTCCCCTATGTGCCCACGCTAACCCTGAAACCCGTTGGCCTTCACAACTGCGGGGTGAATATCCACCCTCCAATTATCCGAAAGGTCTATTCCTCGGAGACCCAGGAAAATGTCAGGGGTCCGGTTCAGGAAACTGATAGGAAAGGGGATGAAAACCTCGGCGGCCATGCCGCGGCGCCACACGAATGTACCAGTTTGGATTTCTTGAGTGTGACGACTGGCCCACATCCAGGACGCGCCGATATTGTGCAGAATCATGTTACCCCAACTACCAACACGAAGGACGAACCGAAGCCTGTCGGCGTCCTGAACAGCGGAACTGACACGAATGTTTCGATAACGGACGTCGAAGTCGATCATGTCCAGGCATGCGGCGACCCACGCGAGGTTTTGCGTGGGATCGATCCTAACTGTGACTACATGGTATGGATTGGGTGCGCTATTTGCCGTCTGCTGGCGCCCTATGCCGGTTTTCACGACAGCCTGAGTGGCGCCACTAGCGGTGGTGGAAATGGACTATTGATGCGGGTTTAAATCTTCAATCGGTAAATATACTCGCGAAAGGAACAGACTGATCATCCTCTTGCTCAGACATCGCCGCCTCTGCAGCCACCTCTATAGAGGTCGGCCTTTCTGCGAAGAGATGCTATATACAAACATTGCCTCTTAATCAAAATTTATCGAGAAGGAAAAATTCGGTTACCATTTTTTGTTCTACAACCGAGTATGTTATGAGACCCTACTCAATCGTAAGATGATCAAGACAGAAGTTGGGGGAGAAATCAATTGGCAAATACGTCGTGCGAACCTGGAGTGAAAATGCCTTGAGGGGTATGTCCACTACTAGTTCGGTTTCTGTGTCGCCACTCTCGATAGTCTAGTAGTGTTGCTGTTACTTCGAATCTCGCATCCATACCATAGTCATGGAGGATCATCCACAGGAGACAGATTTCACCCTCAACAATGAACTTGGCACCTGTTGGCAGGATGTTCTAGGGATTTCGTTTTGACGTCGGGCCTCGTTGAACTTTGACAGCCTAAAGATCCCGCTCTTCATTGTATGCGCTAGAACTCAGTCGGAGATTGTAGGGTAGCTAGGAAACGACGAGGTCGATGCCGCTAATAAAAGAAATCGGAACCATCCGGGCGTGATTGACGATAGAGGGGACTATAGAGGAGATAATTATAAGGCGATTGGCGACTCGGTCGCACCTTGGAGTCGACCTAAACTTAAGTATATCGATTCCGAGTTCCATTTATTGAACGAGGTCGACCAACTGACAACTGTCGGCCGATACCTAGTCTTACAGGCGCCGCGTATGGGAGAAACGACTCGTCCGTCGCGCATTAACAGGGTTGTTCTCACTGAGGGGGCCCACTGATGTGTTAGTGACGTCGTCCAATCCTTACACGCAATCCTCGCATTTCAACCACGAAACGCTGTGATTATACAGTACAAGGTAACATTAACAAAAAGACAGGACGTTGCAAAGGACGGCTAAGCATCCTCCCTCTCACTGTGGTCGAACCAAGCGGGCCCAACGTTCAACGTTCAGTAGAAAAAAGTCGACGTCTCCCCTACACTTTCGAGTCCACGCTGGTCTTCTCCTGAACTTCCACTATCGAGCCCCTCTTCTCGCCATCATCCACATGATGTTCTCCCTCCTCATCCATCTCCGCATTATCGTCCGCAGCGCCTTCTTGCGCCGCAATCTTGTGTTTCTCAAAGTGCGAGCCGTGGTTCCTAGAGCGGGTAAAAGTGCATTGAGCAAGGGGTCCGGAAAAGTAAAAGTTGTAAAGAAACGGACTCTGGCCCAATGATGGTGATGAAGACGACAAATGCGGCGACGGTGCCGATGAGGATTCCTTGGACTTTGGCGTAGTCAGCCACGACCACCGGTTTTCCGCCTTTGATGATGGTCGTTTTGAGGTTGTCTCCGCCGGCTAGTCAGAGGTGGGTTCGGATTTATCAGAATCCAGGAAATGAGGAGGGAGGTAGGAACGTACTGGCTTCTATCTGAGCAGAAGCAGACGAAATCATCTGAGAAAAGGAAACGAGATGATCAGTTTACGAGATGTCCTTCTAGGTGAGAGAAAAGAACTCACGTTACCGAGTTGATACACGACACCAGGAAACGTTGCGCGGAATGCGGGTGGAGACATTTCTGCGAGCTGGATGGGGATCTAATTGCAAAGCCCATGCTCGTTGTCAGAGTTGAGTCAAACGTTATGAAAAGGGGGGATACGTACGACACCCCATGCACCCTGGACACCGAACTGCAGGCAGAACGCCCCAGCAGCGAGGCCGCTGAAGGTGTTGGGGAGAATCCAGAGGGGGATGAATACGCCAACGAGGAGAACAAAGATGCTAAGGAAGGGGAAGAAATGAAATTGTTAAGAGTCGAGGGAGGGTGGGCAGACGTACACGATGGTGAGACGACGGCCAATATGTTGGCTGATCATTCCGGCGATCGCGCCACCTCTGCAAATGGTGAGATGAGGATCCGATGACAGGTTATGGCGATCAGGACGGGGTTGACGTACGCGATGGCACCCTGACCAAGAATTAGCATCAAGTTGGGAGAGAAGGAAGAATGGACTTACGCAGTTTCCGATGATGGTGGCTACTGTGGCATTGTGAGGTGAGAAGCCCTTGGTTGTCTGGAGATACGTAGGGTAAAGATCCTGGGAGCCATGGGACAAGAAGTTGAAGCCTGACAACACATCGGAACGGTGTCAATGTACACGTAAAATGGGCAGAAGAAACATACCGGTCATGAGCAAAATAGCGTAGATGCAAAGCTTCCAATGTGTCTTGAGCATCACACCAGTCTCGCGGAAGAAAATCTTTGTCTTTTGTCCAGTCGTCAACCCCGTACCGCGGGCTTTCTCCAACTCCCTGGCCTTCACAAACACCTGACTCTCTGGTATCATCATCCTAAGGAAAGCAGCAAACGCCGAGATCCCCGAAGCGGCCCAGAACAACGTCCGCCACGAGGTATGAGGGACGAGCTTCAAGCTGATCACTGAAGCGATGAGATAACCCACGGCGTATCCCTGCTGGAGAACCCCAGAGGCCAATCCACGGGCCTCGACGGGGAGGTTCTCGAGGGCAGTAGAGGCAGCGAGACCCCAGATGCCACCCATGCCGATGCCGAAGAGGGATCGGAGGGCAAGGAACGCTGGAAAGGTAGTGACAAAGCCTGCGGCAAGCTCGAGGACGGCGACGAGGAAGAGATTGGCGACGAGGGGCCATTTACGGCCAAAGCGGTCCGAGATGACACCGAAGATGACCTGGGTGGGGCGAATTCGGTTATGTGTTGGGAGAGCGGGGTGAAGGAATACTTACCGCACCAAAAGTACGGAAGAGGAGGGTGAGGGTGATAGATTGGGTCTAGTGTAGTGGGATTAGGGGAGCACAGGGCCATGAATGGCGTTCACGCACGATGACATGCGTCGGCTTGTTGAACTGCACACTGAGACGAGTAACGCTGAGAGATACGGAGAAGAAATCGATGGCGTCACAGGTCCACGCAAGCCAACTGGAACAATGTCAACCGCAGCCCCCTCCATTCGAACAAATGAACAGACCCTGAGAAAAATAGCGCCCATTGAATCCATGTCAACTCTCCGAGAACGGTCGACAAAGGCCTTGTGTCCCTCTTTGCCTCTTTACGAGGGATGAGGTTTTTCAGGAAGTACGGCGCCATGTTGGAGGAGACGACAAGCAGGCGCAAGCAGCGGAAACGCTCCCTTATATGGCCGGATCTGCCGTCCTAAACGGAGTTGAGTCCAACCCTGGACGAACCCCGCATAACTACCGCCAGACCCATGACATACGCCACACGGCTCTTCGGGTTCTATCATGTCCTCATGGGGCTTGGCGGTCAGCCTCGTGCCGGATTACTAACATCGGCAGATGAACCGGGTTACTAATTCCGCCATGCCGCGGCCAAGACTTCAACACTGTGGCTTCATCCTTAGCTACAATGAAAGGTCAGACCAGCCTTCCATCACTCTTCAACTTACCTGCTGTACACATACTTTTCTCAGACAGACCATCATGCAGGCCTTCGTCAAGACCGTAATGAGATCGAGTTCTCGCGTAGCATCGACAACGTGAAGGCCGAGATTCAACGCAAGGGGCGGGTATGAGTGTGACTCCTCCCAAATGGCAGTCTCAGCTCGCGATCTCATCATCAGATTCGTCCCGATGCCGAACAGTGCCTCATGATCTTCCCTGGGAAGTAACTGGAGGACACCCAGCCAGAAGAAGCACTCAGTCCGCCTGCGCTGTGGAAGGCCAATCTCCTTCAACACCCTCACGGGGGGAAGATCATCCTCAGGTCGAGTCATCTGACACCATCAATATCGTCAAAGACAACAAGGAAGGGTAAGATTTAGTTGCTGTCCTCACCTCATCTACCATGAAAACTTAACATTCCCCCGCAGCATCGAAGCGCCTGCAGGCTGCTAATGACGAAGGTGGAGTCCGACGTCGATCAAAGCAGTGGTGGCAGGGATGGTGGAGAGGGGGAGGCGGTGGGTAGGACGAGGTGGGAAGCGGAGAAGGTTGCTGGCATGGGCGTGCTGCAGGTTTAGAGGTTTAGTAGGGGGACTGTCACGGCATGTAAACGAGGGTGCAGATCAGCACATATCTGGATTTTGAATATCTGAATAGACAACGATACAACCCGATCAACATATTTGTCTGTTGCCCATCCTGAAAAGCAGTCCTCACATCCAAACCGCGTAACGCCGTAATTGTACAATGCAGGGGGGGAGAACTGGGTGGGGGGATGTTGCAGCCAATCCTTCCTCTCGTGGTATTCGAACCAAGCTCCCAGGTTCAACGTCTAATAGGAAGAAACGTCTCGCCTACACTTTTTCCACACTGCTCCTGTCCTGGTCTTCCAAAACCCATCCTCCGCATCGCGCCAGCCGTATCTACATGATGTACTCCCAGCTCGTCCATCTCCGCATCATCGTCCGCGGCGCCTTCCTGCGCCGTAATCTTGTGTTTTTCAAAGTGCGAGCCGTGGTTCCTAGGGGGGGAAAGTGCATTGAGCAAGAGAGCCGTAAAAAGCAGAGGTTGGAAGAAACGCACTCGGGCCCAATGGTGAAGACAACAAAGGCAGCGACGGTGCCGGTGAGGATTCCCTGGACTTTGGCGTAGTCATCCACGATCACCGGTTTTCCGTCTTTGATGATGGTCGTTTTGAGATTGTCTCCGCCGGCTGGTCAGCGACACCGGGGAACGTTACGCGGAATGCGGGAGGAGACATTTCGGCAAGCTGGATGAGGATCTAGTTACAGCAAAGCCCATGCTCGTTGTCAGAGTTGAATCAAAGGGGGCGAACACGTACGACACCCCATGCACCCTGGACACCGAACCGTGGGCGGGACGCGCCGGCGGCGAGACCGCTGAGGCTGTTGGGGAGAATCCAGATTGGGATGAATGCACCGACGAGGAGAACAAATATGATAAAGGAAGAAATGAATGTCGAGGGGGGAAGGACAGTGGTCAGACGCACACGATGGTGAGACGACGGCCAATATGTTGGCTGATCATTCCTGCGATCGCTCCACCTCTGCAAAGGATGAGATGAGAATCTGGAGATGGGTCATTGCCATCAGGACGGGGATAACGTACGCGATGGCGCCCTGATCGAGAATTAGCACTGAGTTGAGGATAAGATGGGAAGAATGGTGCACTTACGAGGTTTCCTATGATGGTGGGGAAAATGGGTGGAAGAAGCGTACCAGTCATGAGCAAAATAGCATAGATGCAAAGCATCCAATGTGTCTTGAGCATCTCCTTAGTCTCGCGGAAGAACACCCTTGTCTTTTCTCCAGTCGACAACCTCGTACCGCGGGCTTTCTCCTCCTCCTTGGCCTTCAAAAATACCTCACTCTCCGGCAACAACATCCTAAAGATAGCAGCAGACGTCGAGATCCCCGAAGCGGTCCAGAACGACGTCCGCCATGAGGCCGACGTATGAGGCACAAGGTCCAAGCTGATCACTGCAGCGATGAGATAACCTATCGCGTATCCCTGCTGGAGTACCCCGGAGGCGAATCCACGGGCCTCGACGGGGAGGTTCTCGAGGCCGATAGCGGCGGCAAAGACCCCAGATGCCGCCCGTGCCGATCCCGAAGAGGAAGCGGAGTGCAAGGAATTCCGGAAAGGTATCGACAAAGCCGACGGCTAGCTCAAGAACGGCGATGAGTAAAAAAGATTGGCGACGAGGGGCCATTTACGGCCAAAGCGGTCCGAGATGACACCGAAGATGACCTGGATGGGGGCAAATTCGGTTATGTGTTGGGAGAGCGGGGTCAAGGGATCCACTTATGTAGTATTATTTACCGCACCAAAAGTACGGAAGAGGAGGGTGAGGGTGATAAATTGAGTCTAGTGTAGTGGTATCAGGGAGGCGATGAGGCGATAGCGTTCACTCACGATGACATGCGTCTCCTTGTTGAACTGTTTGCTCAAACGAGTAATGTTGAGAGATTCCGAGAAAAAATCGATGGCGTCACAGGTCCACGCAATCCATCTGGAGAAATGTCAACCGCAACCCACCGCATTCGAACGATCAACTGACCCTGAGGAAAATTGAGCTCATTGAATCCATGTCAATTCGCCGAGGACGGTCAGCAAAGGCCTCGTGTCCCTCTTTGCCTCTTTCCGAGAGATGAAACCTGGACGAATCCCGCATAACCACTGCTAATGCATAGCTTTCCGATATCTCACGGTGATCGCGATAACAGATAAGTTCCGGACCACGGCGACGCACAGGTAATCTGCGTATACCACCCGCGGTTTTCTTCTGTTTCTGTTTCCTTGAAAAACACCGACGATGTGATACACTTCCGTATTCTTCCAGCCGGCGCCCGAGCCCTTCCGCTCTTCAAGCCCATCTTTGGAATTAGTCGCACAATACGTCATCATTATGGATGTATCGTACCTTAGGGTAAAATATCAAAATCAGGTTTATGGAGTGGCATCGATTGGGCGACAATGATCCGACACCCGGCGACTTGCAATGCATCGACTCAAACAAGTCAAGGGAATTCTCACCACCTGTGTGTCTGCAGTCTCACGAGCAAAAATCAAGCTTATTTACGTACTATATTTTAACGCTTCAGCTTTTTGCCCCCCCTCCTCGTTGGCTTTTTAACCTCTCCCAGATCTTCACCCTTCCTCTTCACCCCTTGTCCTCCTTTCTCACCCCCACTCGATTTGAAACTCACAATCGTCGAAACTCCGACCCCGCCATTGGCAATATTCCCCACATGCCCCACCCCCTCGTTCCAATCTACATCACCGATGGCGTATCTGGGCATCAACATATCAGCAATCCGCATGCACGGATCGGCGTGGATAATCCGAAGATCCGAAAAAAAAAACACCGAACATACACCTGGCACTCACTTGCTTAAATCGAGAGAATCGATCATTGCCCGCTGTCGCTCGCGGAGTGCTTTTGTTACCTCGTTCCCGGCCTCATTCAGTTCATCCTCCACGCTAATCTCCACAGGCTTCCAATCCGTTCTTATCTCTCCTTCCTTCAGCGATAGGGCCTCAGGTATCGACGCCCCAATCGCTTCTTTCTGGATATCCAGTAGTCGCTTACCAATCTTCCGTATCACCTTGGCAAACAATGCCAGAGCTTGCGACACGGGTACCTGAAGCTCCACCTAAGTGACCCAAGTTAAATATATCCTACTCACCCTTAGGAAAAAAGCAAGAAAAACTCACCTCGACCTCCTCAATCGACTTCCTCTGCAACCCCACACCCAACAAAATTGAACTCTGTACAGCACTAAGCCTCACTTCCTCCCCCAACCTCTTTTGGAAATACAACCCCGCAACGGTCGGTAATAGATCCATCACCACATGGTAATCCAGCATGTTGTTGGCATAGGACTCGAGCCGTTTCAGATCAAATGGGGTCAACAAGATCGACATCTCCGATGGGCTCAGTTCTGATACGCGCCAGGTGGCAAGAAAATTTCAGCGCGGGGGAAAACCGGAAAAGTAAAAATAGAATCAGGGCTGACCTTGCGAACTGTCGGCGTTTTGAGCCTTGAGGCCTGCATTCACAGCTTCCAAAACGCTGAGACATGTCACGCTACCAAACTCCCGAAACTTGTAAGAGAGCAGCGATAAGAACCGCCTTCGGAAGTCTAAAACAAATTGAAGAGGGAGGAGTTAGGAATGGATCGGAACACAACAAGACAACCAGCCACAGATGACTATCCTCTTGCGAAGAAGCGGGGTAGCCCCAGCAACACCCCAACAACGACAGATGGAGTGGAAAAAGGAATGGATCGGAACACTACGAGACAGCCAGGCGTCACATATGGCTATCGTGCGCCTCCGCAAAAAAACCGGTGTACTATTCATTACCAACACTCCAAGAGCCACGGAGTGGAAAAAACATGACAAAGAAGAGTGATGCGGACGAACCTTTTGCAAACTCGCCCAACCACTCCATCTCGCTCTCCACCGAGCTATTCAAACCCCTCACCATCACGCATGTATGTTCGCCTGTAAGTTCGCTCGCCGTCTGCCGGACATAAAGCGGGACGAACCCAGCGCGTTTCCAAAACCTAAGAAAAGACTCAAGAATCTCCATGATCAAAATGAGTCTCTCTCTTACCTCAAAAGCTGAGGCGTAAGCCCGTACGAAACACCAAGATAGTCCAAGGCTTCGGGTTTGCGCTCCGTCAAACGTTGAAGAAGGGGTGGCATCGCCGTCACGGGTCTGACACCCAGTTTATCATTGAGAAGGTCTGTGTTCTGCTCCAACATCAGTTTCTGGAGAAGAAAGGGCCAGGGAGGAAAGACGTACAGGATCAATAGCAGCCGCATCCGGATACTCCGTCTCTACCCTCGGCCCTGACTCGTCAAGGTTAAAGTACTCCCCACTATAAAACGCATTAAGCGCCTGTATAGCTCTCGACCCATACCCCATCTGATGCACACTTCAGTCTCACTTTCTTTAAGCGAAGAAAATAACGCCTCACATTCGCATAATCTGGGTGACAAGCAACCCTCACCACCCTCGCCCCACTCAACGCGCCAAACCTCCCTTCCTGAAACTGCTGAGAAACAAGCCACGGAATCATATCCCCTCCCGCCCGCCATCCCCACCCCAACCCCTCCATAATCACCTCCTTACTAATCCTCCCCTCCAACGCAACCTGCAGCACGACCAACGGCTCCGGAAGGTGACTCTCATCATCCTTGATCGGTGGTAACAGCACGAACAAATGATGCGCCGGCGCATCCGACAGCAGCTGCAGGTCATTTGGCTGATTCTTATAATGTGCTGCGACATACAACGCCATCATCCGCTGCAAAAACACCTCGGATGCGGGGTGGAAGCTGAACAGGGTGTCCCGGCTGACATAAAACAGCTCGCACGTTGAGGGGTGCGGACACCCCTGCGTTGGAGCACGAGGCACAAGCGTCGCATCAAGGCACAGAAGTGCATTGAGCCACTTTTCGATTTTGTCGCCCACCGCGTACCGGATTGGCGTGTCGAGCTTGACCTCGCGCAGCATACGCGCCTTCGGGGCCTGTTTATGCGTCGGCTTTTTGGAGGAAGAAGAAGATGCAGTAGCGGTAGCGGCGTCGTCCTTGTTGTTCTGCGTGAGGTCTTTCGTAAGCGACGGCCGCGTGCTTTCGCGGAGTTGTTGGATGAGTTTGAGGGAGAGGGAGCGTCCGGTGCCTTCGTAGCCGTTGATAGTGGAGGCGAGGAAGACAAGATAGGGACCTATGAGGTTTTTCACGAGTGGAAGCGGGATGGCAGCTGCTTCGTCGATGATGACGAGCTCGGCTTGGCCAAGGACGTGGGCATCTTCAGGCTGAATGTACTGTTTGTCGAGTTAGTTAAACCAATGAGACCTCGAGTCTCTACAACACACCTGTATCGTCTGCCGATGCTCCTTGAACACATTCACCCTCACAATCGCATTGTTAAAGTCCGGATTCGTGCTCTGCGCAATATCGTAGTCCAAGTGCTCCTCATACCCCAGGGCGTCCATCCCCTTGAATATGAACTCAAACAGGGTCTTCAAGTTCTCCGGGCTGGGACTCGTCACGAAGATGTTCGAGTACCCGTGCGCCAGCGCAGCAGCTATCGCCACTCCCAACGCGGCACTCTTCCCCCTCCCTCGCCCCGCCGTCAGTGTCACAGTCGATGAAAGGGTCTTCTCCGCAATGGCGTCGATGAAAGTGAGGATAGCCTGCGCCTGGTCAATTGTCTTGGCCAGTTTGACGAGGTCGCCTGCAGGCTTGGTGTCTTCGAGCGAGGACTTGAGCTCTTTCAGCTCGGATTCGACCTTCTTGCTCTTGCCGGGCGAGTCTTCGATGGGTGTGATGTCCTTGCCACGGGATATCGGGAGCACGTTGAGTTCGTCGTCGAGGACGAGACAGTCGTCGCAGGATCCGAGAGAAAGGATGAATCGTTCGTTGAAGCGGGCGACGACGGAGTCATGGGAGGAGGTGCGATAGCGCGAGTGGACGTCCTAAAAACGGAATTGGTATGGATAAATACGAGGCTTAGTGGTGAGAAGGCACCATAGTCATCATGTATAGCTGCTTGAGGGACGTCATCGTCTTCAGAAGAAGAACCACCAACCCGCCCCCTTCCACCGTCTCGATTGTTCTGGCGAGAAGATTGGGTGTGATGGCCTCAAAGTCCTGGAGAATGCACATCCCATAGGTGTTTCCGAGGATCTTGTGAGATTCCTTGTAGTATCTTGCGTACCATTTCAGACGTCGCACACCGACGAAAAAGATATTATAGACGTACGTGTACCTGATATCGGTAACGGTGACGAAGATCTCGAAAGGATTCTGCTCATTCGGTTCTCGGATACCACGCTTTACGTCTCGCTTGATTTTTGCTTCACGTTTTTTGCGGTGACTAGAGCATGATACGCGTTGGAGAATTTCAGAATATGTTGCGGGGCTACGCACGTCGTGAAACCTAGTTCTTTTTTGTAACACCACAGTACTGAAGGACGTGCCGATACACGGGCTTGCGATAGCAGAAAGTGTAGATTTACTATCTACACCGCCGGCTCGATCAGTTACTGCGGGAACTGCAGCTTGAATTACAGACCTGTTCTCGCCCCTTGTCTCCCACCAGGACGATGAAGGAACGATGGTTTTTCTTGACATTGTTATTAATCAGTATCGGTATTCGAGGGTCAAGTTGTTTCCGCATTCGCGGGCAGGAATTGGGTGAGGAGGACGACGACGACGACGACAAGTATCAGGATGAGTACAACGCCGACGACGTCGAGCACGACAAATTTTTTGGGAATTCACACGGCCACCACGTGGTTCTTCATCCAGGATTACGGCTCTACTACCTCGCAAGACATCTGCAACGCCGTATAGGTTCAAATTAACACGGAAATAAGCTCTCCGGAGCACGCGCCCCTACGACGACTGCATTTCTCCACCCGTGGCTCAATTAAAAAAGTCGAAAGACGCCAGGTACACCCATCTCATTCCCATCACAGGACAGCTGATTGTCCCAACTCTAACGTGGTCCAGCCCTGGATGTGGCCGCGCAGGTATGAGGTAGGACGATTGCCACCCAGCACTGTGAACTCCACGTGCGCATACCGTCTGGCGTGCAAGCCGCCGCCGCGTGGCTCGGATGGTGTGACGTCCTATCTACCGCAACAGGTGACATAATGGAGACTTTACTGTTTTCCAGGGACTGGAACATGGGTGTCAAGGTCGCTTTGGCCAACACAATAGCCTTCTGAAACCTACGCCATCACTTTTTTCGACCCAAGTGTCACACCGCTTTCAACCACTACACTCTCATTGTTGTCAAGCTGGCCCAACTGCTTTGCCTTCTCTATAAAGCACAATTTCATTTCGCTCTTCGCATCCTTGCCTTTGTCCTGCGAATTTCTCCCAAACCCAAAGTCAATAACTGAGCGCATCATATCTCTAGACAAAATGACCTCTACTCATCTCGAAGTTCCTCCCTCTGCCGTCTTCATCTTCACACCCTGTTCTTTCGACGATGACCCTCTCACCACCAAGCCCCCTCCTTCGCCCACCTCTTCTATCAAAGCATGCTTCGTCCGCTCCCGCCCCACCTCGGCCGACTTCTCAGAGTACGAGTTCTCTCCCCTGGGTGCTCTGCACTTCGACGCCGCTGGTTCCCCTCTCTCCAGCGAGGAACCCAGCCCAGTTGACGAAATCCTCGAAGCCACAAACCGCTGGGCGCGGCAGATACAACAGTCTCAGAGCATTTCCGAGGTCCCCCTCGGTCTCGCCTCTGGAACCGATATGCCCCCAGCTAATCCCCACCCCGACACCCGTCACTCAGACACCCGCAGCCTCGCCGGAGCGTCGACCTACACCAACAGTACCAGCCACCGCATGCGCATCGTCCGTCGCTCCGATGCCGAAGCAGACAAGGAAACCGCCAAACTCATCCGGGAACGTCTCGAGATGAAGAAAAACACTACCATCACTCCCACCCCCGCCGACCCCCATGCCCTCCAGCTCGCTATAGAAGCAGAAACCAAGTCCCGCAGACGTACCTGGCCCTCATACAAAAACATCCGCAAGACCGTCTCCAGCATCTTGCAAAGACGCAACACCGTATCCGGAACCCTTCCCCGGAACCCCCCTCCCACCCCCATCGACCCCACCACCACCTTCATCCCCACCTCAGACCTCTCCGAGGTCCTAGAGCCTCTCAAACCCTCCTCCGCTTCTCTCTTCACCCGCGCCACGCGCCGTCGTGCCCGTGCCAAGTCCCCCACCTCCCCCACCTTCGCCCCTACAAACGGCATCAACCCCCTCTCCCGTGCCCGTGGAAGTTCCGACGTGGCTCTGCACAACCGCGCCAACCTCCGGCGCTCCCGCTCTTTCTCCGGGTTCACCAACGTCCTCGCCGTCATCGCCGACGCTGATATCAACGCGGAGGACGAGGAGCTGGATGACGTCGCGACCGAGGCGAAGGGACTCGTTGAGGATATCAGGAAGCGGTGGGGATTCGAAGATGTCGTCGAGGAGGAGCAGGATCTGTTTGAGAGGTGTGTCGAGTGAAGTTGGAAATGCAGGTTGGACGATCGCAAGCGCGTGTAGGTTTTTGGCGCAAAGAGTTAGACTCCTTTTCGATTTGTATTTGTATTACCTTTTCTTTCATATGCCAGACAATACGGGAATTTCATCCGCCGATCTTTCCGCCGGCAAAAGCCAGTGCTGAGTCACCAACACATGTGTGGTAGCTCTTCTCTCACCTCGCCTAGAGAGGTGTGGTCTGGTCTGGTGTGCCAGGAAATTAAATTAAATGATGAGGGGAGAGGTGAAAAATACAGCATCAATCGCAGTAAAAAGGCATAGAAGGACATGGAGGTGATGGGACAACATGCCCATTACTGTACCATTTCGACCAAGTGTTCACATCATGCATCATCAGCAAACTTTGTCTTCAGCAACTTCAGATGCTGTGCAGGTCTGTGAAGCTGACTGAAGTTGACTGAAGAATGAGTCCATGTCTGTGCAGACCTGTGCAGACTTGTGCAGCTACTGAAGTTGCCTGAAGTACACAAGATTTGCTGATGATCATGGAGGACCAAGAACTGAACACTTCACCTGATCTTTCCACAAGTCAAGGCAAATTTGCTGTGTTGATCCAGTGTCGCAACAAGGAAAATTTGCCTTGTTTCTGCCTAGGCTTGACATGAGCATTAAACCTGTGCATAATTCTGAACCTCCAGCAATAATTTCTCTAAGTCCCTCTGCTATAACTGGTTACTGGTGTTTGTTTGTCATCACTTTTGCTTAGCTACCTTGCTCCCTGCCATCAACAATGCTCGGCTACTTCCTCCCGGCCACTAGTGTTTGTTTGATGCTCAGCTACATCATCCCTGCTATCAATGATGCTCGGCTAGTCCTCCCATGCCATCAATTTCACTCCAGGACCCTTACCTGCCTCTACTGTGCCATCAGCATTGCTTCCGGATCCTTACCTGCCAACAACACCTCTCGTGAACCCCCATATTGCTCTCCTGGGCCCTTTCCTCCTTTATCGATCCTTTTTGTGCCAGCAATGCTGCTGCTGGACACTTTCTTGTCACTCCTGGACCCTTACCTGCCATCAATGCCTCTCATGGACCCTCACATTGCTCTCCTGGGCCTTTTCCTCCTTTGTAGACCCTTCTCCTGCCAGCAATGTCACTTTGGACTCTTTCCTATTGCTGTTGAACTCTTTACCTGCCATCAACGCTGCTGTCAGACCATTTCCCATTGTTCCTGGACCTATCACTATTGTCAGACCAGTTCCCATTGTTCCTGGACCTATCACCATCACTCTTGGACTCTTTCTCATCACATTCCGCCAGCCTCTTTCTGTCCCTCCCACCAATCTCTCTTGAGAACCACTTCTTGCATCATTAATGAGCTCTTGGACTCTTTCTCATTGCATCCTGCTGGCCTCTATCTGTCCCTCCCACACCATTCCTATGCCCCTGATCTCTCTTGAGGAACCTATTGCCCACCTCAAGGATCTTTTCACGTGAGCCATCAGGGTCTGGAAATATCAATACCTTATATGTTTCAGGCCTTTAATTGGGACCCTGATTGTTATGGAACAGCCATTTAACAACTAGTTTTCATTTTGTTCTTGTTTGTTATTGTTTGGCTTTGTGGACAATATTATAAAAGGTCAACAACATGAATCTGACTTCATTTCATTTTATCTTTGTTTGTTCTTGTTTGGCTATCTCTTATCTCTTATCTCCTTATCTTCTTATCTCTGGCTCATTGTTAAGACACACTCAAACCACAAGGGTTCTCGCAGGCTTACAAGAAGGAATACAGGAAAGGGAAAGGGAAGTTTATATTGACTATAGTCCTCACACTTTGTTAGAGTGGAGATCTTAAGAGAATACAACTAAAGAACTAATACGCTATCTGGTAGACTATATATACTAAATGGAAAACATGTGTTATGCATGAGGCGTCCCGCGGAATCCTTATGTAAGTAGTTCTGGAATATTCTACATGTGGTAACCATGAGGTGCGCAGTTAAACATAAGGAAACCATGTGTTGTGGAGCAACATGTGTTTACCATGTGTTCACCCTTGAACCTTATAATAATGTCCATAAGACCAAATAATGAAAAGAAATGGAAAATAAGGGCTGTTCCGTAACACTACCCCCTTTTTATGTCTCAACTTCCAGGCGAGAAACAGCATTTTTCTTCGGCTCAGTTAAGTTATCATATGATTG
>Ga0307516_10002879_pt1 | contig 22648 bp, 30 predicted proteins | sample 19_EM_MG_FD_203310 | JGI IMG/M metagenome (GOLD analysis project Ga0307516, IMG submission 203310) | Populus trichocarpa ectomycorrhiza microbial communities from riparian zone in the Pacific Northwest, United States - 19_EM | ecosystem: Host-associated > Plants > Roots > Unclassified | place... | reverse complement strand
GTGCATAGACATCACTGGGATCACAGAACATCAGATACAGCCACGAGGGGAACCGTGGGCAGAGAAACGGACTTTATTTCCTCAACGGATGGGCGGATGAACCTGTCTAACATACAGAATGTGGGAAGACAGGAAGGAACGGAAGAGTATCGAACAGTGCGAGAACTCGGACGTTGCGGGAAACGCCAAGGATGACATCGATCAACGGCACGTGGGGCTCTCCACTGAACATCACCACCACATGGAGACAGAAAAGCTCACGTCCTCGCTCCGAAACGCGTGCCACCAGCCAGGAGGAAAGTAAAGCAAATCTCCTGGCTCAAGCGTTGCTGTCATAGCCTCCGGTACAACCTCTTCCCAAAACCGGGGGAATTCGTCCGACGGGTCGGCGGCGAAGACGTCGACTTTGGGGGTATTGGATAATTGAGGAACTGGCTCGTTAATCGACGGGTTATGTTTGGGAACGGCACATAATGCGGAAGATACCCGAGGTGGTGCAAGCCACACGGTCTTACGACCGACAGCTTGGACTTGATGCTCTCGGTCAGATCGTGAACGAAGATGAAGGCGATCAAACGAACAGTAACAGTTATTGTATGGGTCCTATGGGGCGTAGCGTTCACTTGAGTCGGGGCTGCGATCGATCAATGTGAGAACTACTTACCACATGCGCCGGAGATATCGTTCCTTTCGGTCCCAGCCAAGCGTTTAGGACGAGCTGTTCGTCGTTGGTCGGGGGTTTGTAGCCTGGGAAAGAATATGAGGAATTTGGACATGAGTACACGTAGTCGGGGATGATCATGTCCTCCCGCATGTTTGGGAACTGAAGGAAAAGACTGTGTTGTGCGAGGTACAACGTCTTGTTAGATGGCTGTGTGAGTGACGTCAGGAAATCGTCCCATCCCATGATTTTCTGAGACCAATCATCGGTCCGGTAGTCGCTTCCGACCTCGACAGGAACGACGCGTCCGGGGCCAGACGCAGTTCGTAAATAATGCGTGGAGTGCCACGGATGTTCGTTCAGCGCTGGCCAGTCGGTTGCGTGAGCGGGTACAATAAATGGATGAGAAGCGACCGAGCGCTGAAAGGAAGCCAGAGAAGGCGGGGCGCTGAACCGCGGAACTTGCTGCCGAGCGGCAACAACAGGTGGAGGAGTGGATGGCGCTGTGGTTGATAATGACACGTCAGGGAGAGGTGACGGTCGCAATAGGGACGTGTGCTCCGACTGGGTGCGCTGAATTAGGTCGAGGATTAGGTCGTGGCGACCTGGACCCGCAGCGCCGGCGACGATGATGGCCTTGTCGAGGTGTTCTATCGCGTGCGCGACGGTTGAGGAGTCAAGAGTGGGGGTGGTCGTGTCGTAGAGGGATCTGAGAATGCACGCGTCGGTGTAGAGTCTGCGGAAATGGTAGACATTGTCGGTGGTCGCGAGCTTGCTGTGACAATCCCGGATAAATTCGTCAAAACTGGCAGCTTGTTCTGGGGAGAGGGCGAGGGCGGCGTTGCGAAAGTCGTCGAGAGCTGCGAGGGTGTGAGCAAATAAAAAGAAAGAAAGAGAAAGAAAGGACGTCCACCGGAATCGTCGGACTGGAGGGAGCGAACGAGTTCATTCAGCATTTGAGTGACTGTGACTCGTGATCGTGATCGCGCACGCGAGAGGATTAAAGATAAAAGGTCAGCCCCCAACCAGCCACCGTGAGAAAATTCCCCCTCCTCTCTGCCGCCGTAAAAAAACCTCGGTCGGTTCGGGCCGGATTCCCTCCGATGACCTCAAGGTAATCCCCGCATCAATTCGTCCCGGCTGCAAATTCTCATCCTCATCTCATTAGATTGGACCGGTTGCTCCTCCTGCTGGACACCGGCTCTTCCACCTCCGTCAGATCTACCGCTGCCAAACAATTAGCCCAGCTCGCAGTAAAGAGCGTTATCACTGATGTCGCGTTCGTCGAGGAAGACATAAAAACAGTCAGGCAGAACGTCGCGTTCAAAGACGAACAGGCCTGGTCAGAACTCTTAGCCGTCCTCGGTCGCGTACGTCTTTCCTTCCTGTCCCGATCTTCCCCTGTCCAACTCACTTTCTCGCAGATCCTTCCTTATCTTCATTCCAAATCTCATGACACACGGTCTGCCGCGACCAATGCCCTCTCCCAGATCTTCTCTTTGATCCCCGTGTGGGAGCCATCCGGGCCCTCTGACGTCCGCATGAAGTCCGTAGACGAGCCCCCAGTCATACCCGTGTTCCCAAACTTTTCTGTCAAGGATCTGATGGAACGTGGCACTCGCCTTCTCGCTTCCTCCGGAAAGGAATTTGTCAAACCTTCCGCCATTCTTGCCAGCTCTTCCGAAGTGAAGAAAGCTCGAAAGGAGGCAATGGGTCGCCTCGGACTCGATTTTCTTGAAGGTTTGGGTGGCGATGAAATGGACTGGGAAAAGGAGCTCGCCCCAGAGGTCGAACCGGAGGCCGAGACCGATAACGGCGTCAAGGTCGAGGAAGATACAACACTTTCGCCGCCCACGGTCTCACCGACGGACCGTTCTAATTCATCAACTCCTATCCCCTCTGCGCCCGTCCTAGAACTCTCCGAAGAAGACCTGAGTGGTCTCTCCGCCCGAGAAAGGAATCGTCTGAAACGAAAACGAAAGGCGGGGAACGCGGCATTCGTGTCTGCCCCGCCCCCGCAGGCTTCTGGGTCCAAATATACTGCCCAGCCCACCGGCCAACCGAACAAGTGAGTATCCAGTTGTCGACACGTTAGACTACCGCCCAACATAACCATCCCCAGAGCCAGACTTGTCGCCAAGGACGACCGCCCGTCTACCAAGATTGAGGACCCTTCGACGAACGGCGCGTCGAACGGAATACCTTCGGACAAGGTGGTGATTGACCCCTCCAAGGGAGGCGCCGTAAACCCAAAAAGCGATAAACAATCCAAGGCCCTCGAGGTCCGACCCGGCACCTGGATTTGGGATGGCATTGCGAACATGCTCGAGGTTGACCTGTTTAGCCAAGCTTGGGAGATCAGGCACGGGGCTGCCATGTGTTTACGGGAACTCCTTAAACTCCAGGGCAGATGTGGAGGAATGAAAGGCAGGTTTCTCCCCTCAGTTTCCGGTACCATCCCTCAACCCACTCTAGATGGTCAGACAGCTGAAGAGAACGATTTTGCCCACGAAAGATGGTGCAACCATCTGGCCGTGAAGCTGCTATGCGTATCTGTACTTGATCGTTTTGGTGATTTCATCTCTGATCAGGTGATCCAAACTCCCCAGCACCCTACAAGCACGATCCTGACAGTTCTCATAGGTAGTTGCTCCTGTCCGTGAAACCGTATCGCAGACGTTGGCTTCGTTGCTGTTACATATGCCGCGACGTTCGGTCCTGCATGTCCACTCCATCCTCCTACAAATGATCCGACAGGACTTCTCGCTCGCCGCTCCAACTAGGTTTCTTCCTGGCGCGATTAGGAACGACGGAGTCCTGCGGGAGAGGACACACGTGTGGGAGGTCCGGCACGCTGGTCTTCTCGGAATAAAGTACGAGGTCGCCGTCAGAAGTGATCTTGTTCAGGTGAACGACGTGAAAGAAGATTCTGAGCCATCTAATAAGGCGATTTTGAGGGACGTTGTGGATGCAACCGTGCTGGGGTACGCACATTTCCTCCACGTACCTTGTTTGCCGTGGAGTACCTTGTTAACACATGACATAGGCTCGGTGATAGAGACGACGACGTCCGTTCTGTTGCCGCATCCTGTCTGCTCCCGGTCGCTGGCCACCTCGTAACACAATTACCGGAAGAGTTGAGTCGAGTATTGGCCGTGCTTTGGAGCTGCCTGCGAGATATGCGCGACGACTTGAGTTCTAGTGTTGGTGCAGTCATGGAGTTATTGGGTAGGGGAAGCTTCTTGGTGTCGTCACTTCGCCATTCACCAGACACACGCTTACAGGGAAGCTGGTCAAGTACGATGAGGTCATCGCAATTCTTGGCAACCAAGCTGAATCGTGCGTGTTGACACCGTGCGACCCTAACTTTCCGCTGATTTTGCTTCAGTGAGCCGCTATCCGCCCTGTCACCTACCCTATTCCCTTTCTTCCGTCACACCATTGCTGGCGTGAGGCTGGCCGTCGTCAATACTCTTCACTCATTTATGACCGTCCCTACATTGTCTAAGGAATGGGTGACCGAAAGGTTTTTACGGTTGCTATTCCAGAACCTTGTGGTCGAAGAGCGGTCCGATATTCGAGATGCAACGTTGGCGACATGGAATACGGCGTTGGAGACTCTCAGCTCAAATTACGGCTACCTGGAGAATCTCGTTACCCAGCAAGTGCTCTTGGAGTGGTACGCTGTACTCATGACACCCTTGGGTGTTCCCATAGACACCTCAACGTTCTATCACGCCTCGTCTGCAGTGGATGCAGATCCTGCGGTCGAAAGGCACCCAATCGACAAGAACATGCTGACGCAGGATATGGGATTGGTCCCGGTTGAAGTCGTTTGGAAAGCCAGGCTCGCATCCGCCGCTGCACTTGCCAAGGTCACCGCATTGTGGCCCGTTAAGGTGTGCACCCCCCGCTTCCCTCATGGCTTGCTCGCTTATTTCTCCCAGGGAGCACCGTTTGAGGACATGTTCCGTCCTATTCTCAAGCACTATATTAGTTCGACAAGTATGTTACAGAAGTTCCTCGCGGCGACCATTGCCGAGGAATGGGCGAGGATGTACGACGAGACAGCGCCACCAGACGCACCCCTCTTGATCAAGACGTCTCCCCTCGCCGACGAACTCAGTATTGCGGCGCTTGTGTGGCTTCAAGAGGACCCCCCGGCTGCGTATCACGAGATGGCGTTTTCTCTTGCTCGGATCCACGGAGAGTGCTACAATCTCCTCCAGTCATTTTCTACGGATTGTAAACTACCGTTTACCGCCATCCCATCTTTGGGGTCCGAGATCGATATTACGGGAGAGAGGGAGGGATGTTTCACGATCGAAGTTGGCAAGAGAGCAGTTGGACCGATGTTTGATAGGCTGAAGGATATGTTGGGTCGCACGAAGAAGCGAGAGTTGGGCATCATCAGTGATAAGAGGTTGAAAGTCGTCTCGAGCATCGACCACTATCTGGAGCTCAAAGTGCAACATGACATCCGTGTCTCTGCCGCATGTGCTGCTGTGTTCGTTGCTTTCAAGAGCACCCCCGACAAGGTCAGCCCCATTGTCAAGGGCGTCATGAACAGTATCAAGGTCAGTCGCCACGCCATCTTGTCGAAGCCTCGGGGCTGACCATGAAACAGAACGAGGAGAACGTCGATTTGCAAACCCGGTCAGCGGTCGCGGTCGGATCCTTCGTCAAATTCTGCGTCGATCACAATCTCATGCAACCACCTGATAAGATTGTCAAGAACTTGTGTACCTTCTTGTGCCAGGACGCCGAGCAGACCCCCACTTTCTCCTATACGACAACGATCCTGAATGGTATCCTTTCGTTTCAAGGATCCAAAGCCGCTGTCATATTGGCGGAGAGCGCAAAAAACGACAAGGCGTTGACTGCTGATACCAGGGACACAACCAAATCCCGCATCACGCGCCGTGGATCTGTGCTCGCGTTTGTTGAACTCTCCAACAGATTTGGATCCTGTCTGCTCGATGTTGTTCCCAAAATGTGGAACTCAATGGCTGGTGGTCTCACCTCCGCCTGCAAATCAGGTGCGTTAGGTTCCAGGACCGTTACGAACAAGTATCAACTCCATTCTCTAGCTGATGTCGCTGATGTCGACAACCTCATTGCTGCATCCCTCGGCCAAGATGTCATCGATTCGCTCAGCGTGTTGGAGGCCGTCGTCCCCACCCTTCACGAAGAGCTCAGGCACAAACTATCTGAACTGCTCCCGATGCTCAACCTCACGCTCCGGAGTCGGTATGCGATAATCCGACAATCAGCAGCAAGGTGTTTTTCCACCATTTGCGAGATCATGACGATGGACGCCATGCTCGTCGTTGTCGAGAGCGTCATTCCATTCATTGGCGATTCGTCCAATCTTCACAATCGTCAGGGAGCGACTGAGTTGATTTACCGTATGCAAAACATTTACCACTCCAGCCTTTGCCAGGATTTGACGGATAATTCTCAGACATCGTTCAAAAATTGGACGTAAAGGCCTTACCATATGTCATCTTCTTGGTCGTCCCAATCTTGGGAAGGATGAGTGACCCTGACGATGATATCCGGTCAACGGCCACCAACACATTTGCCTCTCTAGTCAAGATGGTCCCTCTTGAGGTGAGTAATGGTTGTAGTCGTTCGTGGCATCCCGCCAACATCATCCAGGCTGGTTTACCAGACCCTCCCGGTTTCTCTGAAGAACTTCTCCGAAGACGGGATGAAGAACGCCAGTTCCTGGCGCAGCTATTAGACGGCAGCAAAGTTGAACAATATGTACTTCCGGTAAAGATCAAGGCAGAACTGCGCAAGTACCAGCAAGAAGGAATCAATTGGCTGGCCTTCCTGGCGAAGTACCAGCTTCACGGTATCCTCTGTGATGGTCAGTCCCTTATGTTTTCGGGTTGGGCAGTCGCCTGATCGGCGCCGTAAACCACAGACATGGGGCTCGGGAAGACCCTGCAATCAATCTGTATACTGGCCAGCAAACACCATGAACGTTCCAAGAAACATGGGGAGACCAAATCGCCCGACTCTATCCACCTCCCATCATTGATCGTCTGTCCACCAACTCTTACTGGCCACTGGTATTACGAAATTCTCAAGTACGCCGAGAACCTACGCCCCATCATGTACACTGGCAACTCCCGCGACCGTAGCCGTCTATTTCCCAAACTCCCCAAGTACGACATCGTGATAACCTCCTACGAGGTGGTTCGCAACGACATCCATAATCTCCAAGCCGTTAAGTGGCACTATTGCGTTCTCGACGAGGGTCATATCATCAAGAATGCGAAGACCAAGCTTACCAAAGCCGTGAAATGCATCCAGGCCCACCACCGGCTGATCCTCTCAGGGACGCCAATTCAGAATAACGTCCTGGAGCTGTGGAGTCTGTTCGACTTTCTGATGCCAGGGTTCTTGGGCACAGAAACTTCCTTCAACGAGCGCTTCAGCAAACCAATCCTTTCGAACAGGGACGGGAAATCTAAGAATGGGGAAGCGGGTGAGTTTCCTCTGAGCGAACAATTGAGCGACGGTTCCACCTAACGAAGGGATATAGCTGCCCTTGCTCTCGAAGCGCTGCACAAGCAGGTACTCCCCTTCTTACTCCGTCGGCTCAAGGAAGACGTGCTCCACGACCTGCCCCCGAAAATCATCCAGGACTATTATTGCGAGCTCTCTGAAGTTCAGAAATACCTATACGACAACTTTTCGAAGGGCCAAGAGAAGCAGGCGGAGGAAGCTGTCAAGTCGGAGAATAAGGAGAAACAGCAACACGTTTTCCAGTCACTGCAGTACCTTCGGAAGTTGTGCAACCACCCTGCTCTGGTTCTAAAGGAAGATGTTCCGGCAATACAGGAGGCCCTGGTAAAGGCAGGACAAAGTAAGACGGACAAACTGAATGCCATTCACCACGCCCCGAAGTTACTGGCTCTGAAGTGCGACCTCCTATTTTGGGTAGCTTTTGCAGTAAACTCACGACTTGGACTCTCAGACAACTCCTTCACGACTGTGGTATCGGGCTGGGACCTAGCGTCGGGGCAGACACGGGGAAGAGTGAACTCGTCGATGCGGATGAATCGACTGGTGGGGCGTTTTCCCAGCACCGTTGTCTTATCTTTTGCCAGATGAAGCAGATGTTAGACATCATTGAACGCGACCTGTTCAAACAACATATGTCTTCAGTGACCTACATGCGACTAGACGGTGGAACTGAGGCCAGCAAGCGACACGCCATCGTGCAGACATTCAACTCTGACCCCAGTATCGATTGTCTGTTGCTCACAACGCATGTTGGTGGCCTTGGGTTGACGCTGACCGGCGCCGATACCGTAATATTTGTGGAGCACGACTGGAATCCCATGAAGGACGTCCAGGCGATGGACAGAGCACATCGAATCGGACAGAAGAAGGTTGTCAACGTGTACAGGCTGATCACGAAGGGGACGCTGGAGGAGAAGATTATGGGGTACGTGCCGTCATGAGTCCCCAATTACACAACCCGTGGCTGATCCACCAGTTTGTAGAATGCAACGTTTCAAATTGAATATTGCAAATTCTGTCGTCACCCAGCAGAACGCAGGCTTGTCATCCATGGATACCGGTTTCGTGCTAGATCTGTTCAAACGAACCACGGACGAAGAGGAGGCTCGGGTAGTTGGAAAGCAGAGAGAGAAGAAGGAAAGCGGCAGACCACTCAATTCGAAGAGGATTTTACAAGGTATCGGGGACTTGCCCTCGGAAGGAGAATACCAGGGCCTGGACCTCGCTCATTTCATGGAGTCTCTGGGCGGTGAGCTCTAGGAGAGAAGCCATGGAAAGGGGGGAGGGTTGCCAGCAGATGAGCTAATAGCATAGAAGTCTTTCGAAAATCTGTTCTTACTATCACTCGTTGTCGTACCATCTGCGGACTGTACCATACTTAGGTCGTATAGTGCTCAATAATTTCATGTATTGTTACAGCTCCGATTCCCCGTCAGGGCGTTGGGGTGGTTGTTCATCAATAGGTCGCCTGGGTCAGGAGCGGGGCATCCCCGCAATTTGTGGACTGACCCCGAGTTGTCGTTTGGAGGACTAACTTGCATAGACATAGCAACAAGGCCCATCACAAGCAAATCCACCGCTGATAGAGCCGAGCTCCAAGAAACTGATGCGGGTGCAGTGAGTTGCTACTCCGTGTGGATCTGTGTACTCGGGTGAGCCGTAGGCTCTCCACGGTCCATTGGTTCTAGCTTCTAGGATCGCGAGCCAACGTAAGGGGCGTTGCCGCGGAGGCGGCTCGGACCCCGCTTCGAGAGATGGACTCCTTGAAGTCTACAGCGAATCCTCCTTTGATAGAACTCCTCGGCGAGAGACGCCGTCGTGAATTACGACATACACCAGATTTTCCACTGGACCGGGTTACGTTCTACTGGCTCCAGGTCCAACCAGAAACTTACGGCTTAACTCCTCACATGCACAAGCGAAATGGCTCGTTCCCACATGCGTGGCTCTTACGAAAACACCACGTGAGTGAGGAAGCAGGTGGTTCTTCCAGGGACAACCAGGGACACGGGTCGGTGGATTTATTGGACAAAGTTCCGCAACCGACACGGCCAATTCCCGGTGAGATTAGGCTGGAGTCCAGCCTCAAATTCAGAGGGAGGGAGGCGTTCAGGGGGGGGGACGGTGAGATCGACAAACTGCCAAGACTGCGATTCCGCGAGCTGTCATAATACTTGTTTTACAACACGTTTCAGGTACGGAGTCTAAATCCACATGATCCCTTGTGGGCAACCGTTTCCGCTATCCCCAAGATTTCTCCCTCACGCCGATCCCTAAGCCAGTCAAGCGTGAGGTCCAATGGGATGGACATGGGAACATAACTTACCTTAGTGACCTTGTTGATCCACTCAAGGGTCGTCTTGTTGAATTCTTCTGGTTTGTCGAAGAAGGGGGCATGTCCACAATGAGCCCACGTGTGGAATTCGACGTTCTTGAAGTTGCTGTGCATGAACTTGTCCAATTTGTCACCAAGGACGTGCTTGTCCATGGTGCCGTGAAGGACCAGGAACGGAAGGGTATCTTTGACGGCGAGTAGACCAGTCTCGTCCTGTCCACGAGGCAGGGCAAGAAGGCGAACCTGGGGGTGTTGTCCCGAGACGCCTCCCATCCAGGCGTATTTGGTGAGTTGGGGCATGTCGTCGGGGTATGCGACACAGGACTCGACGAAAGCCTTGGCGGTCTCGCCCCATTGATCAAGATCGTTCGCAAGGAGACGGGGGATGAATTCGATAATCCAGGGGTGGGCAACTTCTCCGTGCATGCTCCTCCAGGGGAATCCTCCCGCGATCACGACACCGGAGATGGCGTTAGGGCCGTGGTAACTCAAAATGTCAGCGGGGATGATGGCTATTCTGTGGGGTCAGATGCCGAGATCAGGTGGCGGGAGGGAAATACACGCTACCCCCAATGCTCCTAAAGATCGGGGCCAGAACCATTGATATTATTGAGGGGGCGCACTGAAATCAGCGGGATCGAACGCACCATCCACAGACAAAAGGTTTTGTGAGTTTGTATTCGTCAGCAACAGCCTTGAAGTCATCGGCGTATCTCTCTGAGAGGTAATCATCGGCCTTGAGGGGCTGGCCGCTCTGTCCCTGTCCGCGGGGATCGTAACGGACCTGATGAAGGGGGGATCGACGGGTTAACGAGTAAGAAATGAATTGTGGAAAATGAATCGCATGGCTGTAACTGACGAGGTAAAGGTTCTCGAGGAGTTTGGGATCCTCAAACTGCTTCTCGAACGCGAGAGCAGTGCAAGAGAAGCCGGGAATGAACACGATGGCAGGCTTTGTGGGGTCGCCAGCAGCATGGGTCCAGATCTGAGTACCGTCCTTGGACTGCACGAACTTCCCAAGAGAGGGCATGATGAGGAGATTCAAGTACCGATGGACTAATGGGAAGAATGGAGAGAAGAGGCAAAAAGAGGAGAATGATACGTGAAGTCAGATTTCCGACGGGCGGGATCTTATAGGGTGCAGAGGGCAAGAGAATCGTTTCGAGGTTCATGAGGGATTTTACGTCGGGAAGATGTGAATCACCGCTCGTCGGCATGCGGTCGCAAGAAGGTTCACGAAGTTTGTAGACCATTTATTTTTACGATGCTTGCCTCGTGAGGGTGGTTACTTCAATACTGCGGGTAATGATCGAAGTGGGCGACTACAAGAATACGGCGGATGCTCTCGAAACGGGAGAGGGCGCCGCGTCCAGCGTCCAGACGAACGGAGCGCGATCGATTAATCGATTACAACTGACGCACGAGAGTCCGGGACGGATGACTAGAAGGAAGAAAACGGCGACCATCTGGCAGCGAAGGAGATGGATTGACGTTACCTCTCGAGATCTCGCAGCGGCCTTTCTGATGCACACCCGAAGGATCGCGGGCTGTGTGTCGGGAGGACGTTGCGAGGTCGAGGCGTAACTTTCGCCCAGTCCTCTCCAGGTGGGGCTTGCAGGATCTCACTCCGTTCGGTCCATATCCATCACCACCGCGCGTTGGCGGTCGTTAACGTTGCAGAGCGACTGCAGCGACCAGGCCGCGAGTTGAATACCGTGCGCGGGGACAAGCGGTCCCGGTCAGCACCCGCTGTGGAAGAAAACCCTCTGGGGTCTGCGGGCAAATTCGGATTCCTTTGAACCGGCGAACTCAGCAGATCCCAGGAAGAGATTTGGCCAAGGGACCTGGGGTCGGTCACTGGGTATGTCATCTCCCCGACGGTGGGAATCCCACAGCAGCCGACATGGCCCCGCGACCGCACACCACAGCTCTTTGACGACCCTCAGATCCCCCACCGATCTTCTTTTTTTTTTTTGCGCACATACGAACTGTGCCGGGGAATCGGTAAAATTCACATCGGCAAAACAACAGGCGGAATGACGGAGGTTTTCTTGTTATTCTCCGCTGCCGCATCCGCATTGCATCCGAGAGACCCTAGCCGTCTATGGAGAGAGCTGGCTTGGGGCGCTTGGCCGGCAAAATGTCCCCCCTGCCTTCTCTGAGGACTTTGACAAATGGTAACCAACACACGACAGTTCTTCGAATTTGGCGGAGTGCGCTTATTCCAGCATCCGCTCAGTCCTGCTTTCGTTGATCATCAGAATTTGATCCTCTCGTCAATTCCACCCGCACGCGGCTCTCCTATCGCATTTGCCGGTCATACAGTGTTTTTTTTTTAGAATTGAAAATGCCCGCTTTCTCACCCTGTTTCCTACTGAACATCGACGCACTCCGCTTATTGTTGGGAGGCCTCCCTCGCGGCGACGGACGACCCCGAGTATAAATTCCACGATGCTTTCCTCACAAACTCCCCACCCCACCCCATCCTATCTGCTCCATCGCAACTCCCTCCGCAATGGCACCCGGCTTGGCTGATTTCAAGTGTGAGTGTCTCGCTTTCCGCCTCCCTTCGCTCTCACCGACCGTCACACAACGCAGACTCCGCCTTGGGCTTCTTCCTCGTGTCTGGCCTGATCACGATTGTTCGTATCGCCCTCCGTCTCCAGAAGCGCATGTTCTGGTGGGATGACTTCTGGGCCGTCGCCGCCTTGGCTTCCTTCACCACTTTCGTTCCGGGTAAGCCAAACCCTCCCATTGCCCCCCTGCATCTATCTGACGTCCCACCTAGGTGTGTTCATCATTGCCGACGGCCCATCGTTCATGCCGCACACTCGTGTTGCTGGTTATTACATGGGTGGGTTCAGGGTCTCTCGCAGTCCAATCGCTCCGTCCGCTCACTGATCAATCATAGTCGGCGGGTTCTTTTACTGTACCGTCTGGGCTGCCCGCCTCTCCATCATCTTTACCGTCGTGCGCATTGCGCCATGGGCATCCCAGAAGAGGACCATGTTGGTAGTCGCCCTTCTGATTTTCCTCCAATGGGTCCTCTTGATGGTGCAGATGTTCTGGGTCTGCGAGAAGGGTGATACCGCCTGGAAAGAGGCGCCGTTCGCCCTGTGTCCATTGGGTCTCCACGTGGCCATTACCCAAGCCGTCAGTGAGTGCCTGTTTATCCGCTCGTCGGACTCCCAGCCTCTAAGTCTTCTTCTCTCCGCCCGCTCTAGCCGAGACTTTCTCCGATATTCTCCTGATCGTTGCTCCTCTCTGGATTCTCCGGAACGTCCGCGTCACCTCCGCCGTCCGCTTCCGTTTGGTTTCGGTCTTCGCCTGCTCCATTGCCACCACCGTTGTTGCCCTCGCCCATGCCATCTTGGTCATTCGTGTCCCCGGTGTTTGGGAGGCCATCGTTGGTGCCCTCGAGGCTGCTATCGCCTTGGCTGTGTGCAACCTTTCTGTCATCGTCCCCGCCATCGCACGCTTATTTGGCGGCGACGCCGAGAAGTACGAGGAGAGCAGGGATTATGCCACTGCCACCATCGGAGGAAGCGGGGGCTCCAAGAATACCCGAAACCTCAACAATACCATGCTCAGCACTTTCAAGGTTGACCCCACCGCCTCGTCGACTGTACGTGTCGATGTCACCGTCGAGCAAGACCAAGCTAACTGGGAAGCAAAGAAGGACGTTGAGGCCGGTAGCGGTGATGACATCTACCATCTCCCCTTACACAAAAACTAGGCTTGCGCACGGCTTTGGATGGTTCCGTGGTTGTTTATAGATCTTTATTGCTATCTGCTGTCGTTCTTTTTCTCTTGGGGATCCTTCCAGCAGCGGCACGCCGCGTGCCCAGTTATTACCTTTCGTAGATCGAATCTCCGTTCGTTATTGACGCACATTGTAAATATACATGCCACTTGGGGTGCCTGTAGTGTTCTCGTAAACCAGATAGGATAAATCAACAAGTGTGCTACATCATCAGCCTGAACCGAGGCGTGAGATGAGCGTTATTCATGGGTACTTGCCCACGTATTCCCCCCACTTCTGGATGGTTGGCTGAACGATGGACTCCCATTCTTTTCCCTTGAGCTTTCCTTTCTTCACCCTCCTGAAGGTGAAGATCTCTTTGTGTGTCGTGCCGCCTGATGGGCAAAGATCAGCAACTTTGTCGTCCGAATCTCGGAGCAACACAGGCAACCTACACTCAGCGCATTTCTGCTTAGTCGCCACACCTGTCTTCTTGACGTTGGCCGTATCGATCTCCGGAAATGCTGGGTCGAGGTACTGTTGAGATAAAACGAGATCCCCAAGTTCCAAATGGATCAAGCGTTCCAGTCGATGGCAATACGCTCCCTTCTCTCCTGAAACAACCTTCCCTTTGAGAAGGCTGCTGCCAGTCACAGCATCGCCGCTGTCATCAACGGTGCCAGGCCACCACCCGCGAATGATATGCTCTCTTTGCTTCGTTCCGCACTGTTTATCCCATTGGTCCAGCCGCTTCGTGAGGTTGACCGCACGTCCGACCTTGAGGTGGATGTAGTCCGGGTCAGACTCGTCTATGACAGCGCAATCAAATCTTTAGTCGTCAGGAACGCAGAGTTTGAGCTCACCTCTGATCTCGAAGGTATAGATGTATCCCGGTATATCTGCAGCGGAGGGAGCTTTTGTCATTTCAGATCTCAGCGCCGCCTGAGTGTCGGTATGTAGGTAACTGGGTATCCAATCTGGAAGTCTCGATCAGAAAGCTTAAACGAAACGCGGATGTCTCGCTTAAATGCGCACCCTCGAATTTGATGAAATCCTCTCGTTCTTTTCCCTTGAGGTAGAAACCAGACTTGCAGAAAACATCTTTCACGTGTTGGAAACAGAACCTTTCCACACCGTCCGCATCCGGATGGACGATCGCAAGGGGTGGGCCGACCTTGACAAGTCGCGTACACCGCTTTCCGGCTTTGGTGTGGCCGCTGCATTGAACTTCTGATTGGTCTTTCTTCTCGTCTGACGGCGAAGGAGGCTCGGATGATCCCCTTTTCCGTTTGTCGATCGGTGGGGTATCGAGAATCGGACCAGGTGATATGCCAGGTTTAGCAGGAGTAGAAGGCTGCGACACGGGAAAAGGGCGGGGAAGACTCGCATCTGAACTTGAGCGTATCTGGTAAGTTATAGGGTCGGGTACAGTTGGAACTCCTTGGCGATGGACATTCGAATTTGTAGGCGGGAGTGAGGGTTTTCTAGGGAAGTCCTTGGGGGGGACGGGCGGCCGGAGATCCTCTTGCGCATATTTCATCGTTAGTGACTGTCCAGAGCCTCCTCGATTGGGCGTCGGCATCTGAAACGGTGTGAAGTCGTGCAGAACGGGAGGAGGAGGCACCACGTGCATTGGAACAGGAAACGCCATACCACCGGACGGCCGGCGTCCGGGAGGGGGCACCCGTCCATCCGCTGGCCGCAAAGACTGAGGAGGAGGAGGCCCAGAGACCTTTGGGGGTGTCTGTGGGTAGTTGCCCGAGAAGCCACCGATAAACTTAGGGCGCGATTGACCCTCAGTCCGGGGATCGATTGTCATATAACGGAACGTCTTCGAAAGGTCGTCCCCGCAATCGTCAGCAGGTGGACTCGTTTGCTGCTTGCGCGAGTACATGGAGGTTCAGGTTCAGGTGGCACACCGCATTCCAGCGTGCCTTTGTCGACTCATGCATCACCGAAACCGCGATTGGATTGTTTGTCGCTGTTTACCCATCAATGGATCACCGCTCCTCGATCACTCGACGGGTTTTCCTGCTTACCATCGTGGTTCAGGTGAGTACCTGTGCGAGACTCCCTACTGCCAACCCCCGCAGATGAAACGCACTGGGCTCTGAACAACTCAGACGATAATGCACTACACTCGATTGCGAGTGGCGGCTTAGAAACCCGTTAACTGATCTCCCCTTCTCGATTCTCCTACAAAACACCAGGATTCTGACTTGCACATTTCCCAGAGAAATGGATACCTCGGAAACCAGCCGTGCCTTGACCGCCACAATAGAAAATGTGACCGAGGGACTGTCCTCGACGAGGGAACTTCTGAAGGCCATCCTTGACAGGTAGGTTCACAATCCCCCCCAACTACGGCTGTAGCTTAACATCCATAGGAAGGAGTCCGTCCCAACGGAGTTCTACGCTCGCGGCGGGATTTCGCTATTATCGTTGAAGCATCATCTCATGCTTTCGTACCTCCAGTCTGCGACCTTATTGATCGCTCACCGTGGACTGGGACATTCGTTAGCCGACCGCAGTCCCCCAAACACACCCTTTGCGTCTTCCTCTCGACCAGCCCGAGGAGATCAGGCTGGCGACTTGGTCGACCACATGATTGAAGATCGGCTGGTTCTGGAGAAGGTTAAGGTCCTTGAGGGTCGGATGAAGTATCAAATCGAGAAACTTGTTGGGGTTGCCACTGAACAGCAGACGGCACAAAACTCCCTAAGCGGTGAGGGTTGGCCTAGGCGTTTACTACATTCACCACCATGTGTGCTAACGCAGTTCCTCGTTCACAGACCCACTGTCATTCCGCCCGAACCCACAAAACCTCGAAGATCAGTCTGGCGGGTCTGACGCTGAAGGAGATGGGGAGGACCAAGAAGGTGGCGGAGTCTATCGACCTCCCAAGGTTGCCCCGATGCCGTACACCGAACCCAAATCGAAGAAGGGCCGTCGGACACACGTTCCAGCCGCTTTACACACCCTCATACACACCGATCCATCCAAACCTCACGTCGAGACGACATCTGGTCTCGGAAATACGGCTGTCCTCACGTCTAAGCGGGCTCGGGAGCTCGAGAAGATGGCTGAATGGGAAGAGACGAACATGACCCGTCTTGTGATGAAGAAGAGGGATGCTCGGCGACGAGCACAGGATGAAGCTGATATCGCACTCGGCGGCATCGGCGCTGGCGGAAGAAGAGGCGGTGGTCTCGTGGATGAGTTTGGTGACGTGTTGAGATCAGTTTCCAGAGACAGGGACGGAACCACTGGTGACGGTTACGAGGAGCTGAGGCAGAGGGGGAAAAAGATGGATGTCCTCAGTCGGGTGAAGGCAAGGAAACGTGATGATGTGTCTGCAGATGGGGACGATGCACCCAGACAACGGAAACGTTCGCGGTTCGAGAAAGCCGTCAAGGCTTCAAAATCCAGGCGGAAGTGATTATTTGTTGTACCCTCGTGACCCTCCCAGCGCTTCCTTACGACAAACATGTGCAAATAACGCGTCAATTAAGTTCCGCGGGAGTCACGGTCTCAGTCGCCGCTCACCGCCATGCCACCCCGCCCTGTAGTACAGACCACCTTGGACGCGGCGTTTGGCGTCAGGTCTAAGAGGACTCTTGCTGAAGTTGCAGCAGCGTCCGGCAGCACACCCGCCAAGAAACGGAGAAAGGTCTCCGAAAGGTAACCACCTTCGCGGCATTCAATTGTCTGCAGTTACTGATTCACGCGACGCTTGGATAGTGAGGAGGTAGCAACTGTTGCCGAAACCGTCGCTGAAGAACCTGCTTCCGTGACTGGAGACGAGGTCGTCGATGGCATCCACAACCTCGAGAAGAACACTATGGATGCGAGCTGGTATAAAGCTCTCCAAGGGGAATTCAAAAAACCATATTTCAAGAACGTGCGTGCCTCGCGATGTTGTTTTCCTTGTTACTGACTTGGCGCGCAGCTCAAATCGTTCCTGGCCAAGGAGTATAAGTCTCAGACGGTTTTCCCGCCGAGTACGTCTCTCAATCCGGCTGCAAGCACCATGATTCCAGCTAATCACGTTGCTTAGTGGCGGACATATATTCATGGTCGCGCTTGACCCCCCTGGATCAAGTACGAGTTGTTGTGATCGGACAGGCATGTCATCCCGTACCCTTCGGTGCTTGTGTAACTTACGGCTGGCGTTCCCATCTCAGGATCCTTATCATGACGTGGGGCAAGCTCATGGTGTGTAACCCCACAGCCAACTCCTGCGCCCGACTGTTGACATTAGTCTTGAGGCCTGGCGTTTTCTGTCCTCCCTCCCACGAAAACGCCCCCTTCTTTGAGGAATATTTACAAGCAGGTTGCGTCAGATATACCAGGTTTCAACAAACCAAACCATGGGTCAGATACATATCTTCGCTCTGGTAGGGTACGTTGACTGACCTACCCCCCCAGCGATCTCACCAAAGTTGCCGAACAGGGCGTGCTGTGGCTGAATACTTGCTTGACCGTTCGAGCCCACAAGGCTCATTCTCACTCGAAGCAAGGCTGGGAGACCTTCACAACGGCTGTTCTGAAGGCTGTCACGGCCCGGAGCATCACGACAGAAGAGGGTGAGACTCGAAAGGGTGTCGTGTTCTTGGCGTGGGGTGCCCCCGCCCTGAAGATCTGCCAGTCCATTGGTGCCAACGGTGTAAGCAACCACCCTGCATCTCTTCGACACTACCCGTTAACCTTGAGCTTTTGACATCAGTCTAAGAACCTTCTATTGAAGTAACCTTTTCTTGGCCAAGTGTCAACTTCGGCTCACGTTTCGTTCAGGTCCGCCCATCCGTCCCCTCTCTCCGCAAGCAAAGGATTCTTGGGGAATGGTCACTTCAAAGCCGCCAACGAATGGCTTAAGAAGGAATACGGTGATGATGGGCCAGTTGACTGGACGGTCCTCAACTCGTAATTTCTATCAGAGATCTATCTTACGCGATGTTTTGGTTCGGATCTCCTTCGTCTGTCTCTATTGTATATCCGTGTTTTCGACTGCGCGGGGTGCGGGCTCCTGTTTGACCTAGACACTGATGGGGGGACATGTCCGGGCGAGAAAATGAGAACGTGAAACCCGTGGGACTGTTCGGCTCAGGCGCAAATGTAAATCGTGGAGCGTTACCGTAAGCGGGTGTGGCGAGAGCGCGTCGACCCAACTTCTATCTATCCACCTTCCCTCGTCCATGTCGACTTATCGGCCGACTGATAGGACAATCACACAGGAATATCACCAGCAGCCGATAACATCTCTAGCCTTCGATCCTGTTTCTGACATCCTCTGGACTGGTTCCGGTTCTGGAGCAGTCGTCGCGTATTGCACACCGCAGGCAATCAGAGGTGTTTCGTTCCCTATCGATGGCGGCCAACCAGTCCACAAGCTTGCCGCGGGAGACACATACGTTCGTGCGTGTGGCTTGGTCGGGCAGGGAGTTGGTTCGTGGACCAAGGGAGGGGTGAATAAGTGGTGCTTTCGGTCCGTCCAACCATCACTTGCCTACCAGGTGGATTTACCAACACGTTTTTAGTACTACCGCGAAGACAACGGCGTTCTCCAACGCCTCTGGTACAGCTCGAGGACTGGCTGTAGCAACGGATGCTCAGGAACTTATCTACCTCAATGAACTAACTGGAGATGTGATCCGTCGCGCAAACGTGGCGGGAATTATCAATCATCTACACTTTTCGCATTCCTTGCTTCTCGCAGGGTCGTCCGACGGTTACATCAGAAGTTACGACCCTCGTAGTCTCTCGAGAAGAAGTGACTCCGCAGAAATTTCTACCTATGCCCATGCTGGTGGTGTCCAGGGACTGCAAAGTAGTGGAAATTATGTCTATTCGATCGGCTGGGGCTACAGGTGAAGCGACCTCTCTGGATTCAGAGGGATGTGGAATCTAACATTGCATCGTGGGTCACAGGCAGTCGATCCCTTTCCCAGACCCACTCGTCAAAGTTTACGATCTGCGAACCTTCAAACCTCTACCCCCCGTTCCTTTCTCCGATGGCCCTGCTTTCATCTGTTCCTTACCAAAGAAAGACACCAGTCTGGTCGTTGTTTCAAACCAAGGTCTTGTGAATATCGTCGATTGTACGGATCCAAATGTCAACGAGTTCTATCAGGTGTGGCGCAGTCGATGTGCGTGCAACCGCCCGTAAACTTACCTGCCGTAGCTTGATACACATGCGATCATATCCTCTGCGGCCGTCTCCCCAACAGGTGCATACCTGGCGTTTGGAGACCAGTCCGGCGTGATCAACATATTGACCGCCGTGGATGGAAGCGAACAAATCCCTTTCAACGGATTTGATGGTCAACCAATCGACTGGGCTGACGCTCCAGAAGAATTGCCTCTCATTGAATGGACGGATTCTACGTGGGTCCACCTTCCTAGCTACGACCCCCAGGAGCCTAACCCTCCCAAGGCCGCTGAATGCCATCGGATTGCCACACTACAATACACTGCTACTATCGTCGTGGACCAAAACCTCCATTCCTAGTCGCCCGAAATATTTCCCGCCCCCAGATGTGATACCTCCCCAAATTCTCAACACCATGAAGTTGAACGACAACATTGCCTATGCTTCTGTGCCAAAGGAACTAAGGGGTCGGAGAAATGTGGTCCTAGATGTCAAGAAGGACACCGGTGCAAGATTTAGAAGCGGCAAAAGAACAAACGTGGGTGCATTCCCAGTCTCGTGTGCGCAATTGGTGATCGATTTGACATCTACCAGCCCGATGTGGATGCGGCAACCCCCGACGAAACCGGGGAGATCCCCCGTGTTTATCGAAGGGTCGAAATCGAGTATTCCAAGTTCGGTGTAGAAGACTTTGATTTTGGGTGCGCCCAACATGTATATCATGGCAGAGGAGTGCTGACGCACAGTGTAGCTTTTACAACAAGACATCGTACAGCGGGTTGGAGACGCACATCCTGAACTCGTATACAAATTCCATGGTCCAGGCGATGCACTACGTCTATCCGATTCGGCGTTTGGCCAAATCGCACATCACTTTGGATTGCCCTAGGGAACACTGCTTGCTTTGCGAGTTCGGTTTCGTCGCCCGCATGCTTGAGGATGCCAAGGGAATTAACTGTCAAGCGAGTAACTTCTGTAAAACGATTGGGGTCCTCGCTCAGGGTGCGTTCGTTTCACCTCCCCTTGTTTCCCCACCTTACCTGTGACCACCCATAGATAAGGGATTGATCGAGCTTGTTGATTACGGACGTATGCCTGCAGGGACCGATTACGCACAAATCATACAGTCCTTCCACCGATTCTTTGTCGACCATCTCGTTATCGAAGGAGACATGACGCCATCAAACCCAATCGTTGTACCCAATCCTGGGTCTTATCCGCCTCCCCCGCTGACCCAATTAGTGGGAATTTCGGCGAAGACTGACATCGCGTGCTCGAGTTGCCACTCCACTCGATCCAAGTACCACACGACACATATTCTGGATATGGCGTATCCCCGCGCTGTACGTTCCACCACCTTTCTGCGACCCTTCCCCCTATTGAAGCCCGCCGACAAGGCCGGGACAGCGGAACCCCCCGTATATTTCAATTCGATCCTCCAGGACTCGTTGCTCCGAGAGGTAACCTACAAGGCGACCTGTCCATTCTGCAAACGGGTCGCGGTGTTTGAATCACACCGTTCATTTGCCACCAATGACCTCCCACCTGTTCTAGCCGTCAATACGTCTGTATTCAATCAGGAGAACATCAAGTTCTGGCTTGATGCGAAGAAACGGAGATTCTTGACCCCGAGTGTCAATCTCCATGGTCGAATCGACGGAGTTGATGATTCGGCGACCGCTATATACGAACTGAGGGTACGTGCTCTGGTGCTTCGGCTGAAGTGTTGTTGACGAAACACGCCGGGACAGTCTCTCGTCGTACAGGTAGTCACGCGACACCGGCATTCCCACTTAGTTGCGATCGTGAAAGGTACAGTGACGCGGACGTCGAGGGACTCGTGTGGGACCAACCAGTGTTTCTAGTACCCGGTTCTGAACAGGATCCAGAGAACATCAGCCCTTGGTTTGTTTTCAACGACTTCGCGGTGAGGAACGTTTCGGAGGAGGAGGCGTTGAACTTCCCGGACCAGTGGAAGGCAAGTCCCCTAAACGCTTTGCGGAGCAACTTGGTGTCATATCAACCGCATAGGTACCTGCTACCCTTTACCTGGAGAGGGTCGACGCGAGGGAGAGTATCAATTTCAGTGCACTTCCGGAAGAGATTGATACCTCAGTGCTCAGCCGTGACAGTAACATCTCTCAGTGTGTTTACATCTCCCACTCTTCCTACCAACAGCTGAAGTCCATTTTCAGCAATCGTGATGACAGTAACATCAACCATGACCTCCTTCACCCAAACGAGCTTCCGCGGGCAGGAATGTTGGTAGCCATTGACGCAGAATTTGTGTCCATGCAGCAAGAAGAAACAGAGTTCCGGTCGGACGGCACGAAGAAGGTTATACGCCCCGCGAGGCTAAGCTTGGCCAGGGTTTCCGTTCTTCGCGGAGGTGGCCCGAAGGCCGGGGTGCCGTTCATCGATGATCACATCCACACCAGCGAGATGATCGTCGATTACTTGACCGAGTACTCCGGTATCAAATGTCAGTCCAGATTCACCCAACCCATGCCACCCATTCACACTTGACCTCGTCCAGACGGTGACCTCGACCCGCATTTATCACCGCACACGCTCACCCCCCTGAAGATCGTGTACAAGAAACTTCGTGCTCTGGTTGATCGGGGTTGCATATTCATCGGGCATGGGCTGTCGAAGGACTTCCGCATCATCAGTGAGTATCGGGAAAGCTCTGGGCAGTGCTAGATTCTGATGGATAGCCAGACATATTCGTCCCACCGGAGCAGGTCATCGACACTGTAGATCTATATTTCATCAAGGCTCGGCAACGAAGGCTGTCCCTCAAGTTCTTGACATGGTTCGTGCTTGGGGAAAATATCCAGACGGAAACGCACGATTCGATAGAAGATGCGCGCTCTGCTCTGAGATTGTACAAGGCGTATCACGAGTATGAGGAGGACGGGACGTTTGACGATAAACTTGAAGAGTTGTATCGAGAAGGGAAAGTAAACGTACGTCAGCCACGCGAGGAGATTTGAGAAGTTCAGCTGATTTCATCACCGCCTATCACAGAACTGGAGGCCACCTGTTTCTGTATCGCCTCCACCGGTTGAGGCACCTGCTCCGAGGCTTGTGATACCTGGAACCAGATTCAATTATTTATCATCTGCAACTCCTCACACAACAACCCCCCAACAAAACCAACCGCAGTCGTTTATGGTTCCGGGCTACGACTTCCAGGGTATGGGGTGGAGTGGTTCGGGT
>Ga0307516_10002878_pt1 | contig 22654 bp, 32 predicted proteins | sample 19_EM_MG_FD_203310 | JGI IMG/M metagenome (GOLD analysis project Ga0307516, IMG submission 203310) | Populus trichocarpa ectomycorrhiza microbial communities from riparian zone in the Pacific Northwest, United States - 19_EM | ecosystem: Host-associated > Plants > Roots > Unclassified | place... | reverse complement strand
CCCGCCCAAACAAATATCCGCCCTTCCTGGGGGGAGGTCGGTTCCCATCCAAACTTTTCTTCCGGGGCGCCCCATTTCGTGCGAACTTTTGGCCCGGCCCGCCCAACAGACCTCCCCACCCATTTTCGGGAGGCCTGCTAGACCCCAGGGCCCAAGAGCCCCACCCGCCTGGGTCCCCTTGCGGTCACACATACTGGTTGTGAAGAAGTTAGAACCAGGGTAAAGAGGTCACATACGACCCACCCCTCTGAACCTGGAAGACTCGCCCGGACCTTGGTTAACCCCGGAACGATGGCTGGGGTCCTCTGGGCCCTGATAGTTTCCATTTTTGCTATGGAATCCTGCCAAAAGCCTGGTCGCACCAAGTGGCGGATGTGGAATGAGATCACTTCCGAGGGTTGATCGTTTTCGGGTCCCTGGTTATATTCGCTGGCACCGCGCTCCAAAAAAACAAGCGGGCGTATAATCCTTGGGTGGCCGCGCGCGCTGTTGCGCCGACGGGCGGTTTAGGAATTCCATACCGCCTCTTTGGTGCCGAGCCGGCCGGGGTTGGCGTTGGGGGAGTAGAGTATGAGATTGAGACAAGATTCAATTGTGCGCCAGACGGTAGCTTGGGTGACACGTACTTACGCATGATGGAATGAATGTCGTTTCCCTAAGGCACCCTCCGGGTTAGGCTGGCGACCAGCCCCGAATACCCGGGATGTGGGTCGCTCGCACGTGCGATCTGGAGTCTGAGATCTGAGCCGTCACCGAGGTCAGGCTGAAGCTCGAACTCCCTTGAGGTACTGCGGTCTACACGCATTACCAACAGCGACGGTCTCAGATACGTACGGGCTGCTCCCTCCGCTATCGACTCTGCTGGCAGGCAACCGACGCATACAATTGAGGATCAAGCGAGCCACTGCTGCCAGCCAACAACCATTCCCATCGATTTCTGTCAACCCGGCACAGGGGATGCTGGTCAGGGCTAAATTGGACCTGGCCTGTAACCAGAAATCGAACCGGGAACATCGACGCCAACAGGGTGTTCGCCGGAAAAAAACGACATAGTGTGGTGGGATCACGGCGTTACAACGATCCCAGGAGAAAGCCCGCTCGAACGCAGGCGCAAACCTTGTGGATAGTAGGGTCACTGACGGTTTCCTCGTGTGAACCTGACGCGTAAACACCCATGTCTCTACACATGGATATAAGGGTTGTGGGCGATTGGCGCGCGTGAAGGCTGTTCGCTTTCCTGCGTCGGGTACTTACGTTCCAACTGACAGATCTCTTCTGCGGATCATGACGAGTGGATTGCGTGGGGCTAGGTCTTTGTTCCCTGAAACGTCTCGAATGTTGACCCATTTTTTTCACGCGGGCTAGTGTGCCACGTGAAAGTCTTCCATTCCAAGCGGCCGTAAGCTTCGTGTTATGAATGAACAGGCCATATCATGTGGAACACGATCTATCGGAACCCAAGATCGTCGTGACGTCTGCCCGAACGGACGATGCACACAATATGGATACCAGATTTATTCAATTTATGTTCCAGCCCATGTCCAGGATCGCTGTAATAAGTACACATGCGGAAACCCGCAGATCGGCGACTCTCGCAGATACCGGAAGCGTGAGTCGTACAGAAAAAAACGCCTTCTACCCTATGTTACTACATACATATGTATTCGTAAAGTTATGTATTCGTGAAGTGTCCCAGAACCCAAGCCGTGGTAAAACGGCGCAGAAGGAAGGTTGGGCGATGCGTACTTAGTAGGGGTGGAAAGAATAGACGAAGAGAGAGACTACGGCTGCCAGGAGCGTCGCGGATGAGATCTTGAACGAAGCTGCGGCTACAGGGGAATTTACAATCAGCCGCGCTCGCGCAGAATATAGTCGGCTACTCGCCATCACTGGTGTGTCCGTTGGTTGTTGGAGAGCCTGAAGGACGAGGGAGGTCGGAGTAGAGGAGAGGGAAACGACGGGCGGGGGGACATTGATCAGTTGAAATCATCCGTCGCGGGGCACACATTCCCGGTAAAAGGGACCGGCCAGACTATGACACTCACCCGAAGAGCCACCTGCGGCGTCACTCAATTCGGCGAAGCCAACCCCGGCCTCGTTGGAGCGGAGGACAGTATAGACGTTCTTGAGGAAAGGGTCCCCAACGATCCAGGTGGGTTTGCCCGCGAGGGTATTCGAACTTTTGCCCAGATCAAAGATTGCTCCGAGGCAGGTGGATGAAGCGTTGGGGGCCGGTCCGAGATTCAAATCCTCCGGCTTGATGGGCCAAGACTTCCCACCGAAAGCCATAGTAACATTGATTGTTGTATTGCAGGCTAAGAAGCAAACGGGACGTCAGGGAGTGACTTGAATACCAAAAAGACCAACATACGGAATCCGTAATAGCCAGTGTAATCACCGCTCAACGGCTGGGAGTTGGGGATCTGGGCATAGATCGCCGCAACGTCGGGGGTAGGGCCGGCAATGATCCCAGTACCAGTGTCAAAGTTAGCGACGCCACCAGACTGCAACGTGACATCCTTTCCACCGACCGTGATCCCTGAGATTTGGGGCACGTACGTGAGAAACAGCCAAGAACAAGACAAGTTACATACTCGACACATTGAGAAGCCAGTTGGTCCGCTGGTCAAGGATGGTGACCAGTGGGCGAAATTCGACCTTGCCTGTGTATAGGGTCTGGTTCTGACCACCGAGGGTGAAGATGCCACCAAACTCATCCTGGGTATTTGAACCACCCAAGCGTCGGGTGAGCCAGAAACTCATTTCGGGAGCCGGCAATTTATTGCCATCGGCAAGGGTCTGCCAGAATGGGGTGAGCCCGAGGGCGTTGCCGCTGTCGAAGGCAAGACCCATGATACCGGCGTTAGAACCTTGTAGGGGGTAAGTTGTATCGTCGACCAAAAACCAAGAATAGTTCGGAGTCTGGAAACCTCCCATGGCCATGGTGTCCCGGACGATATAACCCTTGGCGGAAGTAGCGGTGGTGTATGTGATTGTATATGGAACTTGTTGACCTGCGGAATCCTTGACGAATTGGAAGGTACTTGAAGCGGCGTCGTTGAAGCGCGGGGTGTTTTGGGCGCAAGTGGTACACTTCCCAGTGGTGACCCAGAAGAACGCAGATCCTGTGGCAAGGATGACATTAAGCGATTGAGGACTGTTTTGGAATTGAGTTGGGAGCGTTGAAAACATGGGTTGGTGAGAAGTGTTGAACGCACGGTGACCCCATCTGGATAGCGCCCGAGTAAATGGTGTCTTGAGCCTGTAAATAATTGTTAGGCTGGTCGGGAATCTACGGGGCGCAGCGGGGACGGACCGGATTGATGAGTGGGACGGAGCCGGCGGTCTGGCGTTTCGAGGTCGAGGAGTGGGGGTCGCCGTACTTGAGTCTTAGGCCATCCGCAGCGATTCTGTAATCTTCGACTGAGGCAAGGTTACGCCTCCTCACGAGGGGGATGTGGGAAGGCTCTGCGCCAACGAAGCAGAGACAAGATAGCGCCACGAGGGATAGATAGAGGGGAATCATGATGGAAGAGGGCCCGGGGAGGGGGTGGGGATGGTGAGAGGAAGGGGGCAGGTGGCAGCGGACCGAGGGCCATTGTACTTATAACCTTTCAAATTTCAGGCCTCATGCCACGGGAGCGCCCCCGCCACCCCGATAAGACGTGGGGCTGACAAGCGGCAAAGCCCGGGGCACGAGGAAGGGCTGGATATGCGTAGCTGGTGGAACTCACTGAGCGGCTACTAAGGCTGGACGTGGCGATCCTCCCTCATGAGCACGATAACTCCGCGTGCGACCGACTAACCAGATTTCATGCACAATTCCGGCGCTTTCACAAAGGCCGGCCAACCTCGTTCAACACCCGTCCTTCGCTTCTTGAAGAAGCCACACGACGTTCATTCCGCTTCTTTCCCCGCCCATCTGTCTCGTTTCTAAGGCGGATGCCACACCCCCCTTCTTCTCAGCTCCGGCTTCGTTAGTCACTTGTACTCGAATTTCTCTCTTGAGCTTCGGCCAGCCGCGTCTTGCACTATTTGTAATAGGTAACTGTTGCGGGATATATAATGCAGATTCAAGAAAAAAGGTGATCAAATCTCAGAGCGCTTATCGAACAGGACTAGTGACCGAAGCGGCCAACCCCCAGATATTTCTCACGGGGGCTATTTTTACCAAGCGAGGGTAGGTGGGCGCATTTTCCACAATTCCATTCCATCAGGGTCGACAGGTCGCAGCCCGGGGTCCTCAGGTCGCGAGCGGTCGGGTGTCAGCCGAGTGTGCCACGTGAGAACAGCCAGTTCAGTTCTCCTCAGGCACGTGGCATCCGTGCATCTTACTCATCTTCCGTAAGTAGGGCGTCGATTAGTATTCACGTACATCCGTTCCTGGCGTTTTTGGAAGGCTGCCCATCCCCATTCCCTCGCGCAGCTCCCTCTCGCTAGGATCCCCCTCTATCCATCCCTTACGTCTCAACCTTGTACGTCCGGAACCACCCCTAGATCCCGACCCCTAATAACGAGCAACAGAACCGCGGCACCCTTTGAAGTTTACCCGTGCGTTGTCAGATCGGGATACCATGCATTCAACACCCTTCACCTTTCCAGCGCTCCCAACTCAAATTTCACCGACCTCGATCGTTCAATGTTGGCGTTGACATAGGTTCTTGGACTTTGTCACTAGCAGGGGTGATACCACTTGTACCCAAGCCATGACAATCACTCATGGCACTGGCGCCATCGCCGGTGACGTCGTCCTAGACACTGGCAACGGGTGATTTCCAGGTTCAGTCCCAACCTTGGCTGCTGGTCGGTAAGACCTCCAGCGACATTTTTAGTAGCTCTAACGACGGTATCATGGGCCCCGCCTTCAACACAATCTCCAGTATCGGGCCATCCCATTCTGGCAGTCCCTTGCTCAGGGCAATAAACTGACGACTCCAGAAATTCACCCTCAGTGGTCACTTTGCCGTCTGGTGGTGTCGCTGTCATTGACAGTAGTACGGCGCTCAGTGGCGATTCCTAACTCCCAGCCGCTAAGCGGTAACCTCGCTGGCCTTCACGGATCCCGTATGTTCGTTTTTCGATTACCCAAGTCTCCTCTGACATCCTGTTTGCATCGCAGCTTGCGATACCAAATTGGGATCACAATGGCGTTCGGTGGAAAGGCTTGGCCCATCGAGGCGGAGGATACGAATCTCGGATCGGTCATCTCTGGTTCGTCCACCTGCGGCGGAGGGACCTTCGGTTTCCAAACTAGTTGGGGCACCGGGGAGGGCGGAGGCAACCCCTTCTGGATCATTAGGGACGCTTCCCTCAAGAACGTTTACTCTGTCTTCCGTTCCAAACCCACCTGAATTGAGTGACGTCCCAAGTGTCTCTTCGTAACCAATCCTGCACTCGCCGAAGATCCAGACCTGTAGCTCGCCAGATATCGTTCACTCGCGCTGATATGCTTTCAAGCATTCATCTATGATATCACGGACTCTAGTATTTAATGCGTAAGCTAGGATTTTGTACTCCTAAAGCGAACGCGGTGCGACGAAACCCCCGACATGAGTCGGTTGGCCGGCAGAAACTGACCCCATCCGTTGCCTCACGGTGAAGTGTTGTAAGTTACTATGGTATCGACACTCTGCTGCCTCGCATGGGAGAAATAGGGTGCGATCCCACTCAGACTGTCTTCCCATTTCACCGATGGACGCCGCACCCAACGTAATCGGGATGGGGAGGTCCCGGGAGGGTCGAGGAAGTGTACCGGGGCGTTCGAACCTGCGTTACGAATACATTGTTAGATTGTAACATCAACGGCAATTTCTTGGGCGGACTTGACCACCCCGTTCGAAGAGATTGATGCTCACCACGTAATCTGTACCAGAACGGGTACGACCCAGTCTGTCGCCGTATCACCTTCTCCCGTAGACGCTGTGTATTGAACGTCATCGCAGGTTCCATGTTGTCACCCGCCCGCAGTTGCCCAACGTTCGACGTTCACCCTTAGATTCCCTCTTTACATCCGCAGCAGGACTCTTCAGCCGGGCATTGTCCCATCAAAATCTGAACGCCACATCGGAGGTCGCGATGGTACCGGAGGGGAGTTAGTGACGAAACATTAGATGGTGTACGCGTGGTAAACGCACCTTGGGGTAACGGAACCGAATCGATACGGAAGGGCGGTGGGCGGCGAGATCCAGGTAGAATACCTCGTGGAACAGTGACTTCTTTCCCACCTACAGTGAGAGTGATATCAGCCAAAAGGGAGGGGGCCGAGCTGAACGTCCTTCGGCCTAAACACGTCTTGTGAGCGTTGCGAGGGAGGGAGGGCCGTTCCGAACTAGGCCATGTGCAACGGAAACTCATACGCACCAGTCCCCAATTTTAAGCATTTCCTCTGCCTCGCGACCAGCCGCAGCATTGTCAGTCAAGAGCTCTAGGTAGACTTGGACAGAGGAGGTCGGCGGCGCGGCGGCACGGTCGGAGGTGGCCCTTCGTCGTCGAGCTCATCGGGCAAAATGAACGGGTCTGATACCTCCAGCCAACCAAGTCGCACCAATTCCCTCTCAATCGGAGATCCAAATATCTCGGCAGCTCCCGGGGACAGACATGACATCACCATGATGCCAGACGGTTTCAACCCTGACCCGTCACGACCACTTCGATGATATCGACAGCACAAGCACGGGCAGGGGCACGTAGGAAGGCGGTTCTCAGCAGAGGAACGGACAGGTTGCCCAAATTAACAAACTCCGTTCGAGGTGAAGGCGCAACGATGATCTTGTGGCTGTGTCGATCAGCGTGGGTCTGTTTTTCGTCGCTTCACACAGATGGCCGGAAACGGGACCCGGTTCGCCGGATAAAATGTGGGGCACTGAGCGGAGAACCTTTGAGAAGACCCTCTCCGCACTTCGTGGAACTAGGCGAAAAGGACTCGAGAGAAACATCGCATCCTGAGGCCTTTGAACGCGGTCACTCTGGCTGGCTGGAGAAGAGGCAATCCAGAATGGGACTCAGCTATCATCGCTGACGGTGAGGACAGAACCAGCCTTTTCGTATGGCTAGGTGGCGTGCAGCAGGTTTTTCTCGTGGTTCCACTTTGACCTCCTTTATCCGACCACTCACATCGCAGTGGGCCCGGTCAACACCTGCGTCGACCCCAACGGGTTACGACGCAGGTGTCGTCCCCGGTGCGTTCCGATCTTGGTCCAACGGTGCTCTCGTCTGGTCAAAAGGTCAGTTTTGAGACCTCGCCGTGCTCAAATAATAAGGCTCACGTCGAGAGCTCCCCCATAGGAACTGATCACTTCCACCACGACGCTCGGTGCTCTTCTTGGCGCGCTTGAGGCGGGCACCTTGTACGACTACATTGGTCGTCGTGTCGTGCTCGGAATCGCGGATGTGATTTTCATGGGTCGCATGATTGGCCAAGCGGTGTCCCACGACGTGTGGTCTATGGTGCGCCCAGAACCTCCCACTAGCTCCCCCCCCAAAACGGCAAGCACCTCTCAACATCTCTCCCTCGTGCCCCATATCATCACCCCCTGGCAGCCCCAAACCAGAATACTTGCTCTCTTGCGTCGAGTCGTGTCGCGTCGCGGTCACACTCGCCGGAGTCGCCTTGAGAATTGACAACGTTGAAGGTTTGTTCAACGGACCTCAGTTTTGTATGTTATTCCAACTCTCTACAGGCCAATTAATTATCCTGCTGCAGCTAACTCAATGCTCAAGGTCTATGACACGTGGAATCCCGACCAATTGCTGCCGGAAACGCGTCCGCTCTATAGCACTGGCACTGCTACTGATACTGAACGACCAAGACTGGACGTGTCGATCCTCCTTTGCGAGTGCCACGATCGCTCCGTGTACCACCGACTCCTTCCGCCCTCTCCGGCCCTGAACCCACCCAGAGCCTAACCACATTCACCCACAATTCCGGCGCTTTCACCAAGATGGGCCAACCCCGTGCTTCGCTTCTTAACGAAACCATACGGCTCCACGGGGCAAACCACCCTGCCACTTTCATTGCGCTTCTTCCCCCGTCCATCTACTTATCTCGTTTCCGAGGTAGATGCCACCCCCCTTCTTCTTAGCTCCGGCTTCGAGAGGCGTACAGTTAGTCACTTGTACTTGACTTTCTCTCGTGTTTACTATGAAGGAGCTTTGGCCAGCTGTGGCGGGGCAGATTCAAGAGAAAAAGAAGTCCCAATCTCAGGCACCCGCACGCGTTAACGTTGCAACAATTTGAAGATGGGTATCAAACAATACTAATGACAGAAACCGATCGTCGGCTGAATGTGCCACGTGAGAACAGCCAGTCAGATCTCGTCAGTCACTGCTTGGCATACATGTATCTTACTCACCTTCTGTAAGTAGGCGTCGACTCGTATTCACGCACAGCCGTTCCTGGCCTCGAGGTTGGATTCCAGCCTAGTCTCCTGGGGGTTTTGGAAGGTTGTAAGTATGTCCCTGCGTGGGCTGCCACCCATCCCCTCGAGCTCCTTCCACTGTTCACCAACGCTGGACGGCAAACCCACTGGCTCCTCAACTTGTCAGGTATCTACCAAATTTGCACCCACGCGCCTCTATCTCAGGGATCACGGTCAATTAGGACGTCCCCTTGCCGTCTGGTGGCGCCGCCGTAATTGACACAGGTACGACGCCAATTGGCGGCGATCTATGCCCAGATTCCCAATTCCCAGCCGCTGAGCTCGTAACCCCGCTGGCCTTTACAGATTCCGTATGTTCATTTTCTATCAACCGAGTCTCTTCTTGGCACCCCGTTTGCATCGCACCTTGCGATACCACAATCAAGATTCCCATGACCTTCGGTGGAGCAATCTTCGATTTGCAAGCCAGTTGGGGTATTGGGAAGGCGGAGGCAACCCCCCCTGGATCGTTGGGGCCACTTTCCTCAAGAACGCCCATTCTGTCTTCCGTTCCAAAAGATTTAACGTGCAAGACTAACTTCGACCTCGCCGAGGGCACCAACTACCCAGCGTCACGGTCCGCCGCGGTCCTCGTCTCAGTGATCGTCTACGTCGCTTCCTACGTTACCGGGCTGGGCAACATCTCCCGGCAACAAGGCGAATTCTCCTTAGAGGTCAGAGGGATCAGATCCTTCCTCTGTACTACAACGACGAATTAGCCCGCAAACCTCCTCATCGGAGCTCCACCTGGTTGTCGAGCTTACATGTGAGCGTGATGGAACCCAGTGGGTGTTTTTTGGGGTGTTGGTCCAGCGATGTGAGAACTGTGTGGTGATACGGTGTCGTCGAGTGGGAGGTTTGAGATTTCCGCAGTACACACAGGGACGCGAGCCTGAGCGTTCATGAACGTTCAAACGTTCGCGGGCGAATTTTGCGTTCCTCACCGAGTTGGTCATTCTGTTCGGTCTTCCATTTTTGGTGAGTGTTGTAAGTTACTACATATCGTATCAACAATTTGCTGCCTCGCGAAGAAAGAGGGTGCGGTCCCACTTAGAACGTTCTCCAGAAGCAATCGGGATGGATCAAGGTCCCAAAAGGGTCAAGGAGGTGTACCGGGGCGTTCGAACCTGCGATATATATATATGGCAAGGATAAGTGGGCGCATTTCCCACCCCCATTCCATGTGCCAGTCGTATCGATTTTCGCCCACCCAGCACAGGGGCCGCTAGGTGGGGCTACCGAAGATCAAACTGGGAACATTGACGTCGATGGCGGGAGGGGGTTGCGATACAGCGATCATGAACTCGTGTCATGTAGAAATGCGCGGCATGCGCGGGGAGCAATATATACTAACCAAACTAACCAAACTACATTGCCGTATTACTCAATGTCATGAGGGTTATCAACCTGCTCTAGAGGAAACAAAGATCAACAAAAAAAGCCAGCGCGATGGTCCGGAAAATCCAAATCTCACCTTTCTCCACGACGAACTTGACCCGCTCGTCTGAAAACCTTTCCTTCAATTCGTCGAGGCTCAAGGACTTATTGTCACCAACTACATCAATTTCCAGCTCCTGAGTGTCAATGGCCGGTTAGTGTTAGTTAGCTGATGTACGAAGAATGAGCCCACGTGCCTGAAATCGGAACAGCGCCAACCAGCTGTAGAGCCCGAATTTTCTCCGTGGAGTATTGAACGGTAATGCTGGTACGAACAACTCTCCAATGATTCCAAGAATCCAGACGAGTAGCGGAAGGATGATCAACTGCCGCGGCTTGTAAGTGGTATACGCCAGTGTCTCATCACTGTACATTTGTGCGACGACAAGTCCCGACCCCGCAAGGTACGGTAGGGCGTTAGCCGCACTGACCCGTCCGCGGGTAATTGCGAGCAGGTCTGGGGAGAGCTCGATGTATCCAAGAGGTTTAGTGCCTTTGGTGAGAGAGACGACCTGTAGAGTAGGTTAGAGTTAGAAGAAATGTTGTGCGCGGGGGAACGATGGGACCCACGGTAGGAGAAGGGATGTAACGACCACTCCGACCGTTATCTTTGATCATCTGCCCGAAGCTATTGTTATAAGCTGCCCGGAACGCAGAATCCTTCCCCACCGTGTTGAGGTATCTAGTAGTGTTCACGATTGGATCTCCTTTGCGTTTACCACTCGGCTGCGGCGGGGTACCGCCGCTCCCTTTTGCGATGATCCCCAAAAGAGAGGGGGGTGAAGTGGTTGCGTTGGATGCCTGTACCATCCAAGGTTCCCACCTGTGCACGCAAACTGCAGCATCGTAACCAACCCTGGTTCCTGACTCATTCAAGTATACAGGGAAACGACCGAGGGGCGCGAAATTGGTGTCGAGTCGGATGAGGACCATCTCGACAGTTGTCAACCCTGGGAATCCGGCGCTGAAGTCGAGACGCCAGACCCTGCCAATGAAAAGGGTCTCGCCGGTGTCCGCCACTCCCACTGTAGTGAGCAGGTTAGGTGCTAAGAATGAGAGAGGAGCCAACAAGAGCTTACTCTGGAACGAGAGTGTTGAGGGATCGATATTTGGTGGAACATTCTTGTTCTGGATCTGAAATTCCGGCGTTCCCGGTACAGTACCCGATATCCCGAACACCTCATACATGCCTTGAAGGAAATCACGAGGAACAAAGACGAAGGTGTTATCGGTCGATGAGGGTACCCTGGGTGGGAACGAATCAGCGAGCTGGTTCAATGGGAGGTACGCTAAGTTGCTTCACAAGTTCACTTTAGGGTTGGGCAGCTTCTGGCAGTGAACCCTGATTCCCCACTGGGGGTATCTAAAAAGGCGGATATCAGGATGTCGGGCTACATCTCTAGCAGGCAGATGGCACATACCGTAAAACCACGCTAGTCTTGGTCTTAGGTGCGTCCCTACCCGTGTTCCCAACAGCGTCGTTTTGAATATTGTGCAGACCGAGCGACATAAGTTGATCGGGATCGAAAGTCCCAGCCCCAGAACCTCCAGGGAGGAACTGGGACAGACTCGGTTGGGCGAAGTAGACGGTGTCGTTGTCGTAATGGAACTCGGCGGTATCAGCCGCGCTTCTGCCGTATGGGACCATGGACCATGTTGCGGAGAAGGTCTTGGCATAGTCTTAGAACTGACCAAATTTCATTTACAGCAGGCTAACCGTGAATGCCTGATATTGGACGTTCGCCCCGGCAATGTCATCACTGGATAGGTCTCCAGCGATCAAAACTTCGCGGTACGCCTTGTATTGGCTCTGTTCAAAGATTAGGAGATGCGCGGGGGGGGGGTCTGTAGCACGTACGCGGATGAAAATGTTGATCCCCACGATCCGCCCGAATAGGAAATCTAGTGAGGAAGCCAGGGAGACGAGGAGGAGGAAAAATGTCAAGACCATGGACCATGGTTTTGTGCTGCAACAATGTGAGAAGGCGCGGAGCGGAAGACGATCTGGGGACGGACTCGTATGATTTGCGCGAAACTTTGGCAGTCCCTCCGGTTTTTTCGGTGGCCCTTCGATTCCGGAGACGAGACCAGAGGACACGAACGGCGGACATAGGGCTTTTCGGGTCACCCGAGCTTCCGGACAGATCGCGGAGTTTCATTCCGTCACCTCCATAACTCATGTGAATCACCGTGGCCCAGGCTGTTTGAAATAAAGTCGTAGAAAGCTCCGATACCAAACCAACGCGGACTTACTCGCTGCCTCGAGGTGTTGCGCTCCGATCTCGAAAAGAAAGTACCCAAGGATAAACCCGGCCACCCAACACCACACGCCGACAATGGCGCGCACAATGAACAACGATCTGTCCTTCGCCACTAACGTGAGGATATAGAACGCCGGGTATGTGACAAGGCATAGGACAGTGAGGGTCGTGATACGAGGGTAGCTCGGCTCCTCGAAGCCATCGAACTGTCGTCCTGATTGTTGTAGCTTAGACCCGAGGTTGGTAAGCTCGAGGCGAAGCGACTGCAGAGTTGTGGTCGAATACCAAGATCTGACGCTATACTGAGAACTCGCCGCGGGGGACTGGAGTGGATGTTCGGTATATAACCCTCCCGCATTCGGATCCAGAAGGAGGTGTTCTGTGTGGTCGGATGGTGTAGCAAAGTCTGCGGTGGGGGGAGGACTTGGGCTCCGGCTATTGTTCCTCATGCGAACGGTGGAAGATCAAGGGAGAGAAAGCTAAGGGGGTATCCGGAGTTCGTCCCATTGAATGTAAATATACATAATAACAGTGAGTTATCAGCATGGGTTGGTCTAGATCCAAATGCCTTCAGGCGTACCAGTGGACTGCACCGCATTCACGCGCCCAGTGTGTGAAAGCCACACGTTATCACATTGAGGCCCTGAGTGATCATCGATTCCATAGCGGGCCGTCGCCGCTGGCAAACGGTGCCGATTTGAAATATTGTCCGTATGGTGAATACCCCCACCCGACTGGGTCCCCTTGTGGTCACGCATACCGGTTGTGAAGAAGTTAGAACTTCAGGCGAGTAGGGCACATACGCTCCACCCCTCTGAACCAGGAAGACCCGCGCGGACATTGGTTAAACCCGGAACGATGGTCGGGGTCCTCCGGGGTCCTCACGGTTTCTATCTTGGAACCCTGCCAAAAGCCTGGTGGCACACAGGCGCCAGCATCCCTCATGGATAGTAGGGCCAACTCACTTCCTCTTATGTACCTTACGATCTAGCGATAACCAAGTGTCGGATGTGGAATGAGATCACTTCTGAGCGTTGATCGTTTTCGGGTGCCTGGTTGTATTCGCTAACACCTCGTTCCCCAGAAACAATGGCACGTAATCCTTGGCATGGCCTTTAGGAATTCCAACTGTCCCTTAGCGTCAAGCCAGGCCGAGTTGGCGTTAAGGGAGCAAAGTGTGAAACTATTGGGGCCGGACATATTTTATGTTCTAGCCCACGCCCAGTATACGTATCGCTGTGATACGCGCGGGGGCCCGCAGGTCGGTGGTGTAAATACTGGAAGCATAAGTTGCGTAGAAAAAAACGCCTTCTTCGTTACTACATACGCGTGTATTCACAAAGTGTCCCAAAGTTCAAGCCGAAGTAAAACAGTGTAGAAGAAAGGCTGGACAATGCGTACTTAGTAGGGTTCTGAGCATATCGTGGAGACAGTGACGGTAGAAAGAGATTAACGCAGGGGAAGCAAAAGGGCAGGGTGGAACCAGTGACAAATTGGCCAAAGGAATCTGAGCCCATTCAGATGTCAAGGTGGCGCGGACGGGTTAATGATTAAAGGGCTATTGAAATGTCACTTAGAACAAGTAGGTAAACAGAGGCCGTGGCTGCTAGAAGCATCGCAGATGGGATCTTGAATGAAGCCGTGGCTGTGAGGGGTTTACATCAGTCGCACTGGCGTAGAACAGCATAGGATAGGCTACCCGCCACCATTGCCGTGTCCATTTCCGTCACTTGTTGGAGTACCTGAAGGACGAGGGGAGGTCGGAGCAGGGGAGATGGAAACGACAGGCGGGGGCATTAATCAGTTGAAACCATCCGTCACGGGACACCCATTCCAGATAAAGGGGCCAGCCAGGTTACACTCACCCGAAGAGCCACCCGTGGCGGTGCTCAATTCAGCGAGGACAATCACGAGGGGGTTCGAAACGGAAGACAGAATAGACGTTCTTGAGGAAAACGGACCCAACGGCCGAGGTGGGGTTGTCCGCGATAGCGTTTGAATTGGTGCCCAGATCGAAGATTCCTCCAAGGCTCCAAGACAGATCGGTGAACCAGAGCTGACCGGTCCGAGATTCATATCCTCCACCTCGATGGGCCAAGACTTTCCACGAAAGTCGTGGTAAGCTTGACCGTTGTATCACAGGCTAATGAACAAACAGGACGTCAGGGATAAACTTGAATACCGAAAAGACGAGCATTCGGAATCCGTAAAAGCCGGTGAGATTACCGCTCAGCGGCTGGGAGTTGGGGATCTGGGCGTAGATCGCTGAAACGCCGGGGGTGAAGCCGCCAATGAGCGCCGTACTGGTGTCGATGACGGCAATGCTATCAGGCTGCGATGTGACTTTCTTTTCATCGACCGGATCCCTAGGATTGGGGCACGTGGGTGAGAAACCGCCGAGAACAAGACAAGTTGCCTACTCGACTCATCGAGAAGCCAGTAGGTCCGCTTGGCAATGATGGTGACCAGTGGGCGAAACTCGACATCGTCTTGTATAAGGGTGGGGATACCACCAAACTCTTCTAATCCCTGGGCATTCGGATCACCCAAGCGTCGGGTGAACCAGAAACTCATTTCTGGAGTCGCCATTTTATTGCCCTCGGCAAGGGCCCGCCAGAGTGGGGTGGGACGTTGACAGTGTCGAAAGCAATATCAGCGATACCGGCGTTAGAACCTTTTAGACTGACAGATGTCTTATGGACCAACAACCAAGACTGGTTCTGAACCTAGAAACCTCCCATGGCTGCGGTGTCCCGGACGGTAAAACCCTCGACGATACCGTTGGTGTATGTGGTTGTGTGTGGGGTTGTTGACCGATGGAGTCCTTGATGATTTGGGGGGTACTTGAAACGGCATTGTTGAATCTTGGGGTGCCTTCGGCGCAAGTGGTGCAATTCTTGCTGGCGCCCCAAAAGTTCCCGGACCCTGTATCAAGGACGACATGAAACGATCGAGGGCTGTTTTGGAATTGAGTTTGGAGGGCTGAAAACATGGGTTGGTGAGGGCTGTTGAACGCACGGTGTCCCGATCTGGATAACGCCCAAGTAATTGGAGCCTCGGTTCTGTATATTATTGTTGAGGTGGATGGTGATTTATGGGGTGGAGCAGGGGCGGACCTGATTGGTGAGTGGGATGGTGGCGGTGTTCTGGCTTTTTGAGGCCGAGGAGCGGGGGCAGCCGTACTTGATCCTCAGGGCATCCGCAGCGATTCCGTATTCTTCGGCTGAGAGAGGTTCGCGCCTCCTCACGAGGGGGACGCGAAAAGGATCCACGACGACAAAGCCGAGACAAGATAACACCGCCAGGCATAGAGAGAGGGGAATCATGATGAGAGAGGGCCGGGAGAGAACGGGGATAGCGGGAGGAAGGGGGCGGGTAGCAGCTCACCGAGGGACATATAACCTTTTCGTGGCCCGGGGTACCCCCCACCAGAATGAGACGTGGGTCCGACAGGACGCATGGTATACATAACACGAGGCAGGGTTGGATATGACTAAGATACCAGTTAGACGCTACGGAGGGTGAGCGCTTGAGCATGGGGATTGTAGAACTCACTGGGCAGTTAAGGCCGGATGTGTCAATCCAAGGCCGCGCACATCGCAACAATGCGGGCACAGAAAAGCGGATAACAGTGATGGTCACTCTGAGTGCGGTGACCGGCCCAGGTGTATCTCACAGGCACTACATGCGCGCCGAGGCAAGAATCACCATGCACGTTTCCATCTTCCATTCCATCAGGATACGGGGTGGACAGGTCGTTAGGCGATTGGCACGGGTGACTGTCCGCTTTCCTGCGTCGAATATGAGGAGAGCATCCCGCATCTATATTGCACTGTTCGAAATGCCAGCACAAGCCCCATGGGTAATCGCTTACAGTTGACAGGAAGCGCGCAACACCGGATTTTTGGGGGGTGGACGTCGAATAAGACACCAGGCGCAAAACCCAGGTTGGCTGAAGGTGATCGAGAAAAAATACTGGCGGAAAGCACTACAGTATCCGTCCAGCCCCCGCCTCCTTCCCTCTGAATTTGAGGCTGGACTCCAGCCTACCGCTTAGAACTTGTCGCGTGTTTTAGGTGTGGGTCGAGTTCGAAGCCAATCGTAGTTATTGGTGAAGTCCTATGCTCTCCCAGCCCTCTCCCACTACGATCCCCCTGTCCCTCACGGCGTTGTCGTATCTGGCGCAGTGCCTTTCCTCACTCATCTCGTCGTAACGCGTAAAGCGTGACCGTATCTCAGTCGAAGAGCGCAGAACCCCTGCGGACGCCCTGCGAATACAGTACGCGTCTGCCCCCCCCAATTACCGAGGTCGTCGCTTCGCGCGGAGCGTTCAAGTTGTAAGTTACTATCAACACTTTGCTGCTCGCGCGGAGGAAAATCCCACTCAGAACCATTTCTCTGGCCGCATGTTGGCCCTACGGCTTATCTATTACGATTAGTTTTACACTTTTTGTCGTTAGCTAAAAACTATACTTGGCGGGATGAAGGTCACGGTATACATGCGAGGTTATACCTGTGAGATAGGGTTGAAAAAACCTTCCTCATGCGAAATTACAACCAACCAGCCCTATCAATCGACACAAGTGATGGGCCCTGCGAGAGAAGACAAATCCTAGGCCAACGTCGGGGAGGTCATCGTGTACGTTGACGTGGTCGAAATTGACGAATTTGCGGTTGTCGAAAGGGGGGTGCTACTCCTCGACTCCATTCTGCTAGCCCTACAAGGTCCTTTGCCTCTCGAAGGGGCTGGACTGGACTTCCTCGACCCGCTCGGGGTATTACCTAAACGACCTCTATTCGAAGTTGAAGTCGACGACCCACTGATACTCCGTTTGGCACTGTGTTCGAACCCACCACCATCTAGCCCTTTCTCCCCCTTCCCCACAGGTTCCGTGGGACTTGGGGGCGGTTGCCACGGACCTAGTGGGTTCCAAGGTAGGACTGCAAGGAGCCTCCCAATGTACGTCCGAGTGAAGAACGCCTCCCGTTCCTTTTCCTCCCTCCGCCTCTCGAACGCTGACCGATAACGGTCATAGGAATCTCGGAATGATCGATCGACCCGAGACGAGAATATTAGCTCTCCTCGTGGATTTGAGCTTGGTGGTATTGGTGTGATGGGAACCGCGGAGGGGCTGCGTTTGCTGATGGGCCGCGTTGGTGAAGGGGAACGGGAGGGCGAGTTATGGGAGGGGGGGGACGGTGCGTTTCGGAAGAACGTGAATGGGTTCCGTGACCTTAGCGGGGGTTGACGAAGGTTGAGGTACATGTTGAAGTTTCGGAGTGCTCGGTTAGCGTGGGGGACGTACCTAGAGAAGGGCGTGTCAGTATCCCCGGGTCCTCTCGTCTGCACCGCAGGATGTGATCTACAAGGAACGAAGGATGGTGGAAGAGACAGACCGATTGGCATATGCAATCTTCTCGGAATACATCCCACTCGCGAAGAACAAGACAAGGGTGGTGACAGAGACTGAAAGCAGCCCGAGGGTGAAATATGGATGTATGTGAACTTCTGCCGTCTCTTCCGGGGGATACAGAGTGGGAAACGTCCGAAGGAGAAGGAAATGGTACGGGATGTCGAGTGTGTTAAGCTGCAGGAACACTTCGCAGGTCAGGAAGGATATCAACGCCAGCAGCTGCAACAGAAATACTGTCCGTGGAAACGCGGAAATGGGGGGAGGAATGCAGGGAACATCGGCTAGGAATAAGCATCACCGGAACTAGCGGATCCTGGCAGAAACGATGCACGCACACTGGTATCTTCGTTTCCGCCGTTTCAAAGAAGAGGCATTAGACTTGAGGCGTTCCTCGAACATGAGGAGGTCTCTGTACGTTGCGGTGTCGTGGGGTGGGTGGAAGGACCCCTTCGGGATCATCGTCGGAGGCGTTGACCTGGGAGGCATGGCTTTCGGAACGGACGCGTCGTCGTCGTCGTCGTCCCGGGCGGGGGTGAGAGAGGGAGGAGGGTCGTTGTCGCCGTCTGTCACGGCGTGTGGTGGTGGTGATCAGAGGTCATCATACGATCTCGCCTTCCCGTGTCGTGTTGGGGCCACCACCACACAAAAGACCCCGGAAACCAAAATTCTTGCGGAACCTCATGTCGTTCACAAACCGGGATATCGAGGAGGAGGAGGCTCACTTCGCCTTCGTCGTCGCAGCCTTCAAAAGCTACACCACACATTCGGTAAGACCAGAAACTACCAACTGCCCTCCCCGTTGACTTTGGATCAGTAGATCTCAGCGAACAACAAGAGGAGGAAAGATCTCTTTCGTCTCCCGAAAGAAGATCAGGATGTCCTCGAAAAAATCGGGTACAAGACACGGCTGAGGAGCGTCGATAAGGCCATCATGGTCAACTCGAAATTCCTGGACGCGATTGTTGCCAATACAGAGATATTCTCTCAGCATTCAGAAGGAGAGGATCACGGTAGGAAGTACGCCCAATTAACTTCACGGATCTCACGCGCTTCTTTGCAGACACAGATTCTGAGTCTTCACGCTCAAACTCTCCCCCCTACGCAAATGGTGGAGATGATCACTTGCATTCACACTCCCATGCTCATGGAGGGCGACACACGCACAGCCATGGTTCGTCGGACCACGGAACAAACGAAGGCGACATGGATAAAGTTAGGAGCACCCTAAAACAGCTCGTGCGAGACTGGAGTGAGGAGGTGAGCGACGTGTCCCTCCTGAACGGGGGCCAGATCCAGACGCCTCCCAGGGAAAAGGGGAACGTGAAGCTTGCTACACCCCCATGATTAATGCTTTAACCAAGCATTTTTCGGATGTATCTCCAGATGAACTGTTTGTTCCATCGTACAGTTCTCTGTTCCATTCTGGGCTGATTCATATACACATAGAGGAAAAATCCACGTTCTCGTCCCAGGAGCAGGTCTCGGACGCCTGGCCTACGACATCGCCAAACTTGGTACGCCCCACCCACCCAACGCCATCCTCCTTACTCCCTTCCGACACCTTCACAACCAGGATTCGCATGCCAAGGAAACGAATTCTCCCTCTTCATGCTCCTCACATCTTCCTTCGTTCTCAATAGGTTGCCTTCCTAGTTCCCTTCCAACCTTTAATCTTCGCTCACTGACTAAAACGACAGAACAGAAACTCTCAACCAACACGTACTCCACCCCTACATCCACTCTTTCTCCAATGTCCCAGAAGCAAGCGCACTGCTTCGCGAGATCACGATACCTGACGTGTTACCATCGGACCTCCCAGCGGGAGCAAATTTCTCTATGGTTGCAGGTACGTTGGCATGCATCTCTTCGTCGTGTGATGCAGACTGCGGGGCGCCAGGTGATTTCGAGGAGATCTACGGGAGTCCCGATGAAGACAATGAACACATCGGCCAATGGGATGCTATTGTAACCTGCTTCTTCATCGACACTGTATGCCTCTCTCCTCGTTTATTGATTGTCATCCATCTATATTCACACGCGATCAACTAGGCTAAAAATATCGTCAACTACCTCCGCATTTTTCATAGAATCCTGGCACCTGGAGGTGTTTGGATCAACCTAGGTAGTTTATCCTTTCCGTAAGAAGTTTTTAAAACCGACTCAGGGCAATTTTTGAATTTAGGTCCTCTGTTGTGGCACTGGGAAAATAGCGGAACAGACCCGTCCGTTGAACTTGACTTGGAACAAGTGAAAACCCTCGCCGAAGAAGTTGGGTTCGAAGTTCGTGTACGTCACCCCGTTTCCACTCGCCCACAAACGATCGGCCAAGGACACGGTTCGCTGACAACGGAATGAAATAATCGGCGGTGTAGGATGAGAAGACGATTGACACAACGTACACCAACAATGTTCAAAGCATGCTGGGGTACACCTATCACTCGGCCATGTGGACTGCGGTTAAAAAGTAGATGCCCCTCGTCGACCTGCCGCAGCGAATTGCAGGCGGGGTGCGGCAAGGACGATTACTCTATGTCCACGTAGACCAGGAATAATTTGTATTCATCTCCGACACACGAGAACGTAATGGAGTATGGTACTGAGATGCCAGCAAAACCCGATAAGAGGAAACCGAGCAATGAAGAAGGGAGTGGGGGTGATGAGAGCACGTTGGTAAGGTAAAAGCACAACACATGGGGGGGATTTTGGTACACACAACATCGAGAGGATATAGAGTGATACCGCAGACCGTTCAACGGCCAAACGGGAGATCAAAAGCAAGAAATGTCATGTCAGACACAATGCATGGTACCCCGCCCTTCAAGGCACAAAGGCGACCATGAGCACATTCACGATCAACTTATCCAACTGCCCTCCAGACACGAATGGAACTTTCTCCTTCGAAACCGGCCCCAAAAGCGGGGGACCTCCGGCGGGATCAGGAGTAACCATCAGGATGATATCCTCCTCCCCCAGCGGTATCGCCCCGCTATTCTCCACTCTCCACCTCAAACTATCCTCTTCGGTTGGGTCCGGCATGGGGACGGGGATGGCCATAGGCGGAGAACTGATGAGACTGCCCAAGGAGAGGTTCATCATCGGTGAATGGAGCATGTTGGCTTGCATCATTGTTGGCGAACGGTATGGCCCGTCACGTGGGTTCGGAGCAGTGTTGGGCGGGGGACCGGTGGTCGGAGAGAAGTCGTCTGAGCATTCCACCACGCGATCAACGGGCCAAATGTACCCTCCTGCGGTCCACTGGAGCTCCGGGGCGAGTTTGTAAAGTTTGAGGGCGTGATGAAGCAGTGAGTCTGCTCCTTTAAGCTAGAAACCCGAAGTTAGCAACAGACCGAGAAACGGATCGATTTCCCCAACATACATGGGGGACAAGGGACTCAGCCAACATCTCAGCGGGGTTTACACCATACTCCCCCGTCAGATAAAACGCGATCTTTCTTCCCCTACAGATGTTCAAGATGGGGGCGACGAGGTCCAAGAACTTGTCGCTGGGGGTGATCAACGGGTCAGGCATGACGCCTCCGGTCCCGAACGACCTGACGTAGACCGCATAAGAAATGGTCAGCCTCAAACCCTTTGACACCTCCTCCACCTCGTAATCACAGTTTGCCAAGAATGCAGTCCATTCGAGGTGGTCGATGCCCACACCGGTATGACCCTGTGCGCTTGTGTGACTTTTTCCTCCACCACGGTAGATCTCCTCGTTTGAATCGCTGAGCGAATTAGGGTCCCGAATGATCAGCGCACCACCCCGGTATCGAACAGGGAGTGTCACGATGATCGTCGCCACTCTGTTATCGATCGGCTTGGGTGGTGGCGTCATCCTCCCGCCCTTTGGTACGATCTCCAACATATCCCTAACGGCGGTGAGATGGTGGCCTTTCGGGAGGGTGGAGAAGAGCGTGTTTCGGACGGCATCGATGATCGGGTGATTCGCGATTTCGATGGTGGCGGATAAAGGTAGGTTGGGTGGGTAGAAGAGGGATTCGCGTGTCGACGTGTATTCATCCAGGTCGGAAGCGTGGGGTCTGCATGCGGCCATGAGGACGTCGAGGGCGGGCGGGAGGTCATAGTCGACGTCTATCGGGAAATCGAGAGAATGCGTGATGCCACCCTAAGAAACAAAACAAAGGACGGAGGCAACGTGGTCGATTAGTCTGAGTAGTTCCAGTCTTCCGAAGAACTCCCGTCTTACCTTGGACCTGAAAAACACAACCAGATTCGCCGGGTCGAGTGGGATGAGCCCTGATACAGTGAACGGTCTTGCCTTGGCCGCAAGCAATGGCGGTAGGTAAGTCTGAAGCGCGACTTCCGTAAGATCGGCGGAAGCAGGCCGCTTGACTGATGGCAACCGATGCTGAGCGGAGAGTGGCGAGCTCCTCTCGACCTCGAAGCCTTCGGAAATCCTGATGGCTACAGATCGTGGAGATCCAGTCGAATACGGACCCGATAGCGCCTGATTATGGTGGATCATGTTATTCGCGTCGAGGGGAGATCAACCTTCGAAATTCGAATGAGGGGGGGGGAGTGGAGATTCGAGGTATCGGAGTATGAAATGTATCGTCGGCTGTTTAGTTCTGTCGTAATCGAGTGTATCAGGCGTATCGGCAGCGTAGGATACGGGCTGAGAGGCGTGGGGGGTGAAAGGGGAGGGAAGCCGTGTAGAGATAATCGGACGCGGACTCGACCACAGGTCTTTATACCTCCGGCCTGGTCACGCCGACCCACACGCCCTTACAGCGTGGCCGAGTGGCGATGGCAAAAAAAAAGGCTTGGGCGGCGTGATCAGGCGTTTCAATCCAACCGTCTATTTCTCCGGCTCAAGATGCAGATACGGATACGCGCATACTTGGGAGAGTGGCGTTCTGGGTTATTGGTTTGCGGATAAAGGGGTTGTTTCCTTATACCTGGGGTAAGCGCGCGCTGTTCCAACGTCAGAGTGCGGGGTATTTGCGAACCACCACGCGTGTTCTGAAGGGAGCAGGGGCGGTCCACACTGATCCATAGCCACGAACTGCAGGCTCCGTGGTTTTACGTATGTACCGTAACGTCGATTCGGGTTGGCGACTCCACACTGCGAGGTAAACAAAGCGCCGGAACACCCGGGAGA
>Ga0307516_10002877_pt1 | contig 22654 bp, 25 predicted proteins | sample 19_EM_MG_FD_203310 | JGI IMG/M metagenome (GOLD analysis project Ga0307516, IMG submission 203310) | Populus trichocarpa ectomycorrhiza microbial communities from riparian zone in the Pacific Northwest, United States - 19_EM | ecosystem: Host-associated > Plants > Roots > Unclassified | place... | reverse complement strand
CGAGACATCCGGAGCGAGGTGACGACACTCTTTCCAAGATCGAGACATCCGGAGCGAGGTGCCGGCATCAACAACGAAATCAAACAACCAAACCCAAATCGAGCGCCGGGACCTACGCCGTGACAATGTGTTTCGACGAGTACGATGTTGATGTGGATGGCTTGCAGCACCCCGGCAGTGAGTACGACAGCGGGTAAGATGCGATGAGTATGTTGGCGATGTTTGTGACATTGTTAGCACAGCTCTTGGTTTGTCAGAACCCACGGGAAGTTGTACCATACGACACAAGTACTATAACTTGATTCGACGTGTACGATGTTGATGAGGATGGCGGTCAGGACCCTGGCGGCGGGTACGATGATGAGTACGATGTGATGAGTATGTTGGTGATCTTCACGACATTAGCGTAGTTTCTCAGAGTGTTGGAAATAGCACGAGGTTGTGCCATACAACGAGTTCGATGTCGATGAGCAGAATGGCGGTCAGCACCCGGCTGCGAGTACAATCGCAAGTAAGACGCGGTGAGCATTATGTTATTGAGGAGGATGGCGTTGAGGATGCTGGAGTCGAGTACGATAGGGAGGACATAAGACGTGACGAGTATGCTGGCGACCTTTCTGATGTCGTTAGCGCAGCTCTCAGTGTATCACAATCATCCGAAAGCTGTGCAATACGACGCGACGAGTACGATGGCGGCAAGTATGATGGCGACGTGGAGAATGACGACACGTTGTATGGAGAGTCGAACGTCGAGTAGATTGGTGATGAGCAGGATGGCGACTCTGAGGATGGTGGCGACCAGATGACGGTGATGATTATGGCAGTCGAGGCCGATACTCGAACAGAATATGAGAAAAAAAAGGGTTCGCTCATATTAAGCGAGCCAACCGCGTTGCAGGTGCTAATAATTTCTGCATGAAGGATCACTCGCAATGAGAAAACTGGATACTCCCAGTCGCAGATACTATGGAACCCGTTTTCCTGAGAACAATGAAGGTGGAGCCGCGAGGGCTGCCACCGGAACCGGGGCGGGAGCAGGAGGAGGGGGACAAACTGTCGCGGTAGCTTCTCTTATGTCTCCTTTGTTGATTTTGTCACCATCTTTACATCTTTCCTAGCGCGACTTTGTCATTTTCTCTTTTTTATCTCTCGCTCTCTCTCTCACTCTCTCTCTCTCTCTTTCTCTTGCTCTCTCTCTCTCTCTCTCTCTCTCTCTCTCTCTCTCCTTATTTGCTTGCCTTCTATTCCTCTTCTCGCCGCGCAGGGGGGCAGGGGGAGTTGCTGCAAGCCGCTGGCAGACTGCTCGAGGTCGCAGTGGACAGCAAAAAGGGAAGAACTGTATATAATATCGTCATGATCCAATAGAGTCGCACACAATCGGTGGAGCGTCATCGTCAGCTATGGGGCCCGTTAATATCGTCATGATCCAATAGGGTCGCACACGATTAATGAATCATCAACTATGGAACCCATTCTGCAACCACACAGTTAGAGAACCGACAGTGGAGGTTCAGATTTTAGCTACTCAGCCTACTACAGGGTGACCAGGCAAGGGAGATTGTGGGTGCTGTATCAGACTTGGGAACAGGCCAGGGCGAAGGGTAGAGGGAGGGGGAGCCACAACGAGCTGCCTTCGGGTTGGACAGAGGACAGGAACCGGTGGGTGCAATCGCCATGATTTTGATAGGTCATATGCGAATAACGAATAATTAAATAAAAAAACTATGGAATCCATTGTCTTTAGCCGCGCAATTGGTCTCTGTGGTATCGGTCCTGCCCGTCCGAAAGTTTCAACCTGCTGACGAACTATTGCTTTGCATTATCCATGCTTTGTCTTGATTCTACAACTTGGCACTGAGAATCCCGGTTTTTACAGAAGACATCAACCGCTCCACTTGTGTCATAGTTGATTCCATACTTGCTATGTATCGCTCTCAACTCCAGACTCCTCATCCTGCACCGCATCTCCACACTCCTCATCCTGCCCCATATCTCCAGACTCCTCGTCCTCCCCCACATCGTCACCCTCCATACCCTCCCTAATCTCATCAGCGTCATAGCCGTTAAACGACACACCACTAGTATCCTCTCTGGTGGCATCGTCGGGGATAATGCCATCCTTGGTGTCGATCAATTTTTCGTTGACTGCCAGCGGAATCTGCACCTGCTGATATGGAGGCATCACCGGTTTAGGCTCCACGATCAGTGCCGACATCATGCGGCAATCGATTTCCTCGGGAGACGTGTCGTCCGCCACTGGCAGAGTGCCATTCATGGGTTTTGCATCAATTAGGTGCTTGCGCAGCTCCGCGGTGATCGTCGTGACCACTTTGTCTCGGTATGCAGGTGGAAGCACGTTCCATGTGTTCATCAACTTGGTATATACCGCTTGTAATGTTGTTAGCCTCGTTCCCCAAGTGTCCAATGCCAACTTACTGTCGTCATTTGTCATATTAAATGAGTACATCCAAGGTGGTTGTTTAGTACCAGCGGTTCTGGCTGTCGTCGCACCGTTGTTATTCTGGCATTCGCGCAGCGCATGATGTAATGCTGTGGTTGCATAAACGATCAACGAAGGGGGAGGGCACTGAATTATCCAATTGTAAAGCCCAGGGTTGCGCTCTCGGGTTCTCTTGAAGTACTTGATGTAGAGAAACCGGGAGATTTGACCCGCAAGAAAGCAGCTTGCTCGTGGCTAGGAAGCCGGTAAGCCCTACTGAGAACTGTGCGGACTCACCAGGAATGCTAGGAACCACCTACCCCGTGTGCTAGGTCACGATCAGAATCTCTCACGGCGAAGGTGTTGCGCTCAAGCAAATTATTGATGGCGACTAATCGTTCGGCATCGTTAGGGAGCTTGTGTAGGCAATAAAGCTTGCTCATGCTCGACCGTGCCTTTTCAATCATGTGTGATAGTGTACCAGTCAGGGTATTCTTGAGCTGGATACACAATGCGTACCATGGAGTTAAAAGCTGCAAACTGTACTTTGAGGAAGGAAGTCATTACCGCTGCAATGTTCGATTTTTTGTGAATGTCGAACTCGACATGCGTACCCGTATCTACGCATACTCGTGGCCACAATATATTTATTTGCTAAATTGTGTTGATGTCAGCAAGAAAGGTAAAATCCACACCTGATATAGTATTCACGACTCACGCGTATAAATTCGTCTTCCCAGAGAAACGGCTGATGCTTCATGGTGTGCTGCTCCAGTAGGCTCTTAACCATGTTGAGTACAAATGCCAGCGGCATACTACCTTGGTGCATGACACTTTGCCTGCCATTGGATGTCCCGGACGCCACCGAAAGCACTTCTGAGGATGTTGGAGCTGGTACCAATGAATTGGGATGAGGACTTTGTGCAGCCCGCTGCCTCATTGCGGAGGTGGTGATGCTGGGGCTGCTTGCAGAATCCGATGTGACATCCGGAGTCACTACAGCTGGTGTTGCCTTGACTTGTACAGCCCCTGATACTGCTCTACGGATGCTGTTTGTCACCTTGGGGACCTTCGTCCGGTTGTCTTCAGAGGTAGCAGTCCTTGGCCGTTTGGCCGTAGGTACTGCAGGCAATGCAAGGCATTCTGGCTGCCAAGAAGTCGGAGTTTTCTGCACCTCGGTCTGCCATGACGTCGGAGTTTTCTGTGTCTTCTCTACCCTCTTTTTCTTCGACTCGTGCTGTGTTGTCTTGGACATGATGAGGATTGATGGGCGCACTGCGAGGGGAAGCGGACGACCTTTGTGGTGGTTGGTGTGGTGGCACAAACACCTGCAATAAATAGGATATCAACAAATAAGCAAGGGAATACGGGAAACAATATTCAGATGATACTGACGACTTTCAAGCAATTAGATTCAATAACCGCAGTTGAGAGCGAAGCAGACGACCTTCATGGAGTGGTTGATACAGTGGCACAAACACCTGCAATAAATACGATATCAACGAATAAGCAAGGTAATATGGGAAACAATATCTAGATGATACTGACGACTCAAGCGATTGAACTCAGATAACTGCGGTGGAGAGCGAAGCAGACGACCTTTGTGGGATGGTTGATACAGTGGAACCGGAGCCTGCAGTGTTGTGAAGGGGTCAAAGCGACGTGACAAGGGGTATCCATATTGCGCACCGACAACAAAATATACACACCTCCAGCCGTGATAGAAATAGGGATTATAAACCGAAATGCAGAAAGCCCAACCGAACGTGCAATTGCCCTACTAGACGTGTCTTTCACCTACTCTCATGCGCTCCCTGCAGCATTGACCACTCCTCCGTCATTCTGGCTGCCCTTTTCTTGACCCGGCCTCGCTCAAACCTCCTTCCTCGGCTTCGTCAATCATAGCAGCGCGATGCGCCCTGGTGAACCACGACAAATTAGGGATGAGATTTCAACATCTCGGTGTCGGTGGATTGAATGGCTCCCATGAGGGAACCTCAGTCGTACAAGGTGGCGCAGTCTCATCACCCAAGTTTGCAGATTCTATGTGGCCCCCCGTACTGCTCGTAGAGCTATCCCCACCCTTCACACTGGGGTGCTCCCCAACCTCGGCGCCGCTACCAGATGTCCTTGGGCGCTTCCTCTGGAAGTGAACGTTGCTGCTGTCGCTGCCATTGCTGCCGACGCACTCGCCTCCCTCAGCGATGGCATCTGAGATGAGACTTCACTGCTGTTTCTTCGCCCGATGAGCGTCTTCCAAAATTCCAGGGACGTAGTCTGCTTCATGCGGGTAGCAGAAATTGCGGAAGCCTAGCTCACCGGCTAGGAACTTGAGGCGGCAGGATCGGCAGTTGAGCTAGGCCTTTTGGCGGCCTATAATGTTGATGGACACTAGGAGATCGGCCTTGGTCTGGTCACCCCCGTTCGGTAAGTGGGCGGCATGGATAACGCGTCCCACAGCATCAAACGTTGTCTGCACCTTGTGTGGAGGGGCGTCACCCCTGCCACTTGCCGGATCACGACAGAGGATTACCAAGACCCAGAGTGGCGTGTACGTCGACAGCTGCGTTGTGTCCTATGGTGACAGCTTGTACATACCTCCCGACATTGTTGCCATCTGCTCCACTTCAGCCGGTGCCATTTCGTCTCTTGCTGTGGAATACTGCCGCGGCTCCAGAAGGCATCTGTACATGGCGCGGGGCTCACGTTTTGTGCAGAATCTCATTACCGCATCGAAGAGAGCCCAGATGCTGAGGGCAGGGATGTTGGTGAGGCGCTTTCGCACATCGGTGCCGAAAATGTCGCAATCATCATGGACGCCACTCCTAGAGCTGTTGTCAGTGCAGTCTGGGTTGATGATGACTGCCCAGAACAGACAGACGCGAGAGTCGCCATCAGATTCCCGGGTTGTCGTCCAAGGAACTCCACCCTTCCCTTTGCTTTCCCAGCCGGTGGGAGGATGAGAGATGGTTGTAGTGGGAACCACCTCATTGGTTCCTCCTTCCCCGCTCCCTTCTCCACGTCTTTCCCGCAGTCACCCCGTTCCATGCGTCCTTCACCACCATCCCCGCCAGTTCTACTGCTTGGTGTACATGGTCCCATCGGTGGCAGTTCGTCACTATTTTCGTCGCCGATTGTTGTGGGTGCCTGCGCAGCGACAGCATTTAACTGTGCATAGGTTTTGTCGAAACAATCCCGTAGGAATGCTCAGAAGGCACCCCACCACTTGTGGTTTTCCCCTTCCCGATCGTTGTGATGCGTCCACATTCCCTGGAATTGCGCGAAGTGCTTTGTAGTTGTCTCATCCATGAAAAGGATGAAGTATTGAAGGCTCAGGCTGTTTGAATCCTTGACACCGGTTAATCCGCCAAGGCGGATCATTACCCGGATCTGCACCTCATAGAGCAACCTCGCCCTCATGTCAACAAAGCGAAGCTGCTCCAATATCCAGTGGGTTTTGGTCGGAGTCTTGGGGTCGCTGGTCTGCTTGGGGCCCATCTTAGCGTTTGACTGGGTGCGAGGGATCTTGGGAGCGTGAGGGATCTTGTGTGACACTGGGTTGTCTCGTAACCGGAGTGTGGGGAGAATCAAAGGTAATCAGGCTACTTTCGATAATTCACAACGGAATAATCTTAGATCTTGTGTGTGGGTTCGGTGGTAGTGTTGGTGAGGATGTTCGTGCTGATTTTTCTCCCGTTTCCGAGAGAAAACCTCTCTCTTTTTATGGTCGAAGCCGTAGTGTGAGATCTGATGAACCAGCGTGAGTGCTGGTGACTCGGGCTTGGATTCCCCTGAGGTGCGGGGACCCCATGGGTGATTCATTGCTCATAGCAGGGTGTAGATAAGGGGAGATGAGGTTTCATGCACCTTGCGGCACCCTAGGCTCAGAGTCCTCCGTCTCTCCCTGAGGCGAGAGCTCCCTGGGGAGCTACGTACTGTATGAGGGCCATGCAGTCGTGCGGGGTCTGAGTTCTAGAGCCTGTCGATCACCCTGAGGTGATGCAATCTCCCTCTGGAAGAGATCCGTTCGTTTGCACTCACCCCCTCATCTCCGGAGTTAGCCTAGGTCCGGTTCTTCTCGGCCGACAGCTAATCTCCGTCTCCTCGATCTCCTACCTTAGACTCTCTGACATCATTACCCGTGCTTCAGAGGGCAACTAGTGCCTTTCTGAAGGCCCGTGATGAGTCTCCCTTGCTACGTTTTCTAGCTTAATGACTGAGGTGTAACATCTTGGGAGCGGTTCGCTCGGTTTAGAGTGGAAAGCACTGCTGGAGTGTTTGTGCATTGGTAGTCAGTTGTAGCATCTGGTAGTGGTGGAACGCTTTGTAATTGGGTCTGAGGTTGATGCACTTATAAAGGGGTTATATAGTATCCAACGATATCAGTATTGCCGCCGCAGAATGTCGTAGAGTCTTGGTGTTTGTGTCGCGGCTGCGATACAACATTTTAGAAGCGTGTAAGAACAATAGCACCTTCATTCAAACCAGCCCAAGACGCTGACATTACTTCCCACAATAGCACAGACTGTGTTCTAGGAGCAAACTTCGGCTTCCAAGTGTGAGATCCCTGTCGGTATTCCAAAAACACGTGACGGAACGATGGAAAATGATGGATGTCAGGTCGTCACGGGCTACATTCAACTGGATACTCGATTTTTGGATTCAAACAACCACTGTTGATATAGTCTCTGCCAATGGGGAGCATAAAGTACTTGGGAATAGAGTTTACACCACACTGAGAGAGGCGTTGTCCGGACGACTCCTGCCACGGTATATGCCTTCCGGACGACGAGTGACTGTGTAGGTATATTCCCATCCGGCGATGAGTGTCAAGGCAAATGGCGTCCGGACGTAGCCTATCACAGCATATGGTTTTCGGAGGACGAGTGTCAGGGAATGTGCCTTCCGGACGCAGAGTGTCAGGGCATATGTCTTCCAGATGACGAGTGTCAAGGTATGTGGCGTCCGGACGCTACCTACCAGGGTATATACCTTCCAGATGCAGAGTGTCAAGGCATATTTTTTTTCAGATGACGAGTGTCAAGGCATTTGCCTTCGGAACGCTGCGTGCCAATGCATATCTTCCGACGTGTACCACCGCATACCATCCTGACTACGCTGGTCAGTGCACACGCCGCTCCCAACGTGAGGCAGGCGTGCGTGTGCATACCATACTTGACGAAGATGGGCGCCACATTAGGCTTCCGGGCAGCGAATGTCAAAGTGTTGCCTTTTCTTCCCGACGATGAGTGTCAAGGCATATGGCGTCCGGACGACGCCTGCCACGGCATATGCCTTCTGGATGATGAGTGACAGGGTATTTGCGCTTCCAGATGCAGAGTGTCAGGGCATATTTCTTCCAGACGACGAATGTCATGACATGTGGCGTGACGACGCCTACCAGGTCATATGCCTTTCGGACGACGAGCCAAGGCATGTGGCCTCCGGACGATGCCTGCCACGGCATCTGCATTCCGGATGACGAGTTCCAGGGTACTTTCTCTCCCAGACGCAGAGTGTCATGGCATATTTCTTCCAGACAACGAATATCACGATATGTGGTGTCCGGACGATGCCTGCCATGGCATATGCCTTCCGGACAACAAGTGCCAGGGTATTTGCGCTTCCAGATGCAGAGTGTCAGGGCATATTTCTTCCAGACGACGAATGTCACAACCTGTGGCGTCCGGACGACGCCTGTCACGGCATATGCCTTCTGGACGGCGAGTGCCAGGGCATAGTTCTTCCAGATGACGGATATTATTTTTCAAGACGAGTGTCAAAGCATTTGCCTGAGGGGCACTGCGCCCGACATGCCGCTCACAATGCGAGGTGCGAGGTGGCCCATGCATATGCGTACTAGACGAAGATGGGTACCGCATTAACCTTCCGGGCTGACAATGAGTGTCAAGGTGTATGGCGTCCGGACAACTCCTGCTATGGCATGCCAGCCTTCGGATGACTAGTGCCAGTGCATATGCATTCCAGACGCAAAGCGTCAAGTCATATTTCTTCCAGATGATGAGTGCCAAGGCAGGTGGCATCCGGAAGGCATTTTTGCATGTACAGAGACTGCATATCATATGTCATCGAATATAGCAATGACAGTAAGAAGAGAGTGGGAATGTGGATTTGTTGATGTTCTATGGTTGTGAAGGCATCAACGGATAAGTGGAGCCAGAAGTTATTGCCTCGACTGTTGGGGCGGGTGTACCGAATATCGCAACCAATATTCACAATTGCTTATGCAGTAGCGAGACTACAATGTATTTAATTGCACTCCTCCCTCTTATGGCAAATACTTACAACGTTCTAAGCCCTACTCGAACTTCTACCATCATACAGTTCCTTAACAATCAGAACCATTTCTTGTACTGCAGTTGTCTGTTTCCACATCTCAGCAAGCAATTCCTCTTGAAATGTACTTTGTTTCTCTTCCCGTTCTTCAGTGGCACGGAAGAATACTCCTGCCAGTTCTGCGGTGGAGGGGTACTTCGGACCCGCAGGTGAGGAGTTTAAAGACTGCAGATGTCCTATTGGTGTCTCTGGGATGGTAACCGAAGCCTGGGAGAACTGTTGGGAGTGCATACTGGAGTCTGTCACAGAGACGATTACACAGCCCCGTGCCCGCCAGTTGTCCTTCCGCTTCTTTCGTGGTGTATCCGTCATTGCCTCCGAGCCACCAGCAACGCCGCCTGCGGCACCCCAAAGGATACACTCTGGTTGTCGAGTATTATGATTCTCAGGTGAGAGAATCCGTGAGGCTAGCCCTTTATCCAATTTGGCGTTTTGGGCTGTTCTCTTGAGCGATATGGGACGGCTGGGTGCCTTGAGTTCCAGGACTTTATCAAGTGGCCCGCCCACATATTCAATCTGTAGGGCTATTAGATATCGGTCTACCAGTGATAGTGGTGGAAGACCTACTGGCTTTTCAGCCAACCCGTGAGTAACTCGCGCTGAGACGTCACCGTGTGGCTTCAGGAACTCGTCAACCCGAGTCTGGATAAATCCATACTTCTTTGCCAGAAAATGTCCCTGGCCATTCACCTTGCCATCCTCTACTCCAGATTGCGTCTCAACTCCACTCATCCCAGGAAGCAGTCTCAGTTCCTCCCCGGTCTCCGGAGGGTCTTTCTGAAGCCATGAAAGTTGTGTTCCCAAAGTGTCGTTTATCAGCCTTTGGGTTAACTGACCAATGTGTGATGCAGGTGTATTGACAGGTGGGAATCCATCTTGCAACAGAGACTCCTCTCCGGCAAGTGCAAGCAGTTCTTCAATTGGCGGCATGCCCCCATGGCATGACCCAGTATCTTCCCAGCGCCAACGTTCAACTCCAGATTCGCATAACCCAGACCTCCCCTCACGCGGTATAGAGCCCTCCCTTTCATTGTCTAGCCCACGCTGACTGAGATCTAGGCAGTCGTCGGTAGAGGGTAGGTCGTAGTACTCGGAAGGCGTGACACCAAGCTCACGTACGACACAAGGCATCGGAGTTCTTCCTGGTAGAGGACTGGGAAGGATTGGTTCCTACATGACATCCCTATTAGCCGTTGGCCAGTGGCAGGCGGACCAGAGTATGACAGATTGTACCTCATCTGGGTAGACCGCGAAGCCGGAGCCTTTTGCACAAGTGCGAATTGCAGTGATCATGGCTGATGGGATTGATGATGTCGCTGTTGTGATTGTGATGGAGTGGGAGAGCTGTTGCGGTTGCTACGTTTTCGGTTGTCAGGGGGTGGCGGTGCAGTGGCAGCCGGTCGAAGCTGGGCAACAAGACAACGGTGCTGCTGGCTGCTACCGCTGCTGCCAGTTGCCATCCTGTCTCCACAGTAATCTTTTACTCACTAATTTCCTTCAAACATCACATCACTGGATCCTGCCCTCTTTCATCGGCCAAGAATCTACTAGCAAACGCCAAGCTGCAAGCAACCTTGAAAAATGGCGGTGGCAGCACGCCTCTAGTGTCACGGCAAGTTGCGTCCGGATGACTGCTGCGGCATGTGTTCTGGAAGACGCCTGTCATGGCATACACCTTCCGGGTGATGCTTGTCATGCACATGCCGCTTCCAACACGAAGCGGCCATGCCTAAGCGTACTAGACAAACATGGCACCGTATTAGCCTTCCGGGTGAAGAGTGTTGAAGGATAGGTACCTATCTAGCCTTCTCTTGCAGACACGAGTGTCAAGGTAAATGGTCCGAATGACACCTGCCATGGCACATGCCTTCTGGACGAATATTGTCAGTGCGTTTGCCTGCTGGGTGCTGCGCGTCAAGACATGTCTTCCGACAGGTGCCACTACATATACCTTCTGGACGAGCTTGTCAAAGCACATGCCACTCCCAACGTGAGGCAACCGGGCATATGCGTACTAGAAGAAGATGGGCAGAGCATTGGCCTTCCAGATGCCAAGTGTCAATGCAAATGGCGTCCTAACGACGCGTGTCAGTGCACAATTCTTCCGGACGATGAGTGTCGTACCAACGCAGCCTTCTGTACTGCTCCAGCCAGGCTATACGCCATCCATCGCAGCTCCCCTGGGTTGGCCGTTCCTTCCTCAATTGCTGTTGGTAAGGCATTCTGTTCTCACTTCACAACGGGTCTAATCCGTACCTGAGGTACATGCCATGCTGGTACCGAATCTACATGTCATACGCCCTCCTTGGAGTTGTAATACATTTGAATGAAATAGTGACTGTAAATACCCTTCTCAGCGTTGTATCCCCGCCACCGTGTCAACCAACTCATCCTCTGACATGTAATACACTTCGTTCCAGGTCGTCAAATCGATATGACTGTTGACGTTCTATGCTTTCCGAGTCGTTCCCGAGGTGCCAGGCTCCTCGGGAATAAGATGCGCTGCACCGGTGATGTTTCCTCCGCTGATCACCGCGTAGCCACTTCCCTTTGCTGCCTCTGTCACTCTGACCATCCCGGATGCCCTTTCAGGCATGCCGCCCATGCTTGGTATTGTTGTTTGTACAAACGCACACCAAACCAAACCGCCTAAGACTTGAAGGTTGAACAGCTTCAGGAGACGGTACGGCACGCGCCCTTGAAGAGCCTTGTACGCTGGTTCCTGGCCCTCTCTGGGGCGTGACGTCTCCACCCATACCCAGTCATTCCGGGGACCTTGCCCGTGCCATGTCTGTTCCCCGGTACATCGAATGGTCTGGATCGCTTGATCTCCATGCATATTGGTGACAGGAATTTGAATGCCGTCGTACACCCGTGCACTACAGCATATCTGTGCTTCCAAGTTGGTTTTTACTCTCTGGGAAACCAGTAAGCTGCTCATGGCGCGCTGCAGCTCCCTCCGAAGGTACAAGTCCCCCACTGAGACCAGTATGGCAGCAAATGTATCGCTTTTCGACATGGTGGAACCCTGCACAGAAACGAACTTCAAGCCCTTGACGGTTGTGAGGTTGGTTTCGCCGCTCCCAGTGGTGTTCATGGTGCCGTGGGCATTGGGATTAAGCCTCTGTACGGCGAATACATCAATGCATAGGTAGTGTTCGAGGATCTGCGTGTAGATGTAGCCAGACCGATTGGATTTGTTGTACGGAATCTTGATCTGCATATGGTGGGAACTTTCTCCAGTTTCCGTAGACCACTGCTTTAGGCATCCATAACGTTTGATCTGCTCGCAGAAATGTAGCATCTGGTGAATCTTCGGAAAGTTGAAATCGCTTCCATCAGCATGGTGTTCAATCATTTCAGCACTTATGAATTCATTCCATGACTTGCACTGGCACTCACGGTGGGCTACAGTTTTGAACTTCATCAACTTCAACTTCTCGTCTCTCGCCACGATTAACTCCTTTCGGCGAGCTTTACCTTTCTGCGTGACACTCTTGCCGGCACGAAATTGACGAAAGACATCCTTGAAGTGGTGAAAGTCCCGCAGAGCGGTACTCATCAGTCCCAACGTTTGCTCATCATGTGAGTCGTATTGAGAGTAGAAGTAGAACTCCACAAGTGCTCGACTGCATTCGATTGCCTGATTGAAAATGCCACGCTGAGAAGCGGATGGGGCACGTAGAGCGCAGCGTAAGATGGCGACAAGGAAGTGTGACATGGTTTTGATTTCCTTCCCCTGCCAGCTTGACACCTCCTCGTACATCTGCCAGGGTTGCACCATGTCAAGATACGCAGGTACAGAAAGCCAGATATTGTTGAACGCTTTGAAGCGATTATGCAGCTTCAAGAACATTGAAAGCCATCCCAGAAGATGCTTCAGCATCCCTAGTTGCATTGTATGGAGCAAGTCGGGTTTCGGAAGGTTGCTTGTCATACAGTCAAGATCCCAAAGGATATTATAGCCTTGATGTACATCAAAACCTGCGAGCCTTGCATTTGCTGTAGCGGTATTTGCGATGCTGAGCACCCTGTATTTATCGTGGTCACATATTGGATACGGTCGGACAGGAAGTTGGCCCATCTCAGCTTGTAGGCATTTACACCAGCATACGCCGTTTTTGATATTATGAAGTTCCCGATGTTCTGGATAATCGGCAATCCAAGTAACTGGCGAAGCAACGCAACGTCTGAAGGGGCCATCTGCACACCAGGCGAAGAACACCCGATGCTCCGCACGCATTAAAGGTCCCAAGATATGTAGTAAGACATGTTGCAAGACCATTCGGTTGGGTTCCTTCAGTTCCTTGTACTCGCTGGGAGGGATGTCGCGCATCTTGATGGCGATCGGAAGCCGAGAGACTAACAGCACACTGTGCATAGTGGTTGCCATGCGAGCCGAGGCGGATAGGTTCCCAATCGTCGTGTATACGGGCCACGCTTTCTTATTGCTGGAGAAATTCGTAAGATGGGTGGCGTCGGACATGAAGATTGTCGGTATCATGGTATCCCCGTCGTCTAGTAAGGTCTGCCCTATTGCTGTCAGCACACTGTGGACAGCTTCAGGTGTGGTGTTGATGTTCAGCGGAGGAGATTCTCACCTGCCATTCCCACCACCAGTCGGCAGCATGCATCTCACCGTAGACACACCTCCCATGTTCATCAAATGGCTGCTGGGGGGCGTACAAAAGGTGCTCTGCATACGCCGGCTGCCGTAGAAGCCACTTCGCGCACTCGATAATATAGCGGTGCCAGAATTCAATAGGTTCTCTGGCGTGTTGCCCATTCCAGGTAATGTTTTCTAGCCGGCTCTTCTCCCATGAGTCAACCCGGAGCCCATCCTCCATTTGGTCAATCTTCTTCCGCAGGTGGTAATTGGACTTCAGCGTATGCTTTAAATCGTCTTTGAGACCGCAGTCGCCCTTCAGTAAAGCCTCAATGACACTCCTAGCGAGTCCCATTGTCGTCGCAACTTTGGCAAAGTTGAACTCTTCTTCGTTGGCAAACAGGTAGTATGGGTTGTGGCTGGAAGTGATGCATTCACATTTTTGAGGGATGTACGCGTATGGCAGGCCGGCATTCGGGTATGCCAATGTGGAGGGAAAATGGGGTGACTGACAGTCAGAGGATTCGAGAGGAGTGTTGGCAATGGCATTGCAATCGGGGGCACGGTGTTACACCTGAGTATCTAGAGTACATAGCGATAAAGCAGAATGGGGCTAGCGGGTGACCAATGACGATCCCAGAGTTGAGGCGGGAGTTAAGGAAACGGAGTTTAGCTTACGGCCGGGAGAACCGGTCATAAGGGGTAAAACTCAGGGATGAGGGGTCAAAATGCAAACGGGCGGAGGGAGCCGGGCAGACACTGGTTGGGCCCTCGAAAGAGGGGAATCACGTACGGGTGGGTCTGAGTCCCTGCGGGAGAGGCCACGTACGAGCGGTCTGGGGCTGATACTCCGCTCAGCTGCATGGAGAGCTCATCTCCCTTATCTACACCCCAGCCATTACCAATGGATCACCCACGGGGTCTATGCACCTCGGGGGAATTCAAACCCGAGTCACCACTTCTCACGCCACTACTGTCAGAATAAAAGTAGGATTCTCCCTCCCGACGAAGAAAGAATCCTCAGCACAAACCTCACCAACACTACCACCGAAACCCACACACAAGATCTAAGATTATTCCGTTGTGAATTATCGAGAGTAGCCTGATTACCTTTGATTCTCTATACATTCCGGTTACGAGACAACCCCAGTGTCACACTATAATCTTGATCTCCAAATCACCCTACTTTCATGACTGGCTTCGACAGCACCCACTTCGAAGACCACCTCTACCTACTCGAACTATCCACCTTCCTGGAACTGAGGTCACAATACTCCTTCGACTACACGTTCCAATCGATCGATAGCAAGCTAGCCGGCTACGAGCAGTGGGATACATTCAGTGACGGACCTATCCCTACGCCCTACCAAGAAGGCGACCACGAGCCCTGGAACTGGTACACGCAATACTGGCTCAACTGCGCCCACAGCCACAAAAGCTCCAACTTCACAGAAGACAAGCTCCAAAATCTCTGTGACTACTATTTCACCGACGACGAAACAATCTACACAGGACACTTCCTTGACCTCTATTAAGATGTCCACCACTTCCGATTACAACATGCTCCGCCTGGAAGCGCCCTGCGGGCTGCTGCAAATCACCAACGACGAAGAAACCGAAGAAGAAGCCCTGGAGATTGCCAACCCGGTCGGATGGATGCGAGCGATGGCCAACCACCAGCAGCAGGCAGAGCAAGACCTACGCCCGCTAATGGATGTCTGCGGCAACACGTTGGACCATACGGACCGGCGCATCAGACGGATCGAAGCCGCCTATAACCGACTCGCCCAAGGGGCCCAATACGTCTACGAGCAGATGGAGGCCAAGGAGCAAATTTCAGGAAATTGGATAAGGAACGAGTTGATGGTGTCCGCTAATGCGTACCAGGTGTTTACCAGACAAGTCTGGGAGGCCATTATTGAACACTCCACAACAAGTGATTTACATCGGGTACACGAGGCGACGCAGGTGGCCCGAATGCATGACGCGGTATCTTTCCTATCGGAAGCAAACCTGGCGCAAAACGTCCACCTAATGGAATTCCAAGGCAATGTGGAAAAGTGGGCTGCTGACCACCAAAAGAAGGTAGAAACACTCGAACGACAGCGAAGCGAGGACCAAAACCGAATGGCTGGACTGGAACAACGACTGGCCCAGGCACAGGACGAACTATTGCGGGTAGCAACCGCAGTCCCCCTTCCCACAACACCGGTCAAACGAACCCAGCCCACTCTGAACCCAGAAGCACTGCCGACCCCGTTAATGCTGGGGAGCGCCTTGTTCGGAGGGGCCCAACATCGACGACAAAGGCCCCTGGCAGTCCCAGCTGCGAGCCCACCACACAGACCCCAAGGCACGGGGGGTGCAGGAAGAGGTGGTTCACCACCAAGACCTCCGCAAGAAAGGGCACCTCCCTCGCACTCGCCTCCTCCTAGCGAAGACGACAACGACCTATACGAACGGAACCTACCAACCGGAAGACCCCCACCAGGGGCAAGGGAACCCACCCAGGACCGACTGCCAACCATGCTCACGCCAGGAGAAATAGCCCAGCTAGTGGGAGCCAGAATCGCGGCAGCACAAGCGGTAGGGCAGCCGGAAAGAGGAACCCAAGGGTATACCTTGAGGCTCAAGATGGAAAATCCGGAAAAATTTGACGGGAAAAGCTCGTCCACCTTCAACCAATGGTGGGAATCGGTCACCATGTACCTAGGATTCTACCCAGAAACGATCGACCGACAGAAGATTGCCTGGGTCGGAACCCTTCTAACCGACACCGCCCTGGTATGGCACCTCCACCAGTACCGAGAACTGGGAGAAAACGACTCCTGGGTTAACTATTCCACGGCTATCCGAATGGAATACCGGAACGAACGAGAAGCAGCGAACGCCCAACTCAAGCTAGGGCAGCTCAAGTACCAAGGGTCCATCCGGGCCTACCTAACAGAGTTTCGAGCACTCAATAACTTCGCACGGGCTACCGGGGAAGCATTGAGGGAAAAAGTGGACCTAGCCATGCCTGACGCGGTACTAGACATGCGATTCGCCCACTACCTGGAGGATTTTGCAGACGACGAGGGCTTCTTGCAAGCCACCCACCAGGCCAGGCTACAGGTGGAAAAGAAAAAAGCCCTGAAAACAGCTAAAGAAGCGACGCACGCCAGATCCACCCCAACTAAGGACGGAAGAAAGGACGACCGACACAAGGACGCCATGGGAAAACAACCGCCCAGGCGAGAAGAGGCCCGGGAACCAAGACGAGACGAAGCCCGGCCACCCAAGAAGGACTGGGGTTCCACGGGAGTGGCGCTGAAATGAGTACCTCAGAATGAGGTGGACAACCACAAGAAGGACCGAGACAACTGCTGGCGATGTGGAAGGCCCGGACACAGGACTTACGACTGCTTTTCCTTCCAGATGATACAAGGGACCATGCTGCCACTGGCGCCATGGAAAGCGGCAGCAGTAGCCACCACGGCCCCCACGACCGCACCTTCCGGGAAAAGGACACGAGAGGACGAGCCAGAAATCGTCCCAGCCCCCAAGCACCAGAAAGTAGCCACGGCCGAAGAAATGACCACGGACCTACCACTTTGGGCCGACTCCGAGGAATCGGATTTTTGAGAAACTCTGTCTCGGTGCCGGGCAGAGTCGCAAAACAGATATGCAGCGCCTCCAAAAGGAAACGAGAAGACCCGGATGGGGGAACGGCGGAGCCAAAAAGGAAGCGGCAAACCTGCCCAGTAATTCCCATGGTACTCCTTCTAGATGGGAAACAACACCAGGTAAAAACACTCCTGGACACAGGATGCTCGATACCCCTTATCAACCAACGAACCATCGAAAGACTGGGGATCGAGCGCAAAACTTACAAAAACCCTCGAACCATTGAAAGCTTCACGGGGGAAACGGTTGAAAATGCAGGCAAATATTACACAGGACCCCTACGATTACGGCATCGGGACCACTATACCAGCGAGCGGTTCAGTGTGGCACCAATGGAGGAAGCTATCGACCTATTCCTCCCGTTCGAATGGATCGAACGACACCCACCGCAAGGGGCCTGGACACCAGAAGAAATAAGGTTCAACAGTGCTCGGTGCCTGGAAGAATGTACCAAGTTTGGAACAAACCCCTTCTCTCTAACCTGGGACGAGTCGGTACTACACGAAAAAGAGGCCTGGCTCATCGGATACGTATCAACGGTCGAAGGAAACACGGACCCCATAGCAGAGGTGCCAAGGGAATTCTGACAGTATCTGGGGATCATGGGGAAGGAAGCAGCCGATGCACTACCACAGCACCGCCCGTATGACTGCAAAATCGAGCTCAAGGAAGGAGCCACAGCACCCTGGGGACCAATTTACCCACTCTCCGAGGAAGAACTTCAAACCCTCAGGGAATGGCTAAAAGAAATGGAGAAAGCAGGCAAAATCAAGAGATCCACCTCACCAGTGGGATCCCCCATCCTGTTCGTACCCAAACCTAATGGTCGAGGGCTGCGGTTGTGCATCGATTATCGAGGATTGAACGCTATCACAATACCAAATAGGTATCCGCTCCCGCTAATGCAGGAGCTATAGGACCGAGTGCAGGGCGCTCGATGGTTTACAAAGATGGACCTAAAAAACGGATTCAACCTCATCCGAATCGGAAAAGGAGACGAATGGAAAACCGCCTTCCGAACCCGCTACGGACTATACGAATTCCAGGTAATGCCGTTCGGCCTGACAAACGCCCCGTCGACCTTCCAGGACATGATGAATCACGTCCTGTCCGATATATTGGACGTTGGAGTTTTAGCATATATGGACGACATCCTGGTATACGCCAAAACGGAGGAAGAACACGACCGGCTCGTCAGAGAGGTTTTGGAACGACTACAACACAACGGACTCGCCATCTCCCCTGAGAAATGCGTATGGAAAGCCGAGGAAGTGGAGTTCCTGGGATATGTCATCGGACGAGACGGGATTCGAATGAGTCAGGACAAAGTGGAAGCGGTGCTATCATGGCAACAACCAACGTCGCTCACAGAAACCCAGTCGTTCTTAGGTTTTGCCAACTTCTACCGACACTTCATCCGAGATTACTCCAAGGTAGCCCGTCCATTAACCGAGCTAACCAAGAGGACGAAGCAATGGGCCTGGAACCCAGAAGCAGAAGCTGCCTTCCAAGAATTGAAAAGCCGGTTCACCCGGGCACCAATCCTAGGCCACTTCGATCCTACGAAACCGGTCATCATTGAAACCGACGCCTCGGACTTCGCGATAGGAGCGGTCTTGTCCCAGCGAGACGATAACAACGGCTTGCACCCAGTGGCATTCCACTCCCGGAAATTCCAACCCATGGAAATCAACTACGATAACGATGACAGGGAGCTTCTAGCCATCGTCGATGCCTTCAAACATTGGCGGCGATACTGTGAAGGAGCGGAGAATCAGATACAGGTGTTTATGGACCACCACAATCTGGAGTACTTCACAACAACAAAAGTACTCAATCGACGGCAGGCCCGTTGGGCAGAATAACTAGCCGGCATAAATTTTCGGATCTACAACCGGCCAGGCGCCCAAAATGGGAAGCTGGATGCGTTATCCAGGCGTCCGGAGTACCGCCCAGGGAAGGGGGGGGTAGAAAACCACCCAATAACAACGGTTTTGAAAAAAGAACACCTGGAGGAACGCTCGACACGATCATTCGTCTGCTCGTCAGCCAGACTAATGTCTCTCCCGGCCAGAAGGTGGAGCAGGGACTTCTTGACTCAACTCCGAGAAGGGGTACCAGCGGACGGAAACTACCAGCAGGCGTGGGAACAAGCAAAACAGGACGCGGCGGCAAGAGAAAAGTGGCCGAAGGACCGAAAGGTCAAGGAAGGAATACTGGAAATCTGCGACAAGCTACTCTATAGGAAGGGCATGCTCTGGGTCCCGGAAAACGAGCGCCTGATCAAAACAATCCTGGAATCCGAACACGACTCCAGGGTTGCCGGGCACATGGGGCAGGACAAAACGATCGAGCTCATCCGGCGGAACTTTTGGTGGCCAAAAATGAACGAACGAATAATTGATTTCGTCAGAAGCTGCCCGGAGTGCCAGCGCAACAAGGCTTCCCGACACCAGCCATACGGACTAACCTCGCCGCTGGAGCTACCTTACGCCCCATGGCAATCGATAGCAATGGACTTCATCACAGAACTACCGCTGTCAGAAGAATGCGACCAGCTTTGGGTAATCATCGACCGATTCACTAAAATGGCGCACTTCCTCCCGCTCAAAGAAAAAACAGCGGCCGACCTGGCAAAAATCTTTGCAAAAGAAATCTGGAGGCACCACGGAACGCCAATGGACATTGTGTCCGACCGAGACTCCCGGTTCACGTCGGAAATCTGGAAGGAATTCCTAGGACTATTGAAAATTCGACCCCGAATGTCAACAGCCTTTCACCCGCAAACGGACGGACAAACGGAACGCCTCAACCAGACAATTGAGACCTATCTCCGGGCATTCGTCACCCGAGAACAGAATGACTAGGTGTCCCTCCTACCAATGGCCGAATTCGCTTACAATAATTCAGTCACGATAGGAAACGGGATGTCACCGTTCTACGCCAACTACGGGCGACACCCAGCCACGATCGATCCCCCAGACAATAAATCAGAACCGCTAAATCCAGCCAGCACAGTCTACGGCCATTGGATGCAGTCAGTACACGAGGAATCACGGAAAGGGTTGGAAGCAGCGCAGGAGCGGATGCGCCGTTACACCAACCTGGACTGGAAGGAGCCTCCAGCATATCAAGTAGGGGACTTGGTTATGCTCAATGGGCGCCACATCAGAACACACCGCCCCTCGAAGAAACTGGACCACAAAAACCATGGCCCTTTCCAGATAGAGAAAATCATTTCCCCCCTGGCCGTCCGCCTCACGCTACCTCGGAAATGGAAGATCCATAACGTCTTCCATGTCTCGCTTCTCGAACCTTACCAAACCAGCGAGCACTGAGCACCTCCGGACCCATCGAAGGTGCTGCGAGAAGCTGACGACATTGAGCAATCGGAGGAATACGATGACGATGAAGTTATGGCCTCGGTCGAACAAGGCCGGGGAAACAACAAGAGAATCCTCTACCTCGTCAAATGGCTTGACTATCCGGAATGCAAAGACTGGACGGAAGAACCATTTGACAACTTTTCGGTAGGCGGTCTGGAGAAACTCCGGGAGTTTCATCGACGCAACCCGGACGCGCCAAGGGACTACCGACTCACCGATGCCTAAAGAATCGGGAAAGACCTGCCTCTCAGGCGCAAGAACTCGCCAAGGGATAGCTCGGGTTCGGTCGGACAAGAGCCGTAGGCATTCGGTACGGCACACCTCTGTATGTACACCTACGAGGGACAAAAGGCAGCACCCGGGCACGAACCCCCAGTCGAGAAGGTCACTCATTCCACGTGTCCCATGTCTGGAAAAACGTCATATGCTCTTGCCCGCGAACGACCAACCTATCCGGAGACGACCGAAACGATTCCGCGCTGGGGTAAATCGCTGCGAGAACGAAACCACCCACAGGCAGCGGACCCTGGCGACCAATGGACACCTCTGTGTGCACACCATTGGCTCGTCCAGCTTGTTCGGGCTTGTTCACTCCTTCCACGTGCCCCAGCCAGAGGCCGCCAGGATGCGCACTGGGAAAACTGGTGCTTTCGTCTCTACAAAAAACAGCTGCCCAGCGGGGATCATCGACAGTATGAGTACGCACCGGCCTACTCAGAGGGCCCAGCCATCTCGACGGATTACAGAGGGTCTCCGAAGAGACTACATGCACTGATCCGGTGGCTAGGAGGGCTGCAGGGGTGGAGGACTGCAGTCCGTGACGCTGAAGGAACTTCGGCGTTGAAAAAACCTTATGGTCAGAAAGAGATGGGCTACTCAGAGAAAAGTGTTAGCGCTCAGGACGAGGCTAAAGGGGAGGGGAGGTAGTGTTACACCCGAGTATCTAGAGTACATAGCGATAAAGCAGAATGGGGCTAGTGGGTGACCAATGATGATCCCAGAGTCGAGGCGGGAGTTAAGGAAACGGAGTTTAGCTTACGGCCGGGAGAACCGGTTGTAAGGGGTAAAACTCCGGGATGAGGGGTCAAAATGCAAACGGGCAGGGGGAGCCGGGCAGACACTGGTTGGGCCCTCGAAATAGGGGAATCGCGTACGGGTGGGTCTGGGTCCCTGAGGGAGAGGCCACGTACGAGCGGTCTGGGGCTGATACCCTGCTCAGCTGCATGGAGAGCTCATCTCCCTTATCTACACCCCGGCCATGACCAATGGATCACCCACGGGGTCTATGCGCCTCGGGGGAATTCAAATCCGAGTCACCACTTCTCATGCCACTACTCTCAGAATAAAAAGAGGATTCTCCCTCCCGACGAAGAAAGAATCCTCAGCACGAACCTCACCAACACTACCACATCAGGAAAAAAAATAATTGCGTCCTTAGCGTCCGGACGCACTAGACGCTCTGGACGTTTCAGACGCAACCTGCTTAACTCGGACGCAAATCGCCACGGCACCGTGCGTCCGGACGCAGTACGCCATGGCATTTGCTTACCGGACGGAGCGTGGCAGTGCATTTTCGTTCTGGCCACACGGTGTCAGGGCATTTTCCTTCTGGACGCAGCCGTGTCAGGGCATTTTCCTTCTGGATGCAGCCGTGTTAGGGCATTTTCCTTCTGGATGTAGGCATGTCAGGGCATTTTCCTTCTGGACGCAGCCGTGTCAGGGCAAATGGCATCCGGATGGCGCGTGTCATGGCACCGTGGTTACGCTACGCTGGCTGTCAAGGCACGGAACATCGCAGCAAATACTCGCGTCGCATTCACAAACACGCAGCGGGTTCCAGGCATAGTGACTCAGTCCAGTTCTATTCTCTATATCTAATGTACATCTATATATGCTACTACCACACTTCGCGTTTCCAGCACAAGCACCCAGCATCACATCCATCGCCGCTGTTTTTGACGCGCGTAGCATTGCTGAGTGTCGGAAACAAAGGAAAGTTGGCAAATACGACACGACGCGATGAGCCCGACGTGTTACACCTGAACATTTTGTCCAGGGTACGTAGCTAGATAGAGAAGATCCAGTGGCTGAGGGCGAGGAGGCTGAGGCCGTGGCGAAGGAAAATCAGGGAGTCTAGGCCGGGGCAACGGAGCCGGCCGAGGCCGAAGGGCTCTGGATAGATGAAGAAGATTGCAAACG
>Ga0307516_10002876_pt1 | contig 22656 bp, 19 predicted proteins | sample 19_EM_MG_FD_203310 | JGI IMG/M metagenome (GOLD analysis project Ga0307516, IMG submission 203310) | Populus trichocarpa ectomycorrhiza microbial communities from riparian zone in the Pacific Northwest, United States - 19_EM | ecosystem: Host-associated > Plants > Roots > Unclassified | place... | reverse complement strand
CGAACTGACCACGGCGCGCCGTCAGGCGCCGCCGCCCCCAAGTGGCGTGCGCGGATCCGGCTACGCCGGTCCGCTGCGCGAGTCCCCTCGGGGGCAGCGACCGGAAGGGAGCGTGGGGGCTTAATTTCACCAGCGCATCGGCAGCCGGCTCTTCAGCCGCAGCCCCTTGCCCTCGACGCTCACGTGGCCCCCGTCCTGCAGGTCTTTCATCAGGCGGCTGACCATCTCGCGCGAGCAGCCCAGGTAGTGGGCCATCTGCTGGTGGGTCAGGCGTTCGGCGATCCACAGGCTGCCATCGGGCTGCGGCACGGCGCTGCCTTCGAGCAGCAGCTTGAGCCGGCCGTAGACATCGTTCAGTGCCAGCTGCTTGGCCGACACGGTGGCGGCGCGGGCGCGGCGGATCACCTTGGACAAGAGCTCGAACGCGAAGACCGGCTCGTCGGCGATGTGGCGCTCGAGCGTGGCCCGGGTGACCACGGCGCAGATGGTCGCTTCCTGGGTTTCGACGCTGGCAGAGCGGGGCCCGCCGTCCAGGCTCATCTCGCCGATGAACTCGCCTTCGCCGTAAGAGCCGTAGGTGATCTCGCGCCCGTTGTCGCCTTGGGCGAATGCGCGCAGACGGCCTTGCAAGACGATGTAGAGCGTGTCGCCCTGGTCGCCTTCCTGGATCAGCAGCATGCCTTTGCGGTAACGCCGCACCTCGCCCCGCGCTGCCAGCGCGGCCACGCTGGGCGAGACTGCCGCCAGCCGGGCCAGCAGTTCGTCAGCCCCGTCAGGCAGCCGGGGTGGGGGAGGCGACGCCATGGGCGCGATGCTAGCAAGCAGCCCGCGGCGACCGCGTCATCGATGACGCGGTGCCGCTGAAATAGCGCGCCAGGTGCCGGCCCGACGTGGCCTGCACACCACGCGGGCCCGATGACGGCCGCGGCACCGCTCAGGCGGTTATCAGGCTCGCACCAAAGCCCGAGCCGATGGCCGGCACCTCGGCCTGGCGCCGCAGCGCACCGACCATCGGTGGCAGCACCGCCACCTGCTGCACCAGCTCGCGGATGCTGTCGGCGCCGGTTTTGGCTCGGATGTTGGCGATCTGCGTGCGCACGGTGGCGATCTTCACGCCATGCCGCTCGGCGATCTCGTTCGGGCAGCAGCCTTCGCACAGCGCCGTCAGCACCTGGGCCTCGCTGGGTGACAGCCGGTACTCGCGGGCGAAACCCTGCACCGACAAGCCGCCGCAGACCTCGCGCCGGCCCAGCACCAGCAGCGTGGCCGGCACCGTCGGCGCCGCCGCGGCAAGGTGCCCCGGCGTTGTCAACAGCGGCACGATCGCGATGCCGGCGCGCTGGGCGCCTTCACCCACCGTCATCAGCTTGCGCAGACCGCGGCTGGCGGCCGCGTGCAGCGCCTGGTGCAAGGGCGCCGCGTCCTTCTGCAGCCGGGTGCGCAGCTCATGCCCTTGCAACTGCAGCGGGTGCAGCGGCGCGCCGAGGCTGGCGCGGGCCGCATGGTTGGCATGCAGCACACGGCCACCGTCACCGAGCAGCAGCAGGCCGTAGTCGATCTCGTCAAGCATCAGGGTCATCAACCGGGTCAGCAGCGCAGCGCCGCCGCGCCGTTCGGGGCCGTGGTAACCCAGCGCCTCGCCCAGGGCTGAGATGCTGGGACCCCAGACGGCGGCGCCCGCCCGGGCGCTGCCGTCCTCCTTGGCGTGAGCCGGCCGAACGGCTGCGGAGCCCGGAGCGGAAAGGGGCGGTGAAACACAAAGTTCCATGGTCAACCTCCTTGCACACCGGAGTTCGTGACTTGGGGCCCGCGACCGCGGGGGCGACACGTGGTTCCGATGTGGTCCGAAGCTTAGGCACGCGCCTTGCCCCTGTGCGGCCACTTTGAGTGTCACGGTTTGTGACAAATTCACCATCCACGTTGGCGCGTTAGATGGTGCCGCCTGCCGGCGCTCCGGGGAGTCAAGCCTGGCGAGCGGTCGCGCGGCCCTCGCGCTTGGCGGCGTACATCGCCTCGTCGGCGCGGGCGATCAGCTCCTCGGCGCTGGCCTCGCCGGCGCCAAACTCGACCACCCCGATGCTGGCACTGACACCCGACTCACCGCCGGGCGCCGGCACTGGCACGGCCAGGGCCTGCATCAGTTTCTGCGCCACCGCCTGCGCCGCGTCTTCCGGCGGGCCGGCCACCGGCAGCAGCACGATGAACTCGTCGCCACCGACACGCGCCACCGTGTCGCTCGACCGCACCACCGCCTGCATGCGCTGCGCACAGGCCAGCAGCACCGCGTCGCCCGCGGCATGCCCGTGCAGGTCGTTGATCTGCTTGAAGCGGTCGAGGTCGATGAAGAGCAGCGCGCCGCGGCTGCCCGAGCGGTCGGTCGCGTTCAGCGCCATGCGCAGCCGATCCAGCAGCAACGCGCGCGTGGGCAGCCCAGTGAGGTGGTCATGCATCGCACGCTGGATCAGCTTCTGCTCCACCTGTTTCCGGTGGGCCGCGTACTGCAGCGCGCGTCGCAACAGTCCGGCATCGAAGCTGCCCTTGACCAGGTAATCCTGCGCGCCGTTCACCACGGCCGACAGACCGATCTCCTCGTCGTCATTGCCCGACAGCACGATGATCGGGACCTGCTCGGTCTGGTCGCGCAACATCGCCAGCGCTTCGACACCAGCGCAGTCCGGCAGACCCAGGTCGAGCAGCACCGCCACGCAGCCCGGCTCGCGACTCAGGCGCTCGCTGGCGGCGCGCACGGTCTGGTCCCAGCGCAACTCGGGCAAGGTGCCCGGGGGCGCGTCTTCGAACATTGTCCGCACGAGCCGGGCGTCGCCCGGGTTGTCTTCGACCAGCAGGACGTAGGAAGCATCAGCCATCGGAACTACAAGGTGGCAGATTCACGGCGAAGCAGGCTCGGTCGGGGCGGCCAGGGTGAAGAAGAAACTGGTTCGCCGGCCGGGCTGGCTTTCGGCCCAGACGCGACCGCCGTGCCGCTCGACGATGCGCCGAACCGTCGCCAAACCGACACCGGTGCCTTCGAAGCCGTCGCCGGAGTTCAGCCGCTGGAACGGCTGGAACAGCTTGGCGCTGGCCCGCATGTCGAATCCTACGCCGTTGTCCTGCACCACGAACACGGTTTCGCGCCCGTCGGCCAGCGCCACGCCGACATGCAGCCAGGGCTGCGCGCAGCGGCCGGTGTACTTCCAGGCGTTGCCGAGCAGATTGGCCAGCACGTCGCGCACCAGCGCCGGGTCGCCCTCGGCCTGCAGGTCGGGGTCGATCACGACCTCGACCTGGCGTTCGGGCTCGGCCATCTGCAGCTGCTCGATGACCGACCGGGCCAGCGCCGACAGGTCCAGTGGCAGCCGCCGCACCGGCGTGTGTCCGAGTTGCGACAGCGACAGCAGGCCGCCGACCAGCTCGTCCATGTCACGCGCGCCACCCTTGACCATCTGCAGGTGGTTCTGCCCGGTGGGGGAGAGCCTGGCGCCTTCCTCGTGCGCCAGCAGCGTGGCGTAGCCGACGACTGCGTTCAGCGGCGTGCGCAGGTCATGTGCGATGGCGTGGTTGAACAGCGTCAGCTCGGTATTGGCAGCTTCCAGCTGCGCGGTGCGCTGCGCCACCCGCTCTTCGAGCCCGCGTGCGAGGCGCGCCAGGTCCTGCTCGGCCAGCATGCGGCCGGTGACATCGCTGAGCATCACCACCAGGCCGTAGGCTTCGCTGCCGAAGGCGTGGACCGAGCCGGCCGCCATCAAGGCCCAGCGCTGGACACCGTCGTCGCGCCGGAACCGGACCTCCATCGTGCGCCGCTCGCCCATCGCGCACAGCGCCAGCAGCTTGATCGCCGCCTCGGCCTGGCTGGGGTCGACCAGGTCTTCGAAGCGCCGGCCCAGCAGCTGGTCGGGTGGGCGCGCGATCATGTGCGCCATGCGGCGGTTGACGAAGCAGATGGTGCGGCGCTCGTCGAGCTGCAGGATGCCCTCTTCGGCGGTCTCGACGATGGTGCGGTACAGCGCCGCGCTCTCGCGCAAGGCTTTCTCGACCCGCCGCCGCTCGACCGCGTGGCGCATGCTGCGGGCCAGTGCGACGCCATCGGCATGCTGCTTGGCAAGGTAGTCTTCGGCGCCGGCGCGCACCGCGTCGAGCGCAAGGTCGTCATCGTCGTGCCCGCTCAGGATCACCACCGGTGTGCCAGGGGCGTGGGCATGGACCGAGAAGAAGGTCTCCAGACCCTGGCTGTCGGGCAGCGACAGGTCGAGCAGGATCAGGTCGGCGGTCTGCGTGTTCAGCCAGCGCAGACCGCTGTCCAGCGAGTCGGCCTGATGCAGGCGGCAGGCATCGCCGAAGCGGTCGTTCAGGTGTTCGCGCACCAGGCGCGCGTCGCCCGGGTTGTCCTCGATCAGCAGCACGGAGGCGAGGCCCTGGCTCATCGCATCAAACCGCGCGAGAGGGCAGCAGCACCGCGCCACCCAGCCAATAGGCCTGGATGCGATCGACCAGCTCGAGGTAGTCCTCGAAGTCGGCCGGCTTGACCATGTAGGCGTTGCCGTGGGCGCGGTAGGTGTCAATCACATCCTCCCGCGCCGACGACGAAGTCAGGACGACGACCGGAATGCTGCTCAACCGGGGGTCGCGCTTGATCTCGGCCAGCACCTCCTTGCCGCCGATGCCGGGCAGGTTCAGGTCCAGCAGCACCAGGTCGGGTACCGGGGCCTTGCTGTGCGCGCCGCTGCGGTGCAGGAAGGCCAGCGCCGCGTTGCCGTCAGCCACCCAGTGCAGCGCCACCGGCGTGGCACTTTCGGTCATGGCTTCTCGCACCAGGCGCATGTCGGCCGGGTTGTCTTCGACGAGCAGGATGTTCATGACCTGGTGTCGAGTGCCCGGTGCATGTCGGGCACTTCTGCCTCCGCTGCTGCGATGGTAAAGAAAAAGGTCGAGCCTTGGCCAACTATCGACTCGACGCCGATGCGACCGCCATGGCGCTCGACCACCTTCTTGCAGATCGCCAGGCCGATGCCGGTGCCGGGGATCTCGGCCCGGTGCAGGCGCTGGAAGATCGTGAAGATCTGCTCGTGGAAACGCGGCTCGATGCCGATGCCGTTGTCGGCCACGTTGATGCGCCACGCGCCATCGGCTTCGCGCGTAGCCGACAGGTGTACGGACGGTGGCACACCCGGCCGGCGGAACTTGATGGCGTTGTCGATGAGGTTCTGCAGCAGCTGCAGCAGCTGCGCGCGGTCGCCCAGCACCCAGGGCAAGGCATCACTGCTGAGCTGGGTATGGCTGTCCTGCAGCGCCGTCGCCAGCAGGCCCCGGGCCTCGCCGAACACCTCGTGCAGCGGCACCGGGCGCAGCGGCCCGGCGCCGCTGTCGAGCCGGGCCAGGCTCAGCAGGTCCGACACCAGCGCCTGGGCGCGTTTGGCACCTTCGCCGATCAGCTGAACGAACTCCTGCCCCTCCGGGCTCAGCTGGGCCTGGTGGCGGCGCGACAGCAATTGGCTGTAGCTGGCCACGGTGCGCAGCGGCTCTTTCAGGTCGTGCGAGGCGACGTAGGCGAACTGCGCCAGCTCGGCGTTCGAGCGCTGCAAGGCCTCGGTCTTGGCCTTCAGCTCGGTGTCGGCCGCCACCCGCTGGCTGATGTCGCGGATGATGCCGCTGTAGAAGCGCCCGCCGGCGCTGTCCCAGCCGGCCAGCGACAGCTCGATCGGGAACTCGTGGCCATCCGCGCGCAGCCCCGTCAGCTGCAAGGTCTGGCCCCAGGCCGGCGTCGGGCCACCTGCCTGCACCCGCGCCAGGCCAGCGCGGTACTCGGCGCGAAAGCGCTCGGGCATCAGGCGGGTCAGGCTCTTGCCCAGCATCTCGGCCTCGGTGTGGCCGAAGATGGCTGCCGCGGCGCGGTTCCACGAGCGCACCCGGCCATCGGCATCGGCAATCACGATCGCCTCACTGGCCGATTCGGCCAGCGAGCGGAACTGGACCTGCGAATCTCGCACGGCGGCATTCATGTCGTCAGCCAGCAGCAGCGCACGCTCGCGCGTCAAGGTCAGCGCCCGCACCAGGGCAAACAGCAGCAGGCTGAGGCCGACGCCGGCTATCAGCACGATCTGGGCCTTTTGCAGGTCGATCTGGGATTCGAACAGCGGCAGCCACTGGACCAGCAGCGTCCACTCCTGGCCGGGCAGCGCCAGCGTGCTGCCGCTGCGAAAGACGGTGCTGCCCGCCGGCTCGCTCCCGGCGCTGCCGAACAACAGCCGCTCGGGGTCGCTGGTCGAGCGGCCGCCATACAGCCGCACCGCCACGCCTTCGAGCTCGGCCACCGGGCCCAGGGCGCCGCGCATCAGGTTGTCCAGCCGCAAGGCGATGCAGACGAAGCCGCGCAGTTGTGCGCGACGCCGCTCCACCGTGTCGACCACCTGGCCGCGCTGGTAGACCGGCAGGCACATGAGTGCGCCGACCTGGACGTCGACGCCGTTTTCCTGCACCAGCGCGACCTTGCCGGACAGCGTCGGTTCACCGGTGTCTCGCGCCCGCTCCAATGCCGCGCGGCGCACCGCTTCGCTGAAGATGTCGTAGCCGAGGGCGCGCCGGTTGCGTTCATCGAACGGTTCGATGTAGATCACCGGGCTGTAGCCCGCGCGCTCACCCGGCGGGTGCACCGCATAGTCCGCGAAACCTTCCGCCCGCACCGCCTGCTGATGGACGGCGAGCTCGTCTGGCCGCAGCCACGGCGCAAAGCTGACCCCCTGGATGCCGGGATAGTGGCGCGCCAGCTCCAGCTGCTGCACATAGGCCCGCCACTGATCTCGGCGGACCTCGTTCGCAGCAGCCAAGAGCCCGGCCGCACCTCGCAGCACCTGTTCGTTGGCGACCATCCGGGTGGCCACCCGGTCGCGGATGTCGGCGGCCACGAAGCCAAAGCGTTCGTGCGCCCGCCGTTCGGTGTCCGAGGCCATCAGGTGCCAGCCCACCACCGCCACCCCCAGGCAACCCAGCAGCACAGCCCAGGGCACCGCCAGGTCGCGCTTGACCGCGCCCTGGCGTCCCAGCTGCTGCCGCTCGCGCCGATCGGCGGCCAGCACCAGCCCGGTCACCGCGGCCAGGCCGACAAAGCTCTGCAGCACGATCAGCGCATCGTTCAGGTGGCCGTGGGAGAACGGGCCCAGGCCGCGCGTGGTGCCCCAGACCGCCAGGCTGGCCGTCAGCAGCGTGGCCGCGGCCACCCCGAGCGGGCCGTGGCGGTAGGCGCCCCAGGCGATGCAAGGGATGAACAACCAGACCATCCGGCGATCGGCGGTTGGCGCACTGGCCGGGAAGGCGAACACCAGCCCCCCCAGCAGCGCCACCACGCCCAGCCAGGCCAGAGCCGGCAGCACGGCTTTCAGGGACCAGCTCGGTGTGCCGCGCCCCAAAGCGATCACCAACGGCGCGATCACCAGGATGCCGGTGGTGTCCCCGGTCCACCAGGTCCATGCGACGGTGGCAGTGGCAGCCGAAGGGATCACGCCGGTGGCGAGCAAGGTGCCCGTGCCGATCGCCGCGCTGCCGGCGCTGGCCAGCGCCGCGACAACGATGAACTTGGCCACGTCGGCCAGGCGTTCGAACGGACTGGGCTTGCCGATCCACTGTTGCAACAGCGTGGCGCCGAGCCAGGCTTCGAGCGAATTGCCGACGGTGATCACCAGCGAGGCGCCCAGCACCACCGGCCACGCCGCGCCGTTGGCGGCGAAGACCACGGCGTTGGCGGCAAAAGCCCCGGCAGCCACACCGGGCAGCAAGCGCCGGCCGCCCCAGACCAGCGCCGCCAGCGCGATGCCCGACGGCGGCCACACCGGTGACGCGTTGCTGCCTTCGAAGGCCAGCAGCAGCCCCAGGCGCGCCGCGCCGTAATAGGCCAGTGCCAGCAGCAGCGTCGCCAGCCACCAGGTGCGACGCCGCGACAAGGTCATGGCGCCGACTCCAGCGTCAGGCCATCGCCGCTGCCGACCTCGTCTGCCGCCTCGCTCAGCGTGAACCAGAACGTCGACCCGTGGCCCGGCGCGGCATCGACCCCGATCTGCCCGCCGTGGCGTTCGACCACTTTCTTGCAGATCGCCAGGCCGATGCCGGTGCCCGGGTATTCGTCGCGCAGGTGCAGGCGCTGGAACATCGCGAACACCCGCTGATGGAACTTGGGCTCGATGCCGATGCCGTTGTCGGCCACGCTGATGCGCCAGCGTCCGTCGGGCTCGCGCTGCGCACCCACGTGCACCCGCGGCGACTCGACGCTCCTGAATTTCAGCGCGTTGGCCAGCAGGTTCTGCAGCAGCTGGGCAAGCTGGCGCCTGTCAGCCCAGACGGTGGGCAGCGGGTTGTCGTGGGTGATCTCGGCGCCACTGTCCTGCACCATGAGGCGCAGCCCCGCGACCACCTCGTCGAGCACCGCCTGCAGTGGCACCGCGGCCATCGGCTTGCCTTGGCTGTTGACCCGTGCCAGGCTCAGCAGGTCGCTGATCAGAGCCTGGGCGCGCTTGCCGCCGTCCTCGACGAAAGCCATGAACTCGCGCGCGTCCGCCGGCAACTGCTCGCCATGGCGGCGCAGGATCAGCTGGGTGTAGCTGGTGACCATGCGCAAGGGCTCTTGCAGGTCGTGCGAGGCGACGTAGGCGAACTGCTCGAGCTCGGCGTTCGAGCGCGCCAGTTCCTGGCTGCGGGCGGCCAGCTCGGCGTCCAGTTCACGCCGGACGGTGATGTCCTCGACGGTGCCAATGTGGCCGACGACCCGATGGCCTTCACGCAGCGCCACGCCGTGTGCACGCACCCACACTTCGCGCCCATCGGGCCGCAGGTAGCGGTGCTCCGAGGTGACCACCCCGCTGCGGTCGCGCGCCTGGCGGAAGGTCTCTTCCACCTGCGCCCGGTGCTCCGGGTGGATGCTGCGCGTCCAGCCATCGCCCAGACTTTGCTCCAGGTTGATGCCGGCGATCTTCAGCCAGGCTGGGTTGACGTAGAGGCAACGCTGCGCCGCGTCGGCGTGGAACATGCCCAGCGGCGAGGCTTCCATCACCGCAAGCAGCTGGCGTTCGCTCTGCCGCAGCGCCGTCAGGTCATTGCCCAGCACATAGATGCCGACCGTGCGGCCCCGCTCGTCGAGCTGCGGGATGTAGTTGATGTGCATCGACCAGTTGCGCCCGCGGCGCAGTACGTCGGCATCGAACTCGACCACTTCGCCGGCGAAGGCGCGGGCCAGGTGCGGCGCGAACAGCGCCAGGCCGTCAGGGTCCTCGAGCGCGTCGAGCCGCTGGCCGACGATCTTCGCCAGCGGCAGCCCGTGCCAGGCTTCGTAGGCCTTGTTGACCATCGCGTAGCGTCCATCGGCACCGATGTAGCCGATCAGGGCCGGCATGTTGTCGGTGACCAGCCGCAGATGGCGTTCCGAGGCACGCAGCGCGTCGGTCTGTTCGGCCAACGCACCGGCCATCGAATCGACCGCGCGAGCGGTGTCGCCCAGTTCGTCCGCCGCCTCGACATGGCAACGGGCCGACAGGTCGCCGGCGCGGATGGCGGTCACCGCCGTCTCGATGCTGGCCAGCGGGCGCAGCACGCGCCGCCACACCATCAGGCCCAGGGCCACCAATAACGCCAGCAGCAAGCCGGGGGTGACCAGCACCAGCAGATGGAAGCGGCGCTGGTCTTCGGCCAGCCGGACGGCCACGCCATGGCCCCAACGGTGGTCGCTGTCGATCACCTCCTGCGTCTCCGTCAGCAGGCGCTCGACCAGCAGCTCATGGCGCCGCTGCTCCAGCGGCGAAGGCGGCGCCAGCGACTGCTGGACCAGTTTCTCGAACAAGGGCGGCAGGTTGTCGACGTTGCGCCGCAGCTCCAGCAGCGCCGGCGCCGCGGGGGACGACTGTTCGATCGCACGGTCGACGGTGGCGGCCAGCTGCTGGTGGCGCAAGCGCCATTGGGTGGCCGCCCGCTCGCCGGCGTAGGTGGCGAACTCGTTGGTCAGCGTCAGCAGGCTGCCCACGTCGCGGGCCACGTCCTGCGCGTCGACCTGCTGTTGCAGGCCTTCCTGGTTGACGCGAATGGCCTGCAACAAACCAAGCAGCAGCGCACCGGTCATCAGCGCGGCGATCAGCGCCGAGACTGTCAGCTGGTGGCGGATCCGCATGGCGTCAGGGCAGCGGCAGACTGACTGCCTGCGGCGCCACCTTGCGCAGCGGAGCGGGGTCGACGGCACCCAGCAGCGTGCCGACCCGCTGCCCGGGTTCGACCAGGCGCTCGCGGATGGCCCAGCGGGCCTGGCTGTCCATCGTGCTCAGCAGCGTCGGCGTCAGACTGAGCTTGAAGTCGTGCTCGCCGAGCGACGCCTTGACCTGGGCCACGTCCTGCTGCAGCCGGCTGGCCAGGATCTCGGCCGCTTCGCCCGGGCGCTCGGCGATCAGCTGCTCGGCCCGCCACAGCGCGCGCAGCAGCCGCTGCACATCGGTCTCGCGCACCGCCAGCAGCGAGCGAGCGGCCACCAGCACGAAATGCTGGTTGTAGACGCGCGGTGCCGGCAACGGCGCGACATCACGCCCGAGTTGCGCTTGCGCCTGCGCTGCGACCGGCTCCCATATCGCCACCGCGTCGATGCGGCGCGCCGCCAGCGCGTCGACGAGCTGGTCGACCCCGAGCGCCACGACCTTCACGTCGGCCGCTTCGATGTCGTGGTACAGCAGCCAGCTGTCGAGGAAGAACTGGGCCGAGGTCCTGGCCACGGTGCCGATCCGCTTGCCGCGCAGGTCGGCCGGCACGGCAATGCCCGCGCTCTGGCGCGCGACCAGCTTGATCTGCTGGGCCGAGCTGCTCAGGCTCGCCACGATGGTCGCGTTGGACGACTTCAGGCTGTCCAGCGCAATGATCAACTCGGCCGCGGTGGCCAGATCGGCCTGGCCTTGTTCGAGCTGCGCGAAGCACTGTCGGCCGCTGTTGCATTCCGTCAGCCGCACGCCCACGCCCTCGGCGTTGAAGTAGCCCTTGGCGTCCGCCACGTACAAGGGCAGCGACACCGGGCCGCGCGACACCGCGAGCCGCAGGTCGCCGCCGGCGGCCACGCCGAGCAAGGCCAGGCCGGCCAGCCAGCCGGCCGCCAGCTGGCGCAGCAGCCGACCCCAGCGTGGACGAGAGATCTGCCCGCTCATCGAAGAATCGTCGCGTTGTCCGGCAACGCCTTGCGCAGCGGACCGGGGTCGACATAACGCAGGAAGTTGGGCACCCGCAGGCCGGCCGGCACATGGCCTTCGCGCAGCGCCCAACGGGCCTCGGCTTCGAGCGTGGTGATCAGCGACTGGTCCAGCCCCAGGCGGTAGTCCAGGTCTTTCCAGACCCAGTCGACGAAGGCCTGGTCCAGCCCCAGGCGCTGCTTCAGCTCCGCCTGCGCATCACGCGGTCGCTCGGCTATGAAGCGCTGGGCCCGCGCCAGCGCACGCAGCACGCGCACGACGTCGTCGGCGCGTTCGGCCAGCACGCGCCGGCTGGCCACCAGGTTGAACGACTCGGTGTAGATGCGCGGGCTGGGCAGCACGATCGCGTCGGCGCCCACCGCATGCACCGCCAGCCAGCCGTCGGGTTCCCACACCGCCAGCGCATCGACGTCGCGCTTTTCCAGCGCGGCCGCCATTTGCTCCGGGGTCAGGCCGACGATCTTGACGCTCTGGGGGTCGACATCGTTGAAGAGCAGGAAGGTGTCGAGAAAGTACTGCGAACTGCTGCCCTTGACGGTGCCGACACGTTTGCCACTCAGCTGTGCTGCGGCCGATATGCCGGCACTGCGACGGGCGACGAGCTTGAGGTCGTTCGCGGCGGTGACGAATGTCGCCACGACCGCATAGTCGTCGCGCGTGAAGCTGTTGAACATCACCGGCAGGTCGGAGCTGGTGGCCAGCTCGGCGACACCTTCGAAAACCTGGCGCAGGCAACGCTGGCCGCCGATGCATTCGACGGTGTGCACCGCCACGCCTTCGGCGGCGAAGAAGCCCTGCGACTCGGCCACGCGGATCGGCAGCGACAGCGAAGTGCGGGCCGTGGCCAGCACCAACTCGCCCGCGCGCGCCGCGACCGGGCCGCCGCCCAACGCCACCGCGGCCAGCAGCGCCGCTGCGAACTGCCGGGCTCGAACCCCACCTGTCGCCCGACCGACGTGCATGGCATTCCCTGTGTGCGTGGCTCGTGCGTCGCTGCACGGTATTGGCGGGGCCGTTGCCGGCTCGAACGCCCAGGGCATCTTCGGTCGCGATCGACGGGCTGTCCAGTCCGCCGCGATTGCCTTGTTGGCAATGCGCTGCGGCTATGCTCGCCCGCTTTGTCATCCATCAAAGAATCGACATGAAACGCTGGCAAGCCGACGGGCTGCTCCTGGCGGTGGCCGCGATCTGGGGCCTGGCCTTCGTGCCGCAGTCGTGGGGCATGGACAGCATGCAGCCGATGGGCTTCACCGGGCTGCGCTTTGCGCTGGGTGCGCTGGTGGTCGCGCCGCTGGCCTGGCGCGAGCGCGGCCGCCCGGCACCGCCGCAGCCTGCCGGTGGCCCGCCGCGCTGGTTGCTGTTGCTGGGCCTGGGCGCCTTGATCTTCCTCGGCGCTGCGCTGCAGCAGGTCGGGATGCTGACCACCACCGTCACCAACGCCAGCTTCCTGACGGCGCTGTACGTGCCATTGGTGCCCTTGCTGGCCTGGGCGCTGTTCCGTCGCCGACCCCATTGGATCGCCTGGCCGGCGGCGCTGGGCTGCGTGGTCGGCACCTGGCTGCTGACGGGCGGCCAGGCCGTGCACATGGTGGTCGGCGACTGGTGGGTGATCGCCAGCGTCTTGCCCTGGGCGCTGCACGTGGTGCTGGTCGGCTGGGCCGCGGGGCGGCTCGGCGCGCCTTACACGGTGGCCTGCGTGCAGTTCGCGATCTGCAGCGCGCTCAGCCTGGTGGCGGCCGCAGCACTGGAGAGCATGAGCTGGGAAGGGGTTCGGGCGGCCGCCGGCGCGATCGCTTACACCGGCCTGATCTCGGTCGGCATCGGCTACACGGCGCAGGTGGTGGCACAGCGCCATACCCATGCGGCGGACGCGGCGCTGGTGCTGTCGAGCGAAGCGGTGTTCGCCGCCATCTTCGGCGCGCTGCTGGCCGGCGACCGGCTCAACGCCAGCGGCTGGGCCGGCTGCGCGGTGATCCTGGGCTGCATCGTCTTGGCCCAGCTGCCGCTCTTGGCGGCAGCGGTGCTGAAGCGCTAGGCGTCGGGCGCTTCAGAAGCGATACGCCATCCCGCTGGAGGCCGGATGGCCTCGATGCGACCGACGCCGCCGGCTCAGAGATTGAAGTCGTAGTCAATCGTCAGCGGCGCGTGGTCCGAGAAGCGCGGTTCGAGGTGGATCTGCTCGCGGTGGGCGTGCGCCGCGAGCGCCGGCGTGGCCAGGTGGTAGTCCAGCCGCCAGCCGACGTTCTTGGCCCAAGCCTGGCCGCGGTTGCTCCACCAGGTGTACTGCTCGGCCTTGTCGTTCAGGCGCCGGAACACGTCGACCAGGCCGGCTTCTTCGAGCAGCCGCGTCATCCACGCGCGCTCTTCGGGCAGGAAACCGGAGTTCTTCTGGTTGCCCTTCCAGTTCTTCAGGTCGATCTCCTTGTGGGCGATGTTGACATCGCCGACCAGGATGAACTCGCGCTGGCCCTTCAGCGACAACAGGTGCGGGTAGATGATTTCGAGGAAGCGGTACTTCGCCAACTGCCGCTCTTCGCCGGACGAGCCGCTCGGGAAGTAGCAGCTGATGATGCTCAGCTTGCGGCCGGGCTTGTCGAAGCGGACCTCGACATAACGGCCTTCATCGTCGAACTCGCGCTCGCCCAGGCCGGTGATGACCTCGCTGGGCGCATGGCGGGTGTACAGGCCGACACCCGAATAGCCCTTCTTCTGGGCATAGTGAAAGTGGCCGTCCATGCCCGCCACCCGCTCGAAGCGGCCGGCCACGTCCAGCGCCTGGGCCTTGACCTCCTGCACCCCCATACAATCGGCTTGACTTTGCTCAGCCCACTGGACAAATCCTTTGTTGGCGGCCGAACGAATGCCGTTCAGGTTGAGCGTGACCAGGCGAAAACCCATGGGTGTTGTCCTCGATGTCGAACATGGCTTCCACTGACCCGCTGGCGCAGGCATTCGTGAAATTCTCGGTGGAAGCCGGGGTGCTGCGCTTCGGCGACTTCAAGACCAAAGCGGGTCGGCAGTCGCCCTACTTCTTCAACACCGGTCTGTTCGACGACGGTGCCAAGCTCGCGAGCCTGGGCGAATTCTATGCACGCCGGCTGATCGCCTCGGGGCTCGAATTCGACATGCTGTTCGGCCCGGCCTACAAGGGCATCACGCTGGCCGCGGCGGTCGCGATCGGGCTGGCGAAAGAGGGCCGCAGCGTGCCCTACGCCTACAACCGCAAGGAAGCCAAGGACCACGGCGAAGGCGGCACCTTGGTCGGCGCGCCGGTCAAGGGCCGGGTGCTGATCATCGATGACGTGATCACCGACGGGGCGTCCAAGCGCGAGGCCGCCGACATGATCCGCGCCGCCGGCGCGACGCCGGTCGGGGTGGCGATCACGATGGACCGGCAAGAGCGCGCCAGCGACAACTCGGCGGACAACCGATCCGGCGTGCAATACGTTGAGCAGGACCTGGGACTTCGCGTCCTGTCCATTGCCACGCTCGCTGACCTGATGCAATTCCTGGCTGAAACCGACGACCCCGTGCTGAAGGCGAACACCGGCCGCGTCGAGGCCTACCGCCAGCGCTACGGGGTGTGAACCGCACCATGCGCAACACCTGGGCCGGTCTGCTGGTGGTGTTGACCGGGGCGGCTGGCGCCGCCACTCCGCCGCCCAGACCGTCCAAGCCCAGCGACGCGCCCGCCACGTCGATCTACACCTGTGTCGACGCCCAGGGCCACCGGCTCAGCTCCGACCGACCGATCCCCGAGTGCATCGCGCAGGAACAGCGCATGCTCAACCGCGACGGCAGTCCCAAAGGGGTGTTGCCGCCGGCGCAAAGCCCGGAAGAAAAGGCCCGGGCCGACAAGGTGAAGCGCGAAGCCGAACAGGCGCGCCTGGCGCGCGATGCCGAGGCCCGGCGGGACCGCGCACTGCTGACGCGCTACCCCGACCTGCTTAGGCACGACGCAGCGCGCACCCGGGCGCAGGAACCGGTGGACAAGCAGATCGAGACCGCACAGCGCCGCCTGGCCGAATTGGAAGAGGAAAGACAGGTTCTGCAGAGCGAGCGGGAGGCCGTTGGCAAGAAGGCTTTGCCGCAGGCCCTGCGCGCCCGCATCGCGGCCAACGAAGGCGCGATCGAAGCCCAGCAAATCATCCTGCGCGACCAGGAAAACGAACGCGAGCGGCTGACCAAACAGTTCGACGCCGAACTGGTGCGGCTGCGCGCCCTGTGGGCCGGTGCCGCGCCAGGCGGCATGGGACCGATCCCGACGCCGTCTTCAGCACCCGCCGGCCGCGCCCCTTCGTCCCCTTGAATCCCCACTTTCCCGAAAGCGCCCTGATGACCGCCCTGCCGACCCAGCCCTTGACCAGCCACATCGCCCGCCTGTGGCTGCTCGCCGGCGTGATGGCCCTGGGCGGCACCGCCGCCATCGCCGGTCCGGCCGAATACCAGTGCGACGATGGCGCCACGTTGAAAGGCGATTTCTCGCCCCGCGGCGCGCAGGTGCGCTACGACGGCCAGAACTGGACGCTGCAGCGCGTACGCGACTCGCGCGAAGCGCGCTATGTGTCGCCGAAAGACGGCGTCACGATCACGATGGTCAAGCGTGACGCGGTGCTGGAGCGCAAGGGCCAGGACAAGCTGGCCTGCAAGCTGGTGGTGCAGGCACTGCGGCCGGAGGCACTGGGCCTGGCGCCGCCGGCCAGCGCCAGCACGCCGTCGCGCTGACCACCCGCCCGGGCGCTCGGTCGGCGGCAGGGCCGCTTCGTTCCACCCTGCGACGGCCTCGTCACAGGCGCTGACAAGCAGTCATTGGCTGGCGTTAAGCTGCGGCCATGCGACTGCCCTTGATTTCCCGACGGTCGACCGGGCCTGCCCGGCCATTCAGCAGGTCGACCCTGCTGGGTGCCGCCTGCTGCGGCCTGTTCGCCTTGCTGGTCACGGCCTGCGGGGGCGGGGGCGACGGGGGCGGCGGCAGCGATGTCGAGCTGGCCTATGACGACCCGGTGAGCTACAGCGGCGCGCCCGGCGCCTCGCTGAGCAGCGCGACCGAAGCCGCGGCGGTCACACCCCACACGTTGACGCTCGGTGGCAGCACGCTGGCCTACACCGCGACCGCCGGCCATTTGACGGCCCGCGCGCTGGTCGGCGATTCGGCCCTGGCCAGCATGTTCTACATCGCCTACACCAAGGACGGCGCCGACCCGGCGACGCGGCCGGTGACCTTTTTCTACAACGGCGGCCCGGGCTCGGCCAGCGTCTGGCTGCACCTGGGCTCATTCGGCCCGAAGCGGCTGGTGACCGGCGCGCCGAGCACCACGCCGACCAAGCCTTTTGCGCTGGTCGACAACGCCGAGTCGCTGCTCGACCAGTCGGACCTGGTGTTCATCGACGCGGTCGGCACCGGCCTGTCCGAAGCGATCACGCCGTACATGAACCGCAGTTTCTGGGGCGTGGACGCCGATGCAGACCTGTTCCGCGACTCGATCCGGCGCTGGCTGGCATTGAACGGCCGCAACGCGTCGCCACTGTTCCTGTTCGGCGAAAGCTACGGCACGATGCGCAGCGCGGTGCTGGCCGAGCGGCTCGAATCGGCGGGCGTGCCGCTGGCCGGCGTGGTGCTGCAGTCGTCGATCCTCGACTACAACAGCAATTGCGCGATCTTTGCGCCCGACACCACCGACTGCACCGGCTACCTGCCCAGCTACTCAGCGATCGGCGCCTGGTTCGAACGGACGAACCCGGTGCCCAGCGACCTCGGCGCCTTCCTCGGCGAGATGCGCAGCTTTGCCGAGCTGAGCTACCACCCGGTGGTCGAGGACTACCTGGCCGGCACCGGCACGCCAAGCAACGAGCTGTACAACCAGCTGGTCGACAACACTGGCGCGGGCTTGAGCCTGTGGCAAAGCGAGTTCAGCCTGGGCCCTGACCGCTTCCAGCACCAGCTGATCGCAGGCCAGCTCACCGGCCGCTACGACGCCCGCATGGCGGTGCCGATCGGCAGCCCGCTGGCAGCCGAAGGCGACCCCTCGTCGACAGTCATCAGCAGCGAGTTCAGCGATGCGATACGGGCCTACCTGCCCAATGTGCTGGGCTACGGCACGAAGACGCATTACGCCACCTTCGTCAACGCGATCGACTACTGGGACTTCTCGCACGACGGCAACTTCGTGCCCGACGGCATCCCGGACCTGGCCGCCGCGATGACGCTGAACCCCGCGCTGCAAGTGCTGTCGCTGGCCGGTGTCGACGACCTGGCGACGCCGTTCTACCAGACCGAGCGCGACCTGCAGCGGCTGCCCGCGCTGGCGCCGCGTTTCACGGTGCGGACCTATGTCGGGGGCCACATGACCTACCTCGACGACGATTCGCGGCGGGTCGAGAAAGCCGACCTGGCCGCGTTCTACCAAGGCGCGCTGGCAGCGGCCCGCGCGTCGAACCAAGGAGTGGCGAAATGAAGCATTGGCGACGTTGGGGCCTCGGCGCCGCGGCCTTGCTGGCCACGTTCGGCGCCGATGCGGCGACGCCGGCATTGCGCGACCCGGCGCTGCCCGAAGCGCTGCGCCACACCCGGCCCGCACCGGCCAGCGAGGGCGCGACGCTGCAGTCGCAGGTCGACGCCAAGCTGCGCAGCCGTTTCGAGGCGGCCGACACGACGAGCCAGGGCCACATCAGCCGTGCCCAGGCCGAGGCCGCAGGGCTGGGTTTCGTCGCACGCCATTTCGATGCGATCGACAGCGGCGGTCACGGCAGCGTCAGCTGGGCCCAGGTGCAGGCTTACCTCGCCTTGCGGGCCGCCGCGCGATAGCAGCAGCGCAAGACCTGGAGCAGCCACCCGCCTGGCGGGCGGCACCCTCGGTCAGGCCTCAGGCCAGGCGCGCCTTCAACAGCTCACCGGCCTGCGCCGGGTTGGCCTTGCCCTTGCTGGCCTTCATCACCTGGCCGACCAGCGCGTTGAAGGCTTTGTCCTTGCCGGCCTTGTACTCCTCGACCGACTTGGCGTTGGCGGCGATCACCTCGTCGACGATCTTCTCCAGCGCGCCGCTGTCGTTCATCTGCTTCAGGCCCTTGGCCTCGATGACTGCGTCGACGTCCGTGCCTTCACCGGTCCACAGGACGTCGAAGACCTGCTTGGCCGCGTTGTTCGAGACCGTGCCGTCCTGGATGCGCGCAATCAGCGCGGCCAAAGTTGCCGGCGCCACCGGCGCGTCCGCAATCTCTCGGTCTTCGGTGTTCAGGCGCTTGCTGACCTCGCCCATCAGCCAGTTGGCGACCAGCTTCGGCGCCTTGCTCGTGTCGCGCGCCGCTTCGTAGTAGCGCGCGAAAGCCAGGCTCTGCGCCATCATCGACGCGTCGTACTCGGCCAGGCCGTCGACAGTGACGAAGCGCTCGGCCATCGCGCCGGGCAGCTCAGGCATCGTGGCCTTGACCTCGGCCACCCATTCGGGCGCGATCACCAGCGGCGGCAGGTCGGGATCGGGGAAGTAGCGGTAGTCGTCCGCGTCTTCCTTGGTGCGCATCTTGCGCGTCTCGCCACGGCCTCCATTGGCGTTCGGATCGAACAGCACGGTGGCCTGTCCGATCTTGCGGTCCTCCTCGATCTCGTCGATCTGCCACTGCACCTCGGCGTCGATCGCCATCTGCAGGAAGCGGAAACTGTTCAGGTTCTTGATCTCGCGCCGCGTGCCGTAGGGCGCGCCGGGCTTGCGCACCGAGACGTTGGCGTCGCAGCGGAACGAGCCTTCCTGCATGTTGCCGTCGCAGATGCCGAGCCACACGACCAGCGTGTGCAAGGTCTTGGCATAGGCCACGGCTTCAGCGGCCGAGCGCATGTCGGGCTCGGTGACGATCTCCAGCAGCGGCGTGCCGGCGCGGTTCAGGTCGATGCCCGAGCAGCCCGGCGTCTCCAGCCCTTCGTGCATCGACTTGCCAGCGTCTTCTTCCAGGTGGGCGCGGGTCAGGTGCACCGTCTTCGCCTGGTCACCCACGAAATAGTGCACGGTGCCGCCTTGCACCACCGGCGTCTCGTACTGGCTGATCTGGTAACCCTTGGGCAGGTCAGGGTAGAAGTAGTTCTTGCGGGCAAAGATCGACAACGGCGCGACCTTCGCGCCGACCGCGAGGCCGAAGCGGATGGCCCGCTCGACCGCGCCGCGGTTGATCACCGGCAAGGTCCCGGGCAGCGCCAGGTCGACCGGGCAGGCCTGGGTGTTCGGCTCGGCGCCGAACTGGGTCGACGCACCGGAGAAGATCTTCGACGCGGTCGACAGCTGGGCGTGGGTTTCGAGGCCGATCACGACCTCGTAGCCGCGAACGAGTTGAGGGCTGCTCATGGTTGGCGCGTATGGAAGTCAGTGGCTTGCTGGAAAGCGTGCGCCGCGTGCAGCAGCTGGCCTTCGGCGAAGTAGTTGCCCAGCAGTTGCAGGCCGACTGGCATGCCGCCTTCGCCGAAGCCTGCGGGCACGCTCATGCCGGGCAGGCCGGCCAAACTGCCGGGCAAGGTGAAGATGTCGGCCAGGTAGGCCTGGATCGGGTCGTCGCCCTGTTCGCCCAGCTTCCACGCGACAGTCGGCGCCACCGGGCCGGCGATCAGGTCGCACTGCTGGAAGCAGGCCTGGAAGTCGTCGGCGATCATGCGACGCAGCTTCTGCGCCTGCAGGTAGTAGGCGTCGTAGTAGCCGTGCGAGAGCACGTAGGTGCCGATCATGATCCGGCGCTTGACCTCGGCGCCAAAGGCCTCCGAACGGGTGCACCGGTACATCTGATCGAGAGCCGTAAAGTCCTTGTCCGACGGGTCGTACGGCACTTTGGTACGGTGCCCATAGCGCACGCCATCGAAGCGGCTCAGGTTCGAGCTGGCCTCGGCCGGCGCGATGATGTAGTAGACGGGGATCGACAGCTCGGTGCGCGGCAGGCTGACGTCGACCAGCGTCGCACCGAGCTTCTCGTACTCCGCTAGCGCCGTGCGCAGCGCGCCGTTCACGTCGGCGGCCAGCGCGGCGGGGAAGAACTCTTTCGGCAGACCGATGCGCAAGCCCTGCAGCGGCTTCGTGGCCGAGGCGCCAGCGCGCGGCACCAGCATCTGGGCATGGAAGTCTTGCGGCGGACGCTGCAGGCTGGTCGCGTCACGCTCGTCGAAGCCGCTCATCGCCGACAGCAGCAGCGCACAGTCTTCGGCCGAGCGGGCCATCGGGCCGGCCTGGTCCAGGCTGGAGGCGAAGGCGATCATGCCGTAGCGCGAACACACACCGTAGGTCGGCTTGATGCCGGTGATGCCGGTGAAGCTGGCCGGCTGGCGGATCGATCCGCCCGTGTCGGTGCCCGTCGCTGCAGGCAGCAGGCGCGCGGCGACCGCGGCGGCCGAACCACCGGACGAGCCGCCCGGCACGCGCGTCGTGTCCCATGGGTTCTTCACCGGGCCATAAGCCGAGTTCTCGTTGGCCGAACCCATCGCGAACTCGTCGCAGTTCAGCTTGCCCAGGCTCACGACGCCGGCAGCGGCTAGGCGCGCCACGACGGTCGCGTCGAACGGGCTGGCATAACCTTCGAGCATCTTCGAGCCGGCCGTCGAGGGCTGGCCCTTGGTGACAAAGATGTCTTTGTGGGCCATCGGCACGCCGGTCAGTGCGCCGGCCTGGCCCGCAGCACGCGCTGCGTCAGCCGCTTTGGCGCCGGCGCGGGCGCCATCGGCGTCCACATGCAAGAAGGCGCCGAGCGCGCGATGATCGTTGATGCGACCCAGCAGGTGATCGACCAGCTCGGCGCTGGAGACCTGCTTGTCGGCCAAGGCCCGCGACAGCGCGGCCACGCCCAGATCGTGCAACGGGGTGTTCGACGACGCGCTCATTGGATCCCCCTGCGATGCTGTGCATCGGTCCCCCCATGGGGGAGCGAGCGCCTAAGGAACGGCCGGGCGGCGCTCATTCGATCACCTTCGGCACGAGGAACAGGCCGTTTTCGAGCGCCGGCGCGCTGGCCTGGTTGGCCTCGCGGTCGTTCGATTCGGTGACGCGGTCGTCGCGCAAGCGCAACTCGACCGCCTGCACCGCCGACAACGGCGTGTACAACGGTTCGATACCGCGCGTGTCGACCGTTTTCATCTGCTCGACGATGCTGAAAAAGCCATTGAGCTGGCCCAGCATCGCGTCGGCCTCGGTGGGCGAGAGTTCCAGCCGCGCCAAATTGGCGATGCGGCTCACATCCTCGGGGGTGAGTGGCATGGGATGAACTTGGGTTGAAGCGCGCAGTATGCGCGGCGGCTTTCGGGCTTGGCCGACCCGCAAAAATAGGGGCGCCGTACCTCGGTGGCCATAGGGGCTTGCGGTATTATCTCCGGTTAATCCACAAGCCGCCGGTTGACTCTGGTGCGGCCTTGCCGACAGGTCGATGACGACGCCGGCAGGGCAGCGCGAAACACGCGGTGTCGTGGGTCACGTTTGGAATCGTCAGCTTGCCGTGTCCCGGCCTTAACCTGCGCCATTCCACCGCACCGCACCCGCCCCTCCGCGCTCAAACGCCGCGCCCCATCCATGCAGTCCGAGGCTCTGAACCCGATCGTGCGCCCTTGCGGCGTCCGTGGTGCGTTCGCCCCGGCACTGTCAGCCCCCCTCATCTGACCGCCAATGTTCGCTCCACTGCGTCGTTACTTCTCGACCGACCTCGCCATCGACCTGGGCACCGCCAACACCCTGATCTACGTGCGGGGCAAGGGCATCGTGCTCGACGAGCCCTCGGTCGTCTCGATCCGCCATGAGGGCGGCCCGAGCGGCAAGAAGACCATCCAGGCCGTCGGCAAGGAGGCCAAGGCCATGCTGGGCAAGGTGCCCGGCAACATCGAGGCGATCCGCCCGATGAAGGACGGCGTGATCGCCGACTTCACCGTCACCGAGCAGATGCTCAAGCAGTTCATCAAGATGGTCCACCCGGCTTCGCTGCTGAAGCCGAGCCCGCGGATCATCATCTGCGTGCCCTGCGGCTCGACCCAGGTCGAGCGGCGCGCGATCCGCGAGTCGGCGCTGGGCGCCGGCGCCTCCGAGGTGTACCTGATCGAAGAGCCGATGGCCGCGGCGATCGGCGCCGGCCTGCCAGTGTCGGAAGCCTCGGGCTCGATGGTGGTCGACATCGGCGGCGGCACGACCGAAGTCGGCGTCATCTCGCTCGGCGGCATGGTCTACAAGGGCTCGGTGCGCGTCGGCGGCGACAAGTTCGACGAAGCCATCATCAACTACATCCGCCGCAACTACGGCATGCTGATCGGCGAGCCGACCGCCGAAAGCATCAAGAAGAGCATCGGCTCGGCCTTCCCCGGCTCCGAGGTCAAGGAGATGGAGGTCAAGGGCCGCAACCTCTCCGAAGGCGTGCCGCGCAGCTTCACGATCAGCTCGAACGAGATCCTCGAAGCGCTGACCGACCCGCTGAACCAGATCGTTTCCGCGGTCAAGAATGCGCTCGAGCAGACCCCGCC
>Ga0307516_10002875_pt1 | contig 22657 bp, 36 predicted proteins | sample 19_EM_MG_FD_203310 | JGI IMG/M metagenome (GOLD analysis project Ga0307516, IMG submission 203310) | Populus trichocarpa ectomycorrhiza microbial communities from riparian zone in the Pacific Northwest, United States - 19_EM | ecosystem: Host-associated > Plants > Roots > Unclassified | place... | reverse complement strand
GTGCAGGGTAAGTCAAGGGAGTACTGAAACACCTGTCCTTATCACTTTAGTATTACTCTTGCTGTGTGATGCAATACCACGGGGGAAAATATACAAGGGGTAGGGGGTGTTTTCAAAAAAATTCCTATATATATTTCACGCCAAATTCCCCACAAGTTTTATGGCGATTGCTGACGACGACCGTAGCCAAACCTTTCGTCGGAGGTGGGACGCTCGTGTCTTGGCCCTTGTCAAGGGGGGTTACCTGGGAAATCAAATGAATGGAAACAATTTATACGGACAACGGTGGTCGTGAAGCCTCAGCACTTAACTGGATGAAAAATTCTACCACAGCTCGGACAAGAGGCGCTTGGTCGAGGAATGGGTGAAAATTCCCAGGTTCATGTCATGTAAATGCAATAACCTCGCAACCCGCTTCTCTACCCACCATCCGCTCTTCCCTCCCATGACACAGTGGCATTACCTACCCACCCCCCACGCCCACCTGTGCCTCTGAGACCATCTCGTAGCTCCCCCCTTTCATGGCTTGCCCGGTACCACCCTTGGGCCTCTCTTGAACCCGGCGGCTTTCCGTGATTTCTGAGCGCCGTGTAGGGTTGGCGCCGATCCACCCAAAAACCCGCGGTGTAGGTTAGAAGCCCCTGGTTCGAGGGACAAAGGGAACGAGCGCAAGTTGTTGATGACGAAGTCGAGGGACGACACGAAACAATGGAAATCCCTCCAACCGTGTTTGCCCTGGGAAGTGGCCGTTCAATCCAGGTAGTGAGCAGCGTAAATCAAACACCCGCCAAACAAAGGGGAACATAGGTGTATTATAAATTTGATAGTGGGGTACTACGACAACGAGGAAGGGATTATATGAATCAAACAGAATAGCGTCGACTCGGCCGGGGACGCAAAACAGAGGAAAAGGGAGGAAGGAGCAGACACACCAGTGTGATAACTACCATAACTCAGTTCTGTGCCTAGCGTTCAACGTTCAGCGGCCAGACCATGGTTCGATCGCCTTATCAAGTGAGGTAGTGGAATCACCGATTGGATTCCCATCTGCGTCGAATTCCGGCCTCGAGCGTGACTGCGAACTCGCAGTGTTAGTCGCAGGAGGTTGCTCGGCCGTAGGGCGAGCGATGGGCTGAACGGTTGTGGGGGCCGGGGCCGGGGTCAGGCGGAGGGGGGGAAACGACGAGACGCGATCCGGGAACAACGTGTATATGTAACAAGTAGACGTGAGTGAAGGGGATGGTGGATTACGCCAATAGGCCGAGCCAGAGGGATGATTCGGGTGAGAGGGTGTTATCGTCGTGCTGAAGAGCCCTTCGGCCGCGGCCTTACACGGTCGATAGCGGGTCCCCAAAGGGTTTCCACTACAGTCACTTCAATTTACGCTGGTACGGGGAATTGTGAGTCGAACGCACCAGAACTTGCACCCAATCCCTTCGCGCACACATCCACATGGGCTCTTCATCATTCGCACCACGACGGAACGGTCAAAGTATTGAGAATCCATCTCAACGACGGCATCCGTGCTACCAAACCTGGCCATCCAAACGCCACATCGTTTCCTGGGAACCGCAGCCATGTGAACGATAGCACCGCAACCGTTATGCGTCGGGGATGTACGAGGCGGTGGTGGTCGCCTTTGGGGTGGGGGTAATGGGGAGATGGAGGGAGGGGTTGACGAAGAGGGTAGGTGAGGTTCCTCGGCGCCGCAGTAGAGGATAAAACTGCGCGTGTTCTTTTCAAGGTCCTCTGGATAGTCGAGGTCGTCGGTCTGGGTGTCCCTTGTCTCGGGCCACTCACCAGTGTAAGAGTCGGGACTGTACTCGTCGGCGGCACCGTCTTGGTCTTGCCCCCAGATAGCGTCGGCGTTTGGAGCGAGGTCGGGGGGTTGCATGCCTCGCATTGTTGGGTGGTTATCTGGCGGCTGGGACGGAGGCGGTGGTCCTCCGCCGTCCCTGGTGGTGTGATCGATTCGCATCGCACCTCTTCTCCTCAGACGAGACGCTTCCCCTGTTCGAACGAGGTCGGAAAGTACGATTTCGTCATCTGCGTCCGAAGGTTCAGGCGAGGGCTCTTGCCCCATTCGAGGGGGGTGGAGGTAAATCTGCGGCATAATGGTCGGGAGGAAGTGTGCACGAGTTTCCCACGAGGTCTATCCTCGGAGCCTAAATTGCCGGAGCCGCCAAGTGGTATCACCTCCTCATCCGCCACCACAACAGCAATATGCCAGGACCCGCAGTCTACGTTGTCGTCGCCGTCGTTGGAGCAGTCGCCACCGGCTATGTGTTCAAGGAGGTACGCTCACACACCCCCTGCTCCCCGCTCTCCCCGCTCACGGGCCCACACCCACCCCACAATCACCAGTTCGTCTATGACCCACATATCGCTCCATTTTTTCGTGATTGGAGAGACCAGCGCAGGGCTCGCCGTTCTTCCCAGCGACAGATGCATAGCCCCGTCTCCGCTGCGTCTGAATACAGATCTCCCCGCCGTCCACCAACTCGGAACCCTTCGTCCATCGAGCTCGATCCTGTAGTTGCCAGCGAAGTGGATGAATGGAGGACATCCGCCAACATGAGGCGCAGGCAAACCAACAACGTGCTTGATGACGTACGTTTTACCTCTTGATCCATCATCCGCTCGGCTAACCTTCCTCCAGAGGATTCCTACCGAAGCCAACTATCCAATCCTATCCCCCAGCACGCCTGTCGCAAGGAGTCCCCCACACGTTTTTAGGTCCCCTCCAAATGAGGTGGCCCCCATGCGTTCCCTACAGCCCCTGTCCTCCCCGGCGGCATTGTCGATCCCCAACCTTGCGTCGTTTGCCACAGACGTCGATTACACCGCATCGTCGGTGGATGTGACACCCCTAGCGCAAACCGCGGTGCTGCTTCAGTCGAACCTCGCCTCTCCCCAACTCACGGCGACATCCCCCTTCTCGGATGTTTTCGAGCTCGCTCAATCTCGGGTATCTGAACCTGAGATGGTGCGTGCCGGCTCCGGATCGGACGACGACGTTCTCTCGGTTCCATCTTCAATGTCATCGGTTACCGCTACCGACGACGAGGACGATAACGATTCTCTCGGAAGCGGGGGGAGTTGGCACGACATTCGTAACGAAGTCCACAGGTCCTGAACAATCCGAGATTCACCCAACAGTTCTTACTCCTCACGACACTCTTGCTCCACTAACGTCCTGATACACGTCTGTAGACTGGGCTCCTATATTGCTGTAAAAATACACATCTGATCTGTACAAAATATCACGACTGCTTTTCATAACTTGGCTTTGACTTGCGCCCGTTTGCCCTCGTTGAGTGCACGTTCGATTCTCTCACGCATCCCCGGTTGGCTGGGTGCCTTGACGAGGAACTCTGGTTCAAGTCCGTAACCAATGCTCGCAACACGGATCATGATAGCTCTGGCTTTGAACGTCAGAGACCGTCAGCAGATTGTGAGGAACACAGACGTACGCCGTTACGCCAAAAACCGGTTTTACCCCTCCCGCTTCACGCCCAGTGAGGAACCGGTGCAGGCGTACCTTCTTCGGCGACCCCCTATGAAATGGGATATCTTCGTACGAGTGGTACGGAAATTCTACCGTTGATTGATCTTGAGGAAAGGGTGACTCCGTCGACAGGAAGGAGGCGAGCGGGTGTGAGAACAGCTGGGTGACTTCAGGAGCATTGAGGACAGGCTAGAGCGGCCGTCAACGGATACGGTTTGCCCCAAGCATAAGATTCTACGCACGCGAAGCGTATTGTCTAGAACTAGAACAACCACCCTGATGCTTCCGTCGGCACGAATCGTATAGCTCGGGACCGGGGCGGACTCACGGGGTGATGAGAACGCCATTCCCGGCAATGAAAGGTTCCAGCATACAGAGCATTGGGACTTTGCTCTTGTCTGTCGCGAGTCCAATCTGGAGGGTGTCAATCGTGGTCGGAATAGTGAGAATTTTGAAATCCCGCCACCTCCTCGAACGCCTCCCTCCGCTGTGCAAATCGATGAGATACGGTCTTCTTGGTGGTACCTGAAACACTTACCGCCGTTTCTTCGGCGTTCCTGTCATTCTCGTCCACCTTCCCACCTGGTAAGGCAGTATCACCGGCATAGGTCCGTAAGGTAGATGCCCGCCTGAAGGGGTGTCACCGGATGAGGGAGCTTGATCCTACTATGACTGGCGCACCTGCTGAGCAGAACATACAAATCGCCCTTCCTCCCCACAAACAGCACCACGAGCACAGCCGCGCACCTCTCGCGAGGGTACCCGACGTTCCGCCATCTCGGCGTGTAGTTTACGAGAGCGCGAATGCACCTGTCCAGGAAATGAGCTGAGCGGGAGATGTCCTTTCACCCACACGGACCGTCGCGACTCCTGCTTCAGAACGGGGATTTCGGAGACATATTTCCGGAGTTGCTGCCGGGGACGGTGGAAGGCCAAGAGGTCGATTGGGAAGTAGTAGAGGCCAGGATTCGTCATTGGCGATCGAAGTGTGAATGGCGGAGGGCCGTCGGAGCGCTACGCATCCAATCTATTTCCGTGCGGGGATCCTCCCCCTCGGGATCTATACAGCGTCTACTCGGCCTCAGAACCAGACTCTACGGCGATGACGGAACTACTCTGCTGGCGTAGGACCCCGACCATCACAAGGTAATCGTCTACTGACCGGGTCTTTGTTCTAATGAATCTACTCAACGCCCGTTTCCCTTCCAGACCGAGGCTGAGGCTCTCGATATACTTCAGAACCGTCTGTGCCTTGATGCCAGTCGCAGACACGATGGCTTTGGCGAGCTTTGCGGTGTCACCCTCCGTGCCTGCCGAAAAGTGATCATACACCCCAATGAAGGTTTGGGGGCGTCCGTTGAAAGTCAGTAGCTCAGGGCAGACGATATAGCGATAAGGTTTGCACACAAACACGACCCGGGGATCCAATGGTGAATTAGTGGTCGACCGGTGGGACAAGTCTAGGCCGATACGCGGACAGCGAAACGGGTCAATGGGTACAGAGGGTCCTTTCCGGGGTATAATCCTCAGAGAGGGGCGCGAGCTTCGAACGGTGGAGGTGAATGCGAAGGTATCCTCCTTCCACTTTGATTGTACGAGGTCTGAGATTGACTGAGCACCAGATTGGGCCAATATCTCGTCGACCAATCGAGAGGGACCAGAGACGACCCTTTGGTCTTTGATTCGGCGGAGTGTGCGAAGGAGAATCCCACCACGGGTCGAGTTTGAGTCAACCTCGGGGAGAGAACCAGAGAGGGATGTAACTGGCGATCCGAAGGTCAGGTCCATGCCTTTTCTGCTGCCACCTCTATAACTCGTGGAAGACACGCCTGTGGCCGTGGGTGTTCGATGAAAGTACCTGCGTTGAGAGAGAATTGAGAGAAGTTGGAGAACTGGGCAGGGACAACGACTTACCATTGCCCACCCCTCGTTTGCTCGGTCGCCCGGTGGGTAAACGGGTCGGCGTGGCAGCCAGGTTTGTGTAGGTAAAATTCAAGCTCCAATATCTCGTACTCGATGCTGTTGGACGGGGACCCCGGTACGTGGAGGTGAATGAGGTGTCCAGACATCAGCGACCTCGCGAGCTCGTCGAACCGACCGGATATCTCTTGCAGCGAGTTGAGGGCGGTGAGGTCGAGGGCTTCGGTCAAATCAACCGCGTCATCCCCGGTGTTCACTTCGAGCCGTCGCTGTTTCCGAGGCTTCCCCGGGGAATCTTCAACTTGGTGGTGCCTCTTCATTCCTATCCGAAGGTTAGAGTTGGCCCAGGCCGAGTAGCTGGCTGTTCTAAGTACGCACTGAGCACAGACCGTGAAGGGAGAGGGAGGATCGCTTTGGTGATTACCTAATATTCCGCATTTCGTCATGGCTTTCCAAACTTCAAAACCGGTGACCGCTCTCGTTTTTTTTCCTCTTCTCGGACCACGACCATCGATAACGCCATGGCCACAGATACTTTCGATCCAAAGTCGGTCCTCGAGCTCGACCCGTGGCTCGAGCCTTTCCTCGCCGCGATTGACCAGAGGCACCAGCTCTTCAAGCAGTGGAAGGATACCATCGCCAGAACCGAGGGTGGTTACGACAAGTTCACCAAGGGCTACCTCAAGTTTGGCCCAAACCTTCAGCCCGACAACTCGGTCCTCTACCGAGAGTGGGCCCCAAACGCCATTTCTGCCGCCCTCACTGGCGACTTTAGTCCGTCTCCCGCTTTGATCGGTCTCAACCCGCTCTCGACACTGACGCCGGAACGGTTTTGATTAGACGAATGGAACAGGATTTCTCACCCTATGAAGAAGGGTGACTTTGGCGTCTGGGAAATCACCATCCCCCCCAACCCAGATGGGACCTGTGCCATTCCTCACGATTCCAAAATCAAGGCGAGCTCCGTCCGTTCCTGTGTCTTGCAGCCGGTTTTGACGTCACGCAGATCACAATGATTACGTCTTCCAGAGAACGCATCGAGAGATTACCCGCTTGGATCCGCCGGGTCACCCAGGACCTCAACGTCTCGCCCGCATACGACGCCAGGTTCTGGAATCCCCCCGAGGAACAACGTTACAAGTTCAAGAACCCTCCACCACCGACCCCAAAGAGCCCTCGCATCTACGAAGCTCATGTCGGGATCTCGACGAGCGAACACCGTGTTGGAACTTACACAGAATTCACCCGCGATATTCTCCCTCGTATCAAGAAGCTGGGCTACAACACCATCCAGCTCATGGCGATTATGGAGCACGCGTACTATGCCTGTAATTCACCATCACCGCTATCTCAACTGAGTGTGTGTTGAGTGTTTTCCAGCCTTTGGATACCAGGTCACCAGTTTCTTTGCCGCAAGTTCCCGCTACGGCACCCCCGAAGAACTGAAGGAACTCATCGACACAGCCCACAGCATGGGAATAGTTGTTTTGCTTGATGTTGTTCATTCTCACGCTTGCAAGAACGTTCTTGACGGCCTTAATATGTTCGACGGGACAGATCACCTCTACTTCCATGGTGGGCCGAAAGGGCAGCACGCACTTTGGGACAGCCGGCTGTTTAACTACGGAAACCACGAGGTCCTCCGCTTCCTCCTCAGCAATCTGAGGTTCTATATGGAGGAGTTCAAATTCGATGGCTTCCGGTTCGACGGCGTAACGAGCATGATGTACACTCACCACGGCATCGGCTCTGCGTTCTCGGGGGGATACCACGAATACTTTGGGAGTGGTGTTGACCTCGAAGGGGTCGTCTACCTCATGCTCGCGAACGATGCCATGCACGAACTGTATCCTCATTGCATAACAATCGCTGAGGACGTTTCTGGTATGCCACTTCTCAGCATCCCTACCTCGAAGGGCGGAGTGGGCTTCGACTACCGCTTATCCATGGCTGTTCCGGATATGTGGATCAAGCTCCTCAAGCACAAGAAAGACGATGAATGGGACATCAGCAACATCGTCCACACCCTCATAAACCGACGGCACCTAGAGAAGAGCGTCTCGTACGCAGAGAGTCATGACCAGGCTCTCGTTGGCGACAAGACCATCGCGTTCTGGTTGATGGACAAAGAGATGTGTATGCACTCGACATTTCTGACTTTTTGCCCCGCTGATCACTCTCAGACACAAATATGTCCGATGTCTCCGAGATGACCCCTGTTATCTCACGGGGTATTGCGCTCCATAAGATGATCAGGTACGCGAACTCCTCTGGTTTCTACAGTCATCGGCTTAACTTCGGCCAGACTTCTCGTTCATACGTTAGGTGGAGAATCCTACCTCAACTTTGAGGGAAATGAGTTTGGCCATCCAGAGGTTGATCCCGTCGTCTCCCTGCTTTTAAGAGCATATCTCAATCACGCCATTGCAGTGGCTAGACTTTCCTCGCGCGGGAAACAACAATTCATTCCAGTACGCACGACGGCAGTGGGGTATTGTCGATGACGAACTTCTCCGCTACAAGTACCTGAACGAGTTTGACGCGGCGATGAACAATACCGAAGAGCGATACGGATGGCTTGCCGCTTCACAGGCCCACGTGTCCCTCAAGCACGAAGTCGACAAGGTTATCGTCTTTGAGCGTGCCGGGTTGTTGTTCATTTTCAACCTTCACCCGACCGAGTCGTTTTCCGACTACCGTATTGGCGTTGAAGAGGCGGGCGAATACCAAGTCGTCCTTTCTACCGACGACAAACGTTTTGGAGGGTTTGAGAACATCGACGTTTCTGTCAAATACGAGACAACACCCATGAAATGGAACGACAGGAAGAACTGGATGCAGGTCCGTTCAAGAAACCCGTTCCTGTGTGCCATCCCCTGACACGTAGATCCACAGGTTTACATACCCGCGAGGACCGCCATGATCCTCGCGAAAAGAGCGGCCTGAAGGGGGGTTGCCCCACGCGTAACCGCCCCCGTTCGGAGTTTCCTTTCTTAAAAACCATTGATTCCATAGACGTGACGAAACTGTAAAACTAGACATTGATTCCGAACACCTTCTTCGCGTGCCTGATTGCTTCCCTATCACCTGTGTTCTGAGGAGTTCCGTTAATCAGTACACGATCCGAAGAGCGCAGTGGAACCCGTACCTTTGTCAGTTCGTCGCTGATCTTCGCGCAGAACTTCCCGTCAACTTGATATAACTTGATCACCATGTTCAACGCCTTATTCTTCTGCTTCCTCCCACTGGAAATGGACCTGAAGTCGTTTGAGAGGGAAGTGCCAATTCCGAAGGACGCTATGAATTCCAATCTTCACACAGAGCCCTGGTTCCAAATCAGACGACCACGCACCAGTGAACCCAAGTTCGTCGCACTGTTTCTTGAGCGCCAACGCCTTTTCCACATTCAGCGCGTCGGAATAAACGATCACCTTCGAAGTGTGGTCTATGTTCATCGATTGGTATATTTCCCGTGCTCGTGGGGCATACACAAAGGGGTCGCCTGAATCTTGTCTCAACCCGGTCCACCTTTTGGCTCTCTCTGGATCCTTGACGAAGTCCTGCAACAGGTGTTTTGAGTCCCAATTGACGGAGTAACCCGGGATAGTTGTGATTGAGCATACCCGGTAGAATGCCTCTGTAGAAAATGTATCCGTTAACGCCACGAGGAGGACGTCCGGACAAACCGCCTCCCAGAGGTCCATCGCCCTCCCATTCGTATTCTCATATCCCCCAATAGCAGCAATCCCCATGAACCATTCGCTGGGAGGTGCTTGTTAGCCTCGCAGTTGGTTCCAACGAGGAGTGCACCTACTGGGCAATTGTTCCGACAGGGGTGAGCCCATATTGTCGCGCCAAGTGAACCTGTACTGGTTTCAGGACTCGTGTTGGGAGGGTGTAACTATCGTTGGGTTACGTTACTCGTCCCGGCCAACCGACCGCGACTGGAGGGGGTATTGTTGTATGCCTTGATGAGTTCGCCTACCACAAGATCCTGGGTCTTGTAAGACCTTCTGCGTCTGGTTCCGAACTCGCTAATAATACAGTCCGATTCCGCCAAGATCCTCCCTTTAGAGTATGCCTCATCTGAGCGGACGTACATTAGATTTGTGACGCTGTCTGCACCAGGGACTCACCTATTTGACCTTCGTAATCCCAATCGGTGTTGACCACAGTAAAGTAGAGTTCGCTCAAGCAGGCCATGAGCGGCACTTCCCACATAATCGTCTCCACCCAGGGGCCGTCCGCCACAATACTGATCTGACCACGGTTGGCATCTTCAGGTAATGGTTCGAAGGTAATGTCCACTTGTTCGGGTCGGAAACGGTAACTTTGGAGGTAATCTAGGTAGTCCCGCTTGAGGTACGTGCAAGTTTGTTCGAGCCAGGAGCGCTCGTCAGGGAATAGGGACAGTTTTGCGAACTCTACAATGACCGTGTTAGAAGGCTCCGATAAACTCCGTGAGAAATAACCTCGAACGGATTTCTTGAAGAGCTCGAAACACCTCCGGGTGAACGTATCCTCGAGGGTACGGTTTGTGAAGCGGTAAGTGGCTTTTACATTTGGGAAATGGGTTAGAACCGCCTGTTGCATCGACAGCTGCGGGGATTTCGAATCAGTGGTTTCCGTGTATCGATTTCACGGTAGACATCAGTCAGACCTTGTAGAGATCTGTGTCCAGTATCGAGGGAGGCACGATGAGTGGTCCATCATCAGTGGAGGTCATGACTATCAGGGTGTCGATCAATCGCATTGGTGGGTCGCATATCATGATTATCATGGGTCCATACGTGATACGAAGGGCGACTACAGTTGCATATCTAGTGTACAAAGATGTAAAGACCAGCACAGCGGTCAAAATGTGGGCGATAAATATCGTTAGCGGGCCGACTAACGGCGCATGAGGAGAGCGGAAGTGATGAGGGCCCCAGCCAGTACACCCATCGCTCCAACAACCGTCCAGTGCGTATAATCGGTGAAAGGTTGTTTAATTGTGCCGGGAGCGGTGAGCGTGAAACCTCGGAACGAGTACAATGTGATTGCGGTGATGAACGCGACGATCCCCCACGCGAGGAAAACCAATGGCAACGACATCACAAGGCTACGCCTCTGTTGGTTTCGTCAGAGACCGCCCAGTAAGTATGGTGAAGTCGAACTCACCGAAAGCATCACGAGGCCTTCACCACCCATGTACACCACAGCTCGCTCGACATCAGCTTTATAACGGAAGAGGGCAATTACCGCCGAGATCATACTAGCGACCGAGCAGAGAATTGCCACGAACCCTGCAATTCTTCCCAAGTTGTCCAGACCGGGCAGAGACACTAGTGTCACGGAGGCGCTAAGTATTATCGCCGCCTAAACAGATATTAGCAAGTGGAGATGGATGACCAGAAATCTGTTACGTACCACGAGACAAGAGCAAGCCCCAATTGCAAGCATTGGTCCGGCAGAACGTGTCATGCTTTCCTCGTCGGCGATGCGGAGAGGGTTGGCTCGTCTCATGAACAGGTACGGGAGACCAAGGCAGACGGTTGACATAAAGAGGTCTCCGAGCCACGAGGAGAAAGTCCTCCCGGACCTACGAGGTTGACGGTTGGAGGCGTCCTTCGGCAACGGTCTGTCGGGACGGAAGTAGTGTTGGCGCCACTGGGCTATGAAGGTTATCAGAACCGGAAGCGTTCAGTGGGACATACGTTCAATACTTACCCAGACGCATAAGAATCCGTGACACGATACGTGTGTGCACCACACTCTGGGACTCAGAAAGATTTGGGTGGCCTATGGGTTGGAGTTAGAGCGAGAGCTGTGTTAAGTGCGGGGGATTTACCCAGTGTTTCGAGGAGCTTGATCAACTCTTGGCATTCGTCTTGACTAAATGGTGGTGGCACAGGTCGGGTGGATGGCAAGAGACAGTCTGAGGGCATTTAAGCGGACCCGAAACGCGGACATGGTGTAAAGGAGAACTGACCGGTATACGACCAAGTTAATGCATCTAAAGCGTCGGAACGTGCGGTGGGGGGAAGGGACGCATGAGCAGGGTGAGACTCCATGAAAGCCCAGTAGCGGTATTCGAGGTCGAGACCTGTGTTGGAGTGAGGACTCAGTCACGCAAGTGAAACAAGGCGCAAACGTACGATCATCATCCAACGTCTTCGCAGTGCTAACCTCGCGAGACTGGGGTACGGAAGGAGACGCGAAGGACATAATTTTCTCGGCGTGATTGACCCAGCTGCTGATGGGCTTGAGGCCGTGCTTCTTCCCGACGTTGGAGTCGACCAACCAGGACTCCCACCCCTCAGGCGGCAAGAAAGATTCGTCGATGGAATTCTCCTGGAGGTAGGAGGTAACGGCATCGAGCTTGTTTGGGATACGTAAGTCGATATCTGTAGTAACGCGTAGGGTCGGATGGTAGAAGTACACCGAATTGTCCGGGAGGGTGATGTGTCGCCACCCCATCGATTGGAAAGGTGTCCGGGCTGTCTCCCACGGGTTTAGCGGGTAGCTCAACGCAACTTGGCCGTTACCGACGTTCTTAGTGCTCGTCGACGCGTCTGGGTGCGTTGGCTTAGGGAGGAGGGGTCGACTTTCACTGATGGTGTGAATTAAGAATCGGAATTAGAGCAGAGCAAGATACAACGCACTCTGTTTCAAAAGCGCGAGGCATGGTTCTGTTACTCCCCAAGGTATAGGTAGACGGGACGGTGTGCACAGATCTATACTGCGTAAGCGGACGAAAACGGATGGATCGACTAAAACCCCAACTCACTTATTCTGAATCACTTCATTTGCAGCAGGGAGCGGCATTGAAATCTGGACATTGGAAGTGGATGGCTCTGCTTGATCTTGCCTGGCGGTCAACACCATCAGTATTGGAGTACAGGGATGGCGTAGTAACGTACTCGAAGGGCTCTTCTGTGGGATATGGGAGGTATGGGATCGGCTGAGCACCAGGAGGTGGGTCAACGAAAGGATCGTCTGCGGTGAACCTGGTGACAAGTGTGAGGGCAGAGTTAAATAAAATAGGCGGTGCACGAGTCGTACCGTGCGCTTGAGATGGTCCTAGCGTCGCCGTTGGTTCCTTGATCGACAACTTGTGGAGTGAGTTTTGGCTGAGGGTCAACCCTCGTGCTCCAGGTATAGGAGGGGGCTAGCGACGTCTTGCTCGGTCTGTTGGAGATCTGGCGGGGGATGGAATGTTGAGATCCATTCACTGATTCAAACACAGTCCCGGCGAAGCTTCCGCGAGATTGTTTCGGAGAGAGCGCTCGAGGGGGATTTGGTGGTGTGCGAGGTTGAGAGGACAGGTTGTCTTTCCTGGTAATTACGCTAGCCCAGGGAGAGTGATCCTCCGAAGGAGGGGGCGTAAACAGAGTGGGACCCATAAGGGGGAGCTCTCTAACGTCGGAGACGACCCGCGTCGGAGGAGGGACCTGCTGTTCGGGAACCTGGATAACCGCCGGAGTGGGTTCCGGGGTGGGAATTGAAACCGGAGCAGGTTCTGGGGTGGGAATTGAAACCGGAGCAGGTTCTGGGATTGGCACGTTTATTCCGAAACCATTATCGATTGGCTCGAAACCAGGCTCCGATTGTGGTTGGGTTGAGTCGGGTTCGTCCCAAATTTCTCGTGAAGGAATATCCGGAGTCTTCGCAACGGTGGGTTGTGGTTCGACGACGTAATCAGAAAACTCTCCAAATGACTGTTCGACAACAGGAAGTGTGGATGCGTGGGCTTGAGGGGAGTCGGAGAGGTTGGGCGGGGATTCTACGACCTGCGACTCTGGTTCTGTAAGACGGGGCGCAGGAGTATCGGAGGAGACGAGGGGTGTTGGAGCAGGGGCCTCTTGCGGACGAGAACCTAGGATTGCGCCGAGCGGGGAAGGAGCGACGATCGGAGATGGCCGTGAGGCTTCCGCCTCGCGAGCAGGAGACTCAGCTACGGGACTGACGACTGTATGTGGCGTGATTTGCGGTTCGAGCGTCGTACCAACTTTGAGGTTACTTCCTTTCGTACTAGAGTCGGAGAGCGAAGTCTTGGATTCCGATTTGTGGTGAGTCCCGAAGGAAGATCTCCGCATGAGCGTTCCAACACGGGAACGGAAGGATGGTTTCGGGGACGGAGACGGAGAAGGACCAGACATTGTGTCGCCAGCGATACTCGAGGGAGGGAGAGGATAAGGAACGGTTAAGCGTATCGGGGTTGACTGGAACCCTTTATTAATGGTGGACCAGGCGACTTCGACGAGGCAATAATGGCAGACATCGCGCGTGGATGCCGGTGGAGTTTCATGAACACTGTTCGGTCGAAACTGAATGTGATGCCAGGATGTCGCACGCGAGGACAACACGTGTGAGTACAAAAAAGCAACCCGGTTTGGTCTAGGTCTGGTTGAATGGCGTATAAACCCGACGGCTTTACGGCGTGCTGACGTCGAAACATGGAAGGCGCGTGGCGCAGCGAACCGCAGGCGGTGTACCACGACCACGATACCTGAGCGAGGGCCACCCTCAGACTCCACGTGTCATCCGCTTGAAGACGTAAGTCCGTCCGAGGCCCCCTTGATCCTCGTCATCTTGCGCAGTTTCAACGAAAAACGTGGATCAACGGGATAAGTCACCCAGCCTCGTGGTGGTTTGAGGGGGGAAAGGCGTACGGGTGAGTCGCCTGCGGTAACCGCTGGTGACCGGGCTCCGGCCGCCGTTCCGTGGACGCCCACGCGGTCGAACCCACTGAGTCGAGGGTACACACCAGGCAGCCGGAATGGGGTGACGTAGAGATTGTGAAATCTTTATCCGTTGGTGCTCTCTATATAGCGTCTATGTGTTGTCACCAACGGCATTGGCACGTAGTACGTCAAGGCGCCGGGACATCATGATGTGATAACCGGAACGCTGGAAGCCTGCGGGATGTCGATGAGTATGCAGTGAGGGAGACCGATCCGCAATGCGCACCATGAAAACGTGAGACTGAAAAGATGCCGGTACCAAAGAAAGGGAAGAACCAAGGTACATGTCCAAGTTCCCACCCGCGGAACACGTGGGAGGCGCCACCAACAGGAAGCCAAAAAAGAGTTTTAGTCATAGTCTCCCTCGCCTGACACGCGCTCTGCGTACGGTAGATCCTTGCGGGGATGGCCGAGACGAGGGATGTAGCCATTAGTGAGTACCAACCACCCGGTATAGTGCACGGCCGGGGAATGAGAGCAAGTATTGGATCAATAGCCGGGAAGGGATACAAGGTACACGGGGGGACAAGACAACAACCAATGGGAAGATACATCGGCGAACACGAACTTGTAAAGTGTACCGTGAGATCGTAGGACGTCGTAGACTGCACAGAAAACGATAATTTAGAACCAAAAGACAAACAGGATCGAAATCATAGGGAAACGGTCAACGGCCATCACGAGGAAAAGAATTCAATGAGAGCCTTTGTGACTTTGGCCGAATGCCCGAGCGTTTCTTCCAGAATCAAGCTATGAGTTCCACCCTCGATGACATGCACCTGCGCTCTAGGCAACAGAGATATCACGGTGGATGTACTTCGCGGCGGTATTGTGTTGTCAGCAGTACCCTGAGTGCCGGGATCAGATGAAGTTCGAAGAAGCGTAGTTTCTGCGAGACGCACGTATACCATAAGAATACTCTTATTTGATTGATGCAAGAGCTGGAACGAGGATTGTTGCCCTCTAACAGGCCCTTGACGTATAGACGAGCCTACCGCGGCATTGTACCCAGGGAGGTAAGCCGCTTGCAGTTGTGCAAGCTTCATGTAATGAGTTAAGGTTAAGTGTAGCGATCAGCAACGCAAGAAAGCGTGTATACCTCGACAGGGTTAGTGGAGTTTGACTCCGCCATACTCCTGAGATACCTCTGAGGGCGGGAAGGTTAGCGTTGGTCGGGGAGGTGTAAGCGATGGATGCGAACCCGCCCAAGGAAAGATGAACTAAGCATTTGACCTAGTGAAGATGACATGAACTTGGAGGTTCGTGAAAGATCTGCAGCTTCGAGCGCCCCTGCGGGTGATATTAGAGCAACCTTCCCATCTACCAGATAGGGGAAGTCTGCGTGAAAAGCTGAGGCGATGGCTCCACCCTGGAACAAAATTAAGGAACAAAAAGAAGAGGTGAGCTGAGAATGCTTGCCATGGACACCCCGGCAACATTCGTGCTCCGCCACCCCAAATATTGCAGAAGTAACGCGAGCTGAGTTGTATACAACATTGAATTATACGTCGTGGATGGTGCATCGGAGAAGCCTCGGCCGTAGAGATCTGAGAACTGCCCCGTCATTTCTGGGAGAGGCACGGTAGTCAAGCTGGATTCACACACCGTACAATAGAACGCGGAATCCGTGAGAGGCTAACTGCGGGGCGACATTCTTCCAAATGATCGCGGGAAGGAGCAATCCAGGTATCAGGACGACCTGAAGGGGTGGCATGAGGGGACAGTCACAGGAAGATCCCGGCTGGCAACCCACCTTCTCCCCGTCCTCTGGTCCCATGAGCCAGTATCGTACCTGATATGCGTGAGTATGGGGCGCGAACAGATCAAGCTGAAGGCTCACCCGTCCGTACGGCAAAAGCGCGTAACCACCACCAGGGAAATAGTCTTCGTTGTAGATCTCCCAGACGCGGTTGGATCGAGGGACACTGGCGAGCGACGGGTAAATGTGCAATGACTCTTGGGGTCTCGGGAACTGGGTGACCAAGTAGATCAGGAGCAGTAGCAGTGGGATAGGGAAGAGAGAGTATCCCATGAGACGGAGGAATGCAGCCGGATGACCCATCCGAATCGAGAACTGTGGTGGGAGGCGACCACCCCAACTCTCCAATAGGCAGTTCGCTGCCTCCTTTGCTTCCGAACACGTGCTTTGCGGATTTGGACGGTTTTCTCACGCATGATCATCATCCCACACCAATCGTCATGGGCAAGTCGTGTGTGCACCGTAGATAGACAAGGTCAATGTAACTACCCCGCAGAGGTGAAGCACCTTTGGAAGTCCCCTTCGCCGTTGTTACGGGCATACCTCTGACTCTCCACAAAGGCTTGCAAACTGCACATCCCTGAGCGACCCGCTCCGCAGAACTCAAGCGGCTGGAGAGCATCATCCACAAAAATCCTTACAAAGTCTCCTCCAGCGCACTCCAGTTTTTCCGTAACCATGCGCCCGGCAAAAGGTGTCATGCGTGATATTCTCCATGTCCGCTTTGGATCAGGATTGGTTGTGGACAGTGGCTCCTCCTGCCGGAACAAACCGATAGCGGAGTAGATGGCTACCATTTGGTTATCGTGGGAGAAGTCGGCGTATATGGTTCGATTGAGGGGGAATGTAACCGATGACGAGTCCAATGTTCGATTTATCTGCGTCTGGTCCTGAACCGGCTGGTTGGCGAGACGGGCGATCAACTCGTTGACATAACCAACACCTTGCACTGGGCCGAGTTTTTCACCATACCTAACAGAGCGGAACGTGAGCCTAGATTATCAATGACGATGTCCACCCCTCGTTCTCACCCTGTGCCGTAATACTTGTCAACGTCGTTTGCATACTCAAAGAGCTCGAATTCGTCGTCACCAAACAGTTGACACAGTGGGCTCAACCTCTCGTGTGCCAAAGAGTCGAATGGACACAACGCCATGATGGAATAGACATCCCCCGTCGTAAGATTCGCTCCAGGGGCTGCCGCGTTCAGACGATCAGCGAGGGGGGTAAACGCAGCGGCGAGCCACTCCGCCTGTTCGTCGTCACCATCGCCAGCATTCGGACACATGTTGTCATCCAATGTGTTGTTTGAGTTGTTCTTAATAACAGGGGGGGCTCAATTTTGGGTTCCCAACGAACGGAGATTTAAAATGACATACGCTTTCAGAGATAATAGGTCCCAGGGACGGTAAGAAGTTACCCCCACTGGAAGCAGAAAATCCTGAGTGGCGAGTTAGCTTGGTGAGCGTCTGTTTCAGAGCGAATCTTTACCAGCGGTCCAATTCGACGAAGATTGCACCACCCTGTTCGACCCGGATGCGCGGACGAACGGAAGGTTCTGGGATTGCACCAATTGGGGATACCGCTTGTAACTCTCGAAACCCGCAACGAAGGATCTTTCAAGGGGATCCAGTCAGATGATGCAGAAGGCGAACCGCGTGGGCCACTCACTCCTTGGCTCCGAAACTGATGAGATCGTCCACCCCTAGCTCGACGGTGTAATTCTTGAGAAAGCTTAGCTTTGGGTCGACGTAGCGAGGCACAGATTTAAGCTTGGTCAAGGATGCGAGGTAGCTCTTCCTGGCGCTTGCGGTTGGGTACCGAGCTCCGTGACGCTGGATCTGAGAACGAACGGTTAGAAGAGTGCTATGAAAGGTGGTCGTTGCTCACAAGGTTGACTTGCTTAATGGAGCAACCTTGGGGAGGAGACTCGTAGGGCCCAGTCGGGGCGTAGGGTGAGTACCCGGACCACAGCTTCCCAGCCCAAAATGGAGGGCATTGTGCACCAGGTTCGGCATGACACACACCCAACGAGAGGAGGATCCCTGCAAAACACAGCCGCAACTTGGTGGCCATGGCGAACCAGTATCCTGACGGGCGATAATCAAGGCACGTATTATAAGGACGTCCTGCGACAAGTTCAGTTGAGGGACCATTTGGGGACCAGAAACGTTCGTCCACCGACAAGAACCAACGTCACTACGCGAGAAGCCGTTCAAAGCATTCGTCACCAGTGCCCCACGTGGTGGGTGGGACTGGGAACGCTTCTCATCACGGCGCACGCTGACTATCACCGGTTGATGCAGGCCACTGCTGGCCCGGGAGATCGTCCAAAACTGGCCGTAAGTTTGATCCAAGCTATGAGACCAGGGCGGGCTGACGTCGAGTCCACACGATGGTAAATACCGTCCAAAAAGGAGAGTCGACAAAGGAATGGGGGAAGGCCGTACTCTAGAAATCAGAAGATTGTCCGAGGTAATGAAGGAGTGGATACATATTGTCCGTGATGCAGGAAGGGAATGATAAAATGTTGGTGTACTGTCCGTAAGGCTGCAAACGACATATAGTCATAGAACGGAGAGGCAAAAGCAGTCCTTTCGCGAATGATGCATGAGTCCGGGCACAGGGCATAATAGAATCAGGATTCAGAGAGGATTTTGTCAATTGACTGATTCAAGAAGTCCCGCCTTGTGGCCAAGTCGGCCTTGGGGAACCGGGCTTGGATTGCCTCTCTGGCAGTCCTGGCGGAGGTATCATGTCAATCGCAATAACGGAGAGAGAACAACTTAGACACCCACTTCTTCGTCACCGTCATCAGGTCTTGGGTGCTGAGATAGTTGCGCAAAGCATTGAAAAGGTCATCATCCGTGGGATCGGGGTTCATGCTCGGACCAGCGAACGGGTTGACAGATGTCGCCATGGAGAAGGTAGACATAGGGCGAGTGCCCCCGGCTCCGGTGAATTGTGACGCAACACCGTCTCCGCCAAACATGTTCATATTCGTCATCACCGTATTCCGCGGAGCGTTTGGCATCATTCCATAGACACTTCCGGTGTTTTGATAAGGAACCTGTGGCATGCCAACAGGGAATCCACCGTATTCCGAGCCGGGAGTAGATCCTGGACCACCGCCAAACGGAATGAACGGAAGCTGAGGGAGGCCGGGGGCGCCCCCATATTGGGACATCTGGCTTTGGGATGCAGCGTTGGGGAACTGTTGGAACGACGCCTTTTGTGACACAGCGTTTGTGTTACGATAGAAGTCATCTGCAATGGATGGGTGGATGCTCCGCGAGTCTGCGACGGATCCGGGACCACGGGATCTCGGTTGTTGATTGGTACGCCCAGTCTTGCGAGTATCGTCAGACATGCGGGAAGCCGTGTCCCAAGTTTCTGCCTCATATTCTAGTTGGCGTAAAATTAGAATGAGTCAATAATGGAGGTGAATTGATGTACCGCTGAATTTCTTGAGGGGGATCATCGATTCGTCCCACTTCTCATCATCGTTCATGATGACCTTCTTATTGCTACCCTCACCGATGACGAGGCGCGTGTTACCCCAACTGAAGTCGTCCATACACCAGAAGGAATAAATTGGGAGGAAGAAACTGTATATGGGATACCTGGGATGGGGTGAGACAAGCATTTAGAGCGATCCAGTCAGACTCACGATAAGATGTAGACAACCATCCAGCCGATTAGCATGAACTCCCGTTTTATGATGAAAACGAGAGCCTTGGTTCAGGTCAGCGTAGTACTAGCGAGGAATGCACTTGATGCTCACCTGGAGACCGTATACCGCTGCTATCATGACGATTGATATCACGGGGAACACTCCCGAGCCGGTCGCAACAATGACGACGAGGTACACGAGCTACAGAAATACGTCAATTGGACTGACCCCGTTGAATGTAGGAGGACATACGTAAACGACTGTCGCCGGGAGAATCTGGAAGCGAGTGAGAACGAGCTGAAGGCAACAGGGAAAATCCGTACCAGAGTACCGAGGAGGTCAATGAAGACGAAGAAACGCATGGAAAAAAGACAGAATCCGCAAAGCTCGGGAAGGAAGATCAACTCGCACAGGTTGTGGACAGTTGAGTTAATCCAACGACGACGCTGGGAGAACAAGACGCGTGTAGACTCGGGTGCCATGGTATGTGCGATTGCGTCAGGTGTAAATTTCGTCTTGAACGTGGGGAAATGCTTGAGGAGTAGAGTTGTTAGGTAACGATCCTCACCGAGAGAGAACAGATTCTTCTTGTGGAGTGTATCAACATTGGGTTCTGCATAGTCCTCGATCACGCGGTTGGAGACGATAATCGGACGGCCTTTATCCGCAGTCCGGATCCGGTATAGCGAGAAGCAGCCCGGAAGGCAGGTTACGGACCCAAACAGGCTCTCGAAAGCCTTGGAGAGATGGTGAGAAATGTAGTATTCGTACACCTAAGCAAAGTCAGTCGTTGTCACTCAACCTGACTCTCCTCCTCACCTGAATCATCGTCCACCAAGACCCTTCCTCGTTTTCCAATTTGGTTTCACCACAGATGCCGATGATAGAAGAGTCGTCCGCAGCCGAAGCAACAAGCCTGTTCAGGGATTCAGGCGTGACGGTCTGAACACGCGTTAGAACAAGGCCATGACAGTGACGAGACGTGTTCGACTCACCGTGTCAGCATCCACAGTAAAGATGTACTCATAGAACGCGGGGTCGATACCGATGACATTTCGCATCTGATGATAGATTTCCAACTCCAGCGGGGACATGGGAGCATCGAAGTGAACGCGGTTCAGGTAGTGCATCAACAAGATCTGGCTGTCACGTTTTCCGCGATTACCCGGTTTGGACCGTTCTGTGGGTTTTCCAACCTTGACTACGACCACATATCTGTTGGCGCGGTTAGCCTGATGAGGTGTAAAACCACCTAAAAGCGAGCTCACGGGACGACATGCCCTTCGAACTCGTAGAGACCCGAATACACCTTTCCGTAATTGATCGCACGGGAACCTTCCCCGACGGACTTGAAAAGCAGGGGCTCTGGGTCGAGTTTGGGATCCACACCAAGGATATCAAGGACAATCCGGGACGTTGGCTGTTCATTACCGCTACCAATGATCAACCCGTCACAGATGATGAAAAGGAGTTTCCTCTTATCATCATAGTGGAGAGCGGAAAGCGAATCAATGGTTCGTCGCAGGGAGTCTTCACCCTCCGTGTAGCAAGGAACCTGGCAGATGACAAATTTGTCCAACATCTCAGGGTTTCTCTTTGGGCCAAGTTGCAGCGCGGCAAGGACTATTGAACATTCAAATCAGAGAGTTAGGGGTAAAAAAGGGGCGAAAACATACACTTCAGCAGCATGGTTGACGCAATAATGCCCGAAGCAGCCAACATCAGGTAACTCTGGACCTGGCATCTAGGGGTGTTGCGGAAGTCGGTCGTTCCAACGTAGAACATGTTCTGGATACAGTAACTGTTCTGCTGAATAGTTGTCGCATCCTTCTTAGCGAACACCTTCTTGAGAGCTTCGGTAACGTCTTTGCCGCTTCGCTCCTGGAACACCGCTGCGATATCCTTGTCCATGAACTGGAAGTCGGCGACTCCCTGACGAACGTTGATGGTGTTAAAGTAGTCTGTCAGGTCGTAAACCTTCTTATCCCAAATACCCCAAAACCTTGGTAATTTATTGTCAGTATGTTTGAGGGGCGGGTATAAAACAGCAGGGGCCGGCTCACTTTGCGATATTTTCATCAGCGGCCTGTTTCCTTAACTCCTTGTTCGACCAGACGACCGGCCCTTTGTAATACTGACCAATCCTCTGCTGGAAGACGGTAGTGTACCAGTCGTTTTGGGAGAGCTTTGAATTGGGTGAAGCGGCGAGAGTACCGGACTTGTGGATCGCGTTTTGGATATCGAGGGTGAAGTTTTTGTAAGTGAGTTCGAGGGTTGGTTCTGAAACAAGGCCAGGACAACCGAGGGTGAGGGGAACCGGAAAATAGCAGGTCAAGTCCTTTCCGGGAAGGACCTCCAAAGTTGTCTGCCCGTTGCTGGGTTGGCCACTGATGTCGCTGTGATCACCGTTGATAAAATCTGTAACGTCGTACACGCTTCCTTGGATCGCGACGTAGCGGTCTGTCTCTCCGGTATGGGTTCCGACTTGCCGTAGATTCCAAGCTTTGTCGTAGTTGGGGCAGAGGAGGCGACCAAAGAAGGCGATGTAGAAGATGATGATGGCGTTGAAAAGGAAGATGAGCCAAAATATCGTAAACTTCTCGCGCCACGCCAACCGAATATCTGGTCGCTTCATCCGCCCAACCCCCCGCAAGCAGAAGCCGGGAATCCAGAAGGTGCAGGCCATAACCGCCCATAGCCAGACCCTACGGGTGCGGCTCGTGGGTACTTCCTCGACGGTATTTGTGGCCCCTTTCATGATCATTCCGCCGTCCACGTTTCCAGGCGCGTCGGGGGTCGGAGGGGGAGCTTCCTTATCGTACTCTGATTCCCATCCAACATGGCTCGAAGCAGGGTTGTCAGCGAACGGACTTCGGACGTTGGGAGAGTTTTCGCCCTGGTCCAGGAAGGGGGAATGTTGGTATCCCGCGGGGCGGCTCAGTAGACCCCTATCCTCCCCGTCGCCATAGTAGGTGATGGGCAGAGGCTGATGTCCGGAGTCGGGGTGTGAGTACTCCGTTGCGTCATCGGGCATGACACTGTCTGCGTCATCACCCTTCAGCGCCTTCCTC
>Ga0307516_10002873_pt1 | contig 22671 bp, 22 predicted proteins | sample 19_EM_MG_FD_203310 | JGI IMG/M metagenome (GOLD analysis project Ga0307516, IMG submission 203310) | Populus trichocarpa ectomycorrhiza microbial communities from riparian zone in the Pacific Northwest, United States - 19_EM | ecosystem: Host-associated > Plants > Roots > Unclassified | place... | reverse complement strand
GGGTTAGTATCTCGACTACCACACAAGATATTATTCTGAAAATAAGGCTTCTGGAGTTAAGTCAGTTGAAAAACCATCCATGACCTCACATCGTATGTTTTTCTCTTAGCTCGTGAAATAAATTTCTCACTGCAACATTGATCCATAGATAAGTCAGAGACGGATGGATATATGGATAAGATGATTAAGAAGAAGAACACTGCAGCATTGCAGACCCGACTGCGAGAGGACAAAACTGAGGATCCCTTTCGGGAATGGGACGCTTATTCTAATTCGCCGGTTGTCGAATGTTCTAACATTGTGACCCATTGGGGGGTATGTCATTTTCTCGAGTATCACGTATTCTACCTCCTCACAATGCATTTAGATTGGGGCTAGATATCCTGTTCTTCGGCTCATGGCTCAGGATTACCTGGCTATCTCCGGATCGTCATGCCTTGCTGAAAGGTCTTTTTCCATGTCAGCCAGAACAGATGACGTTCGTCGCCGACAAATGAAGGCACAGAAGTTCGGAGACATTCAGCGGTTGAGGTCAGCCTACCACGATGGTCATTTAACGGTTGTGACAGAGGCATGGATGGATATTGATGCTAAGTTTAACTTCGGCAGCGATGTAGAGTAGATCTTTCACTGAAATTCAGTACCATGAACCTGAACCTGGTGAACCAAACCTGGTGAACCTGAACCCAAAGGTTCAGGTGCAGGTTCATGCCAGAGGGTGAACCGCACCTGGGGTGCATGTTCAGGTTCTGGCTGGAAGGGGTCGAACCTGGACCGAACCGCACCAATGGCCAGTCTATCCATGCATATCGATAATGAGAAACAAGTCGCCTTTAGCTCGTATTGGAAGATCGCATACTTCCTTTGGTGGGTGTCCAAGCTGTATTCGAAGACCTAAATCCTTCAAGATGATGCGGACAAAATGATGATCTTCCCAGCGCTGTATCAGAAATGATCGTACATGAATGTTAGTTTCGCCTGCAAAGACCATAACTCACCTCGACGCGATGAAGGGGAGTACGGACATGTAGATCGATGATGCATTCACGACAGCATAGCCGATCAAAGTCACAATCACAGCACCAATATGAGGGAGGCTGAACTTTGCAATACCCACAGACCGTTTGATCCACAAAGTCCCCCCATCCATCCAACTGAAGCATTTCATCCAGAAAAAGTGGTATAGATCGTTTCCATTCATCCATGGGATACAGCTGTTTCAGAGGATTACTTGAATCAATCTAGCTAATAATGTGGAGAGCTTACCCAAGTGCGCTTTGAAGGCATCGCCGCCTGCTCGTCACCACTGGGATCATACTGAGTCGGTGCATCGATGTCATTTACAGACCAATCTGATCCTTTCTGCATGGTCGTCGGCCACTGGCAAAATAAAGATGCATACCAGTTACGTCCGAGACCTACATTTGCAATCTGGAAAGCTGTTGACGGAGGGACGACCATAGAAGAGCAATTATAGGTGATGGCGCCATTTCTCTCGATGCTCCAATGGCACACTGTATGGGTATGGAGGGCTCTTGAAATCTGAGACGGTAGGGTGGCAGTATTGCTGGGACACCCACTGTTGCTTGGCCCTGGAATGATAGACGAGGCGTGCTTCTGCTTTGTTCCAGGACGATTCATAGCAATGGTAGTGTTTTCTTCCTAACCAGGATGATGTGAGTGTACTGCACGATAGAGGTGCTTCTAAACTGATGTGCTGTTACCTTATCCACTGACACTGAATCTATACTGCATGTCAGCTGACTGGAATCAGATATGCAGAAAGTAAAGTATGGTACGTTTGGGAGCGTGGTGGGTAAGGTCTGACTGAAGTAGACTGTAGAACTGACTGTAAGGCTTACAGCTGTTTTGTCAACAGTCGGTCATCTGTGAGATGGTGGGACTGTAAGAGTTAGCCAACAGTTACCCCTTACCCCAATAGTAACACAACTGTAAGGTATACAGGTGTTTCGATCATAAACTGTTGATCAGACTGTAACACTTACTGTCATTGGGGGGCAGTCAGCCATTTCCAGCGGGGCTGTAAGATATTTTAGCTGATCATTATGTTACTGTAATACTAATGTTCTCCTGTTCATTGATACAGTGCGTTTGATCGATGGGAGGTCGGCCCTGGAACTGCTTAGCCCTATTGAACCAACCCACAGCCGCCTTGTTTAATAGCCACAATGCACAGTCCCACCAAATGCCGCCATCCCTCCCCGTCCCTGCCTTACTACATCATATGGGTGACATTCCATTCTGCCACCCCACATAGGTGTATAGGTTTTGTCGGTACTGACATTTCACAGTAGATATGGTTTTGTATTATACTTGTAACGAGTTAGATTCATCTGTACCCACTGCAACATACCCGTGGCATTCCCTACTCGGAGTCTCGTCACCGCCAGATGGTGCCCAAGGTCTTAAATGTCTTAATGAGGGTGCGATAGTCATAAACGGAGCCACTCACACTCCACCCAACTGTATCCTCCCTCTCCCTCTCCCCCTCCTTGCTCAACACCCCAAACCCAAACCATCAAACTACACCATAACTCGCGGCGAAAGTTGGGCGGTGGGAGGAACATGTTGATGCTTGAATATGTGGGTATGCGCATGCTGAGAGCCCAGGCCAATGTCAGACGATCCGCCCATGCCCAAATGGGCTGCGATGGCAACTATACTGGCCGCGGTTCAGTTCGGTCCAGGTTCAGGCTTTTCTAGGCCAAACCTGGACCTGAACTTAAGGTCTGGTCCAGCTACCCGGCAAACTCGAACTTGGACATGAGGTCCAGGTTCACCACGTCCGGTCCAGGTCCAAGTGCAAAAAAAGTGATTCCCCTCATTTTTACAGTACGTGAGTCTCACTGTTAATGTCAAAGCCGAAGTCTGGATCTACCTCCATCCAAGCTTCCTTCACTGCCTTCAGATGACCGTCGTGATATGCTGACCTCAATCTCTGCAAGACTCCAAACCTTTCACTTCCCATCTGGTGTTGGCGGCAATTGTCAGTTCGAGCGGACATAGAGAATGAACGCTCGGCCAGGCATGTTGAGGCAGAAATGGCCAAGTAGTCCTGGGCCATGAGCCGAAGTACGGGATGAGCTCGCTCGGCATGTTGCAACTATAAGATGATGAGCATTGATTTACTAGTGATCGTGAAGTTCTGAGACACTCACCCCCCACCATGAGATAGGGTTCGGGCACTCTGCTCATGAGACAGGTGGAGATCCTAGATATTCATTGAGCTCGTGGAAGGGATCCTCGCTCTCCTTTGGCGGTTGAGCCACACCGTTGTTGCCGTTGTTGATAATAGCATCCATCCAATCATTGGTTTCCGAATGGTCTGAAAGACTCATCATTACAAGGAGGGAACAAAAGATGGTAGAAAAAGGAGACTCACGGGACGGCCGTTTTGAAACCTTTCCTGGCTTCATGTTGGTCGGGTGTTTGGAATGATAGGCTTTGTAATACTTCATATACTGTGGTGAAATCAGTTGAAGCGGTGAACGTTGAGAGGAGATGATAGCTACAATCCTCTGCAAAGTATCGAGGCCCACCTTGACGTAGGTAGCATCCCATGCTGCCTTGACATATGTCAATTTGCGAGTTGGGTCAAGAACTATATCAACTGTGAGGAATGTCAATGAAAAACAAAGCTAAAATCATACTGTGTGAGACAAAATAGATTGACGTCTCGTCAGTCTTTCGATACCACTTTTGCATGTTCTTCAGCCCTGCCGTGAGTGCTTCATGGACCGGCGAATAGTTGTTGTCTTCAAGGAGGCCTTCCCAACGTGACTGAAGCCTCTCCAAGACCGCAAACCCCTTGTGACAAGTGGGCATCTTATTGGCGGAAAGTTCGCCATGAGTCTTTGCAAGAATCTGTCAAGCCCGAGTATCAGACAGTGTTCCACCAGTAAAGAGGAACCCACCTCGAGGCAATCCTGTGCCAACCTGATGATCCGCCATTCAGCACTTGAAAGCTTGTAGTCTGCCCACTTTTTCTTGCCCCTGAGTGGTGGTAGCTTGTCGTCGTCATCCACCAGAAGACAAAAATGGTTGATAGCCTAATGAATATACTATCAGTCGGGAAAGAAAGACAAGGGTGATTTGTTGACGACACACCTTCTGCAGAGCAAGCACGACATGGAAGCAGTCACTAAGACTGCCCCACCGAGTACGAACCCAGAGTTTGATATCCCATGATGGACAACCTTGAGCAGCGGCTAACTGCTTTAGATAGTCATGCGTGTCCTCACCACAAAGGCGGAGCTGCGCAATGAAAGCCATAAGCTTGCTGACCACATCCCCAGCAGTGAAATCCGTGACCATGGCAGCCCACAAAGCTGCCACATCCTCCAATGATGCCTCGACTTCCGTACTTGTCTCAACATCAAATTCCTCGTCGTATTCGTCATGACTGGGGGTGTGAATCTTCTGCTTGGTTTTTTGAAGTGCAGGAATGTCGAGTGCAGCCACAAAATGTGCGGCCATCAGGTGAGCGGTGTGCTCCAGACATCTACTGTAAATGGATCAGGAGGTTGTGATGGTGAGGCGTGCTTGTTTGATGTACTGGCCTCTGATCTCCTCTGGGGTCAGTGTTTCTTCATCAGGGTCAAGCGTCTCGCAGATGTAGCGAGTGGCCATGTCATTGGCAGGAACATTGTCCCCGATGAGCCACCCAAGCTGTGAGAGGGGTGGTAAGCTTGAGTATGCATGCTGAGATGAGATTAAGTACCTTATCTTCGAATCCGAATTTCCGTATAACAGTCACAAGTTCCTCACCGATGTTTTTTCCAGTATGTCGTCCTACAGTGCGGTTGAAGGCGAGCAAGTGGCTCTCGAGGGACCACTCATACAGAGCATCGGTTGAGGCATGAATATACTGGATGCTCATAGAGGAATATGGATGGCGGCGCTTCATTGACCACCCATCCCAAATGACAGAAATACGACCGGGAATCTTCTATACTCGACGACATGAGATGGAACAAAAAAATGTGCAAAGGACGTACCACAATTAAATCTATGTCAATAATGTCCAGCTTTTCGACCTTCTCGGAAATGGCATTGGCAATGCACAACCTCTTCGGAATGTCCGAGTCCTTGAGCTTAGGGCACAGGTAGAGAACCATGTGCCGAAACGAGGCCCTTTCCATGAAACAAAAAGACTGAAACAAGATTTTGAGGAACACGAACAGTGGGAGGTAATGAAGGACTTACCAAATCTCCATCTGCAACGAGCTCAACAATAAATTCTTTTAACCCTGCCTTCATAATGGGAGGTACGCTCTTCACCGCGACAAGGAAGGGGTCGACCTTCTTCTGGTTCTTCCGTTCTTTCCAGCCAGCGGGAGGGTGTGCCTTTGGCTCGATGTCTCTCGACTCACAGATCTTCAGGTATTGTCCATAATGAAACCTATCAAAAATGAGATCTAAGGTGAGATAGAAAAGAGATGGACACTTACCACGTAATGTGTTTGCGCAAAGTTCCAACACTCCCTGTGAAGAAAACGGTTGCTGCACGAACACCAGAATCTCTGAGGTGGACGGTTAGTTACATAGTATTTACAAATGATAAAACTTACATGCAGAGTTTGCAGTATTCGCCAGCTCTATCCCGCCCATTGACTTGGTGAACATCTTTCTTGAAACACAGTCGTAAGTCGCGAGTCGCTTGACTCTTTTTTTTCGGCTGAGTCGGAACATCATCAACACAAGGCAAAACATATCACGCGTGAGTTACTCACCTTTCCGACGCCCTCCTTTGCCTTGACGTCCCAGTATCGCTCTTCATTCTCGTCCACAGGATCGCAGTCCTCATCTTCGTTACCTTCTCCCTCTTCGCTGCCTCCATCTTCATCCTCGCTTACACCTGTGGTCTCTGAGCCAACCCTGGGTGTGCCTTCGGCGTTATCGCCACTACCGTCGCTGCCCTGATAACTGGGGTGCTTGGATACCTTCACCGGTGTGAGTCCTTGCTACTCATTTTCAAAAGCACGAACTTACCCGAGCCTTTTTGTTAATCCTTTGATCCTCGTGATCAGAGCCCAGATCAGAATCGTAGTCAGGGAGTCATTTGGGAGGGGGTGATGGCAATAACTGGGATGGTGAGTTTAGCCACTCCATATCCTTGGCATCCTTCAGCGTGCCGTCCGCGTTGCAGGCTTCTCCATCGGGTTTGCTTTCATCCTTCCAGAGAAGGGGCAGTGGCAATAACTCGGACGGTGAGTTTAGCCACTCCATATCCTTGGCATCCTTCAGTGTACCATCCACATTGCAGGCTTCTCCATTGGGTTTTTCTTCATCCTTCCGGAAGTGGATATCAAGAGTCAATTCTACAACACCACATCGTGAGTTCACTCATTCTTGGATCGGCCGGATGCTGTGACTCACGCGTTCTTTTTGTAGAGGTGACCAACCCCTCAGGCCGTAGACCAGCCACAGTAGATACATTGCCTGTGGGGTTTGAGCCTTGGTAAGAATCTTGGCCCGTAGTTTTGGATTAGACTTACCTTTTTTTACATTCTTAGTTACCCCATTAGCAGTCCCTGGTTCAGAATCACATATCAACTCAGGATAATCCAGGCCATGGGAGCGTTTGGAGGGTTGGGGAATGCGTGAGGATGTTACAATGAGTGAGGCATCAACTTGATCCTGCATGCGGCGCACCATGCTGGGAAGTTGGGGAAAGGCCGGAAATTTCAGGCTGTGAGGTATGCAGACTTATTTAGCTCAAAGTTGCACATGACGACTGACAAGTCCTTGTTTAGTTGCTTGATGTAGTTACCTCATTATGCTCATCTTGGTACATGAACACGTAAATTTACCAGTATGGTTCTTGAGCCCTCTCTCGGCCCCGCCCCCTCTATGGACCTGGTTCGGAACCTGGAGTCCAGGTCCAGCCAACCTGTGAACTCGGACTGTGATCCAGGTCCGGTCCAGCATAATGCCTGAACCTGAACCTGGACTTAAGATCCAGTCCAAGTTCGAACCAAGTTTGCCAGGTTTGTAACCAGACCGCGGCCAGTATAATGACAACACTCCTCCAGCCACTCACACTCCACCCATCCCACCTTATCCTCCCGCAGACCTTCAACCCCTCTCCATCCCTCTCCTCCTTATTCTCCTCGCCTGCAATACTCCCTCCACTCCCCTCTCCACAAATCTCCAACTCGAGGTGCCGAGAGTGGTGTAGTAGTGGGCAGGTGGTGAGTCTGGGGTTTCGGGAGAAGCATCATACAGTTGTTGGCATTTGTAAGCTTCGGCAAGGGCACTGGCAGGTGTAGGTTAATCCGTTCATCACATAGGTTAACCTGTTCATTGCTGGGAGGGGCATCAATATTGGAAAACGAGGGCCAGGGAGACGTGGGCACTTATGGTGCGTTCAATAACAGGATCAGCATTGGTCCACCCTCCCTCATGAGCCATTCAGGCAGCCTGGCCCGTCTAGTACAGGTTCAAACTGTCAGCCCTTGGTGGGGGTGATGAAGATGTCGAGAGGTGGGGAATGTTGAGAGGTGGGGAACTCACTTGTCAACATCGATGTGGACTCGCCATCGTGTATGGCCTTGTGAAGCATCACTGAACTTAATGACCCAATTAGAGCTCGCTTGCCAAGAATGAGGAAAAGACACGTTACATTCATCGCCCAAGCCACTCAGGCTTGGCTTGAAAACTGGTAAAGTTCATTATCGACACATGAATGTGCAACACCCAGTGAGGCGGCATTGCCACGTAGAAGACCATTTGAAAGCCGTATGTCATCCTCCCTGAACTTGAATCAAGAACTCCTGCCCTAAGTGGCAAACTTGCATGAAGTGGATAAATCAGCATATTACAAGGTGTGACACCTGAGGATATACTTTATTAGATAAACACATCGATATCATAAACCCTAGTATGACATGTTTCCTCAAGGGTTTTTCCTTTGGAGAGAACAGTGGGGCATTTTATCCATGATAGGATGGGATAGATGGTATTAAACATGGGAATCATAATATGTTTTTGCCATCGACTTCATCCAGGCGCATGCACACCTCATCTGACCCTCATCAAGGCAAGCGGCCAGACCAAGGAAGGGGATTGTTGCCTTTCTCCAGGTCTTCAACCAGCTTTCCTGGATCATAACTACCTGAGAATTACAATCCATCCCAACATGGAGTCAACCAGAAGCCCAAAGCATCAAAACATTTTCAACCTTCAATTATCTTAGCCGATACAAGCTGTAGAGTTTGTAATACGTACCGCAGCTGCAGAAAGAGCCAGAGCTGACCATGGTTATGAAAGACACAATCCATAGTTCAATCCAATAACCGGAACAGCATGCTTGATTGAATTAAAGTGCGAAACAAACATTGAGATGACCATATGGCCACGAAGAAGCCCACGATACTTCTAATGGCGAGTCAGAAATGAATGAAATATCAGTGCAAGTAAAATCTCACCGAGGAATCCTTTCCACTATTAGATCAATATAAGAACTGGTGGCCTTCAAGACAACCACAAGCGTAGGTATGTCGGAGATAATCTGTCTGAAAAGCAACTGGAGAGCTCTTGAAAACCTCCTCAACAATATCTGCTGCAGCACCTCCGAAAGCGGCACACCACCCTTCTATAATCCTTTCGGCCTGGAAACCGTCAGGCTGGTTGCAGCAGGCATCGTGAGAGAAACAGACGAACGAATTCCAATGCTGCACCCGAAGGCCTGCTGAGCAAAAAGTCAACACCTCCTAAATGCAAAGCACGGAAAATGGCTGGGAGGATTTCAAGGATCCGTTCATTACTGGCAGACCAAGGGTAGACTTGAACACCAGCCCATTGAAGGAGAGTTGCGATGCCATGCACCTTCTATAGAGGGTCTTGGAATTGGAGAGAAAGGTAAGGCGTAGTGGACATTGAAGGTGGGGTGAGCAACTACCTGAGTCACTTGTTAAAGAGGCCTTTTAAAGGAGAACACGCAACTGTTATGACTTATCATCGTTGCTGTAGTATCAGGACTGTTTCAACTGTCGAATTCGCTGTAGGCTGCAATAGTAGAAGGTACAGCTGGATGACAGTGTAAGCCACTGTTAACAGCCACTGTAAGTTTAAGGGGGATATTGAGAGTGAGATCAAATAGCTTCAGCAGTAAGTTAGGGCCTTTTAATTTCAGGGCTAACCAAGCCGGAGGTTGCATGAGTCACTGTAGACTGTTACGGTAAAGCACTGTTGGATGTACATCAGTGGAAGATGCGGTACGGCGGTGCTGTAAGTCACTGTTGAAAGCCGTTGTAGGTTCGACAGGGATAGGGCGAGATCAAATAGCTTCGGCGATAAGTTAGATCCCTTTAATTTTAGGGCTAACCAAGACAGAAGGGGCTGTAGGCTGCGATGGGAAAACACTGTTGGATGTGCACCAGTGGAAGGTATAGCTGGATGACTGCAGGCCACTATCGAAAGCCGCTGTAAGTCCAATGGGGATAGAGTGAGATAAAATAGCTCGGTGGTAATTCGGGACCATTTAGAGCTAACCAAGCTGGAAGTCACATGAGAGTTGCTGTAGGTTGTGGTAAAGCACTGTTGAATGTGCAGTAGAAGGGTATACGACTGAATGACACCGTAAGTCCAAGGGGGATAGCAGGGGTGAAATTTACCAATAACTCAACAGAACACAAACCATTTAATTTCAGAGCTAACCAAGCACATGATGGCAACGTTGCAACAATATGTATTCCACTGCATCAGATGGAGAATGTTGATATGGAAGGATAGGGAGATATGTAGTCTATGAAGTGCATGGGGTAGGATAATCCATGTGTCACAATATAGACATATTCTGGACACGCGTGACGAACCGTGACATGATGAAAGTGTCCCCATAGTGGGATCCTTCGAAGGTGCCAGCTGGGTCGATTAGCCTCCAGAATAAGGTCTTCTGTCATGATCAGAACAGCCACCGATGTAAGACTGCAGGGACATGAAAGACGCACCTATATGTGAGGATGGTAAAGCAGTTACAAAGATGATGAGCAGGGGAATAATTAACGTTCCCTTCGGCTGCTGGGACCATGACCATATTCTTGCAAGGTTCTTATAGTCATTACATGTACTGTTGAACCAATACAAGGTCCCATCAGTAACAATGTGAACTTGACCTCGACAGAAACTCACTGATTTTTCGGATTTCCTGTGGAATGGGCCCAGAGGAGGTAAGCACTCGCTTGTTTACATTGTTGGCTGTGTGTGCGGTCTATCAGCTGTTGATAGAAATACACAAGCCCTACATACTCTTGGTGAAGTGGGGGGGTCACCACCACTGAACCCGGCAGCATCTGGAGATGCTGTTAGTTGATGAGAAGTATGTCTTTGACGTAGCAGTTACCACCAGTGTCCTGGCCAGGGCAGGACCAGGAATGCAGTCAGTGGCAGACAGAGCAACGGAAGGGATGCGCAAATGGCAGGACATGGCCGGTGGAAGAAAAAGGGTGGTCGTTTCATATGACTAAGCAGACAAAAAAGTAATACGCTGTGAGACTGGCACAATGAATTTCTATTTTAAATAAGATCACATCACTGTACAACACCCCTCGTGTGTGGTGGGTATGTAAGGATTTTTGTCTTTGGGTGCTGGTCCTCATACTGTGGGCACCTATAAAGATGAACTAGACTGAAAGGAAGTTTTATAATTCCACTCACCATGTAATCTTTTGTTGTTTGACAATATGCTATAAGGCTGCAAGACGTTGAGTGCCAATTTTGCTGCAAGAGAAAAGAATTACCTCTGGCATGCCACGCTCACTCGCACTCTTGGCCGAGCTAAGTCCTCTTGTAATAGCTGGTTACGTTGTGTTAGTCAGCCCAGCTGAATATCAGCTGCCAGAGAGCGCTATAATAAACACACCAATGAGTCAACAATAGATTTAAGTGAGTGGATGGCAGACCTTTTGGTGAGCATTCATGGTGGGTGGAAGCGAAGTAGAATTCGGCCAGCTATCTCCAGCTGACTTTGAATTGGTGGTTCTTTTTGAATAAAGTGAGTCAGCCCTTGACGTGACTTGTAATCGCGTAAATTTGGGGGAGAGAGCTAGTACATGTCTTATTGCCATCGACAATGACGGATGATTTGCTACAAACGTACATTAGCATCCAATTAGCGTCCACCAACAGACCATCATCCCCACAATCAATTACCATGCGACGACACTAATTGTCCTTTGAGAAGTTTTAAGTCTGAAAGCTTGTCTGAAAGTGTGCAAAATTCGGCATTACCATGAACGGTATCATTGAATCTGATAAACATGTCGGGTCTCATTTCAAATGCTGTTATTGTCTCGAACGATGAAGCAATGACAGGTGAGATAAACGTATCTAGATGCAGTTCGAATGAAATTTGGGAGTTGGTATAATGATTATGATAGATGGAAAACTTAGATATAGCAATCTAAATGATCGCGAACATTTCACAATCCCAATCAGATGAGATAGATTCGATTGCACATTGACAATATGAAAGGATTTTCTTCGTGTCATCCAGAAAGCCTCACTATTGACATTTTTGAAGCAGTCTTAGTTACATTAATGCAAAGTGTCTTCAATCATGTTCTATGATAGTATAAACACAAATTGATATGGTGTGACAATTGTGATCTGCTAAACTCTCGACATCAACTTCACACTTACATTAATGCTGGATCGCATATTCTTGTGACCAACTCGGAGGTACGCTCAGCTTCTCGTAGCAAGGTCCGTCTAACCACAACTTTTACCTAGCATATGCATCATCTACTCTGATCATGCCACAGGCTTGACTGCCTTCAGACGAATGTCAAAAACGCAGATGCACAACATGTGCCACCTACGTTGCCAAGTAAGTTTGGTCCATCTTGAGTATGAAGTCTTGAGTCTTGACAGAATCTGCCTCAGAAATGTCAAACTCTTACAAGTGAAAGCCCATGAACGGATGAAAAAGTGCTTATCATTTCAACACCGTGAGAGAGCCAGGTTAGTTACATGACTATCAACATGTAGACTACATGCTGCTTGGAAAGAGGCTGCCAAGATTGTTGAGGCAGAAAATGCGGCAGAGGTTTTGGTTAAAGTGAAGGTATGGACATTGCAAGAACATCACCTCTCCTGCCCACTAACCCGACGACATTCACTTGAAAGGAGATGCCGTTTTTATACTTTACTTCAAGAGACGAATTGAGTAATTCGTCACCAACAGAAGACTCCACAGACATTGAAGATGACCTAGCATATGATGCGGAGTCAGAGGCAAGTGATTGGGAGAGGGAGTCTTGTGTACGGCACAAGATATTGGCAGTGGGGTTCTTCACCTCCAAACCACGAGAGGGGAAACATAGCACTTACCATCACAGAAGAGTCTTCAATGGTACTGACAGCAAGAGCTCCAACAACACCAAGAGGTCAAAGTACAGAGTTAAAGCAACTGCTAGGTATAAATGTGCTTAATAGTAATTCTTATGTGCATACATCAGGGCATATGAGCTTTCAATTTCAGACAATTACACAAGCGAGGACACTTTAGAATAAAATGGGATGGGCAAGTGGTTTACAGGCCTAGGTATGACTAAGTATGATGAACGATCCTCCCTTGGTACCATGCAACGTGGTAGGCATTGACTGCCACATCTTGATCATCATAATGTCGGTGTATGGCATTTGGGCATCCGATTACCAGAGGTCCCACTTCTTCCCTAGAATATGATAATCAGCAACGTGGAACTGGAGGAATGAGGGATAGAATACCATGTGGGAAACACACCAACATGACAGCCAGATGTGACCAAATACCAACACCCATCAGGGCTTGTCAGAGTTTGGACATGACTGTAGAGTTGTTCTGGATGAATAATTCCAGTCTGGGAGGGTGCAGGGGCCAGAGCTGGGGTTATGACTGTTACTTGAGGAGCGGTGGCCAGATCTTCTGAGTGAACAGGAGAAGGCATTGGAGTCGTGGGGATCGCGGGAGCAGCAAGAGCAGAACTCGACGCTTCAGGTTTGCAGGCAACGGGAGGTGCAGGATTGATGATTACAGTTGGTGCTGTAATGGCGGCAGTCGCTGTGATGGTGATGGTAGCTGCCGATCCCCTGCCATGCCCGGCATGGGCGGATGAGATGGTTGGGGTTGTAGACATGGTAGACGTAACTGGGCCTTCAGTAATAGGTCCTATTTAAAAAACATGTGTTATATCTGGAAATGAGGTTGATGCATAAAGGTATGAACCAGTCTCAGCTGCGCTTGAGGTATCATTCCTGGCCAGGGAGAGGTCTGACATTGTACGCATCAGAAGACGCATCAAAGAATTGCACGTGAAAAGAGGACTAACTCACTTTCAATGCAACGGTCAGCCAATTGAATGCTGCCACCAACTCCAACAAGGAGGGGGTATTATCAGCTGCCCTCATAGTATCGGTGATTGTGCTGTCAACGCGCATGGTGAGTTAGAGGGAAAAGGAAGAGGAAACTGGCTGTTACTCTTGCAATTCGAAGTTGACAAAACGGCCGTTTTAATCAGAGATGTGTGTCTTTGTTTGTGATGTGGTTCATTAGACTTTGTAGGTTTACAGCAATGAAACATGGAAAATGACTGTACCTTGCAGATGGCTTTGATGGGTTTGATGAAAATGTGCAAAATGACTGTAACTTACAGAAGGCTTTGTGGGTTCAATAAAATGTGCAAAATGGCCGAAGTTTCAGAGAGACAGGTAAAAGTAACCGTACTTGCAACGCTTACCCCACACATGTGAATGGGGGAGATCATCGCCCCAATCATGGTTACCGGCCACTGATTAACACACCCAGGAAGCCTATCTGACGTTAGGACATAGGAAAGATTGAGAAAGGGATGAGGAACTGTGTGAGATGTTGTTAGGTGATGGAGATGATCGCCATCTCCTGATCAGTGCCGGTGACATCGATGGTTGGAGCGATTAGCTTGAGAGCCTTGCAGGTGTTGGGCTGTACGTGGGGGTCATTGACCGCAATTACAGCAGATTCCATTCAAATCCTAAAGGATCACGAATACAGAAGCTTTTGTAATATGGAGAGCTAAGGGGTGGCGAACCATACTCTTGACAGGAGGGGACATTTTGGATGGAGGGTGACTACGACCATGAATCTATATTGCAAGAGAAGTGTTGTAGAAATAGTGGAAAGACACACCCTTTTTCTATTCTCTAAATTTATTCTTCATGGGATGACAGATGGACAATTATGGGCTCGAACAAAGGAGCAGCAGGCGCTCCTTGATCTGAACACTTCGGGTTATCTGGAAGAGGCAAACAAAAAATTGTACGCATCACACATAATTGAAGAGTGGCTTACATAGTGGCCAGAGAGCGAGCTTATGTTTGAAAAGCCTTCACCAGACGACCGCCCCCTTACTGATGAACAGAAGCACCACCGAAGCCAGGCTGTGGGTCAAGCTGTAGAAAAATGTCGAGAGGCATGTCTCTTACCACACTGAATTGGATCGCACCATTTACAATCTCCGGCCTAGCAAATCGCCCATTATCTAACCTGGCACTCAGATCAGTTAAAAAAATCAGGAGGTTGTAACACGCGGTCAAGAAAGGGTGTCATCGACAAATTCATCGGCACAGCAACAAAGAAAAGGCGTAAAAAACAACTTGCTCAAGTCTTCGCGATGCTGTACCAGGATGACTTCAAGAAGCAACTTGATGTTGCTCTCGCAAATCATGTGCTCACAAAACCCACAGATTACGCGCCCCCTCTAGAAGTAAAGCTGTATAATTCAAGGAGGTTAGGAATGCGGAGCACGCTGACGAAGACACTGTGGCAGAAGGCCTGTGAAGACCCCGAGGTTATGAAGAAAGTGATCGCACACAAGGAATGCCTTGATCAAATGGTGGGCTTGTGTGATGTGCCCAAGGACATTTCAGAAGCTGATCATGCACCCGGAAATCTCGAGCCTGGCCGCGATGGGATCGTGCGGGGCAGTGATCTGTCTGTTGGAGACAAGCAAAAGTGCGCATATCAACAGGTTGCATATATGAAACTCACAATCCATCGCGTAGGACTATTGATCATCTTGGCCCTCTTGTCCTCCATATCATAGAAGAACTCCAGAAGAAGACTGGCTGGGCGTTTTCTATGGTGATGGATGGGCTGAATGAAAGGGGATTTCGTGAGAGCTATAGGTGCGTGAATCAGTTTTTGACAGATATTGGGAAACAAGTACTCTTTAGTTGTCATGTGGGATGGACACATGCGACGCAGCTCACCTGGCAAAAGTATGAAGAGAATTTCAACCAGACTATAATAGGCTAGTATTGTACCTTTCTAGAGCGAGCGTTTCATGAGCGTGGTATCTACATCTCAGAAGTAATCATACTTACAGTCACATAGCAGATGGGGATCAACACAAGCACATTCAAATGTATTTGCAAGATTTGAAGACTGTTGAGTATCTCAATGGGCTCATCATGATGCCAAAAGATAGCAACAACCACCACAGTGAACCAGGCAAACTGCCTATGCCAAAAGATAGCGATGACCACCACAGTGAACCAGGCGAACCGCCGATGCCGACCGCCACATCTTCCCTCAGTATCGAGGCACCAGAGGCATTGAACAGTCCGACGGCACCAGATATACTGCAAGTCTCTGGTTGTGATTTTACTGGAGCAAGAATGGCCTCACCAAAGTTGCCCCCCTCCAATCACCCGATGGCAGTTACAACACCATTGTCCATGCCAGACCTGCACATGTTTGATTTCTCAGCTATGCCAGTAGCCGGCATTATTTGTGACCCTCCGTTTGAGGACATGACCTTCAACTTCGAGCATGACTTCGGTCTTGGATTCTACAATGCCAATTTAGGCTCGAAAGATATGACGGGTGACGATCTTGGCAGTTTGCTGGCTTCAAGCGAGGGAGAATGGAACAGATCATTCAACTTAGATTTATTGGCTTTTGGCTCACCTACCGACCTGCACATCACATCCTGCTCTTCAGAAGCACCTCTTCCACCTTCCACCTCCTCGTCTCACTCTGGAATGACCTTAGAAGACTTCCAGTCCATCTCACTGGTTCCTGGTAAACAAGGAAACCTCACCGCTCCATTTCTGTTTCCTCAAGGTACGGCTTCCTTGGCTCCAGTGGTTGGTGGTGGTTCAACAGATGGCATCCAATCAACACCACAGCCACAAGCTGGGCTGACACCCCAATCTGGAATGATCAATGACACAGGGCAACCCCCTGTACCAGCCACTGTTGTGCATCTGATGACAGCCCCTGCACTGCATCCCACCCCTGACAACTTCTCTGACAACCTGACGGCCGCTGTCCCACTGCCTCCCACCTCTGACAAGCCGGCTGGTGCACCCAACGAAGCTGAAGAACAATGTATTGTCACTCCAGACGCACTCATGGCCCCCAAGAACACAAAACGAAGGCAGGCCATGGGCGGGAAGCGAAAACAAAATGGATGTCAAGAGTACAAGCAAGGTAGCGAAGGCAGTACCGTTAACATTCCTGTCATAAAGAAGGCAAATACAAAAAAGGCCGAACTTCTGGGCCCTGTCCACACCAGCAGAAGGTCGCGTACTCAACGCAACATCAAACAGATACTTACCATTTTTACGCAGGCTTCACGTAGATGGATACACCAATAAGGGTGTTTTGGTTCATGAGCCTCAAGCTGTCAATCGAATGGCTTAGGTATCCAAATGGATTCAAGCCCTTGGACGTTAAATAATATTGTACATGTTGTGAATTTTCTTTCCAATGCAACCTGTCCGATGTCTCTGAGCTCTCCAAATGTACTTATCATAGACTGAACAAAACACAACACCTAATAGTGACTACAGAAAACCAGCTACAGTCCAACACCGGCACAAGGCAGATGTCGTACTATACAATCTTAACAGTCTAACAATAATTACAATGAATCAGCTACAGTGCAATAATTACAGTCCAACAGGCTACAGCAATCATACAGTACAGTGGGCACGGAGGATGGATTCCAGTGACTAACACCTGCCCAAGTCCCATCTACAGCCTCCTACGCACCGTATACATGTCGGCCTGCATGCCCGCTTACACTGCTGCGATGTGCTCACTCCTCTCATCATCTTCACATCATTTCGGTACCCAATGCAGCTTCTGATAGTTCGTCCACCCAGCCAAAATGCGACTGCTTCTCCTGATCCTCGGGCTTGTTCCTCGCATCCCCCACTCGATTGGTGCTTGCCGGGGCATCTTGCCGGTTGTATCGTGTCGATATCGAGGGGTGGTAAAGTTCTTTGGTCTGGATGGTGCTGGAATTGGCAGTGGCATGGAGAGGGAGGTCGTCACTACCAGTGGACAAGATGGGGTGCTCGTGCTCGTGTTACTGCGCCAGGGGTTGATAAGCAGGGTCATAAATGAAAGGCGACAACGCACTGAAACCAAACTGAGCGTCCCGCCATCAATGATTCTTGCATTGTGGAGGTCGATGGGGTTATGAAATCATCCCCCTTGGCAGACATCGACATGGCTGCCGTGAGTCTCTGTGTGTTTTTAGAATAGATGGGAAATGAGGGTGAAGGTGGAGACTCCCACGTAAGGCCCACAGGATGGTGTGTTTGGTGCTGAATGAAGGGAATGAGTGTGACACTTGGTTGAATATATCACTGCACGATTGACATGTTAGCGCATTAGCACTGATCACCTCTCTTTGAATCTTCATCATCATTCTTACTTCAACACCCGTGTTCACATTTGCTGCTTGTACCATGGCCCCTTCCTTCGTGTCGCGGGTTTCACTGGACTTGCCGTATTCATCTTCTCCCTAAATCACCTCATCACCCCTACTCTCATCCCGCCCGTGCCAATCTTCATCAATCATCGCCAAAGCGGAGCCTTTCTCATTCACCTCTTCCCTCTACTTCTCAGCTGTGGCACAGCGCTAGAGCAAAAGAGGAAGAGATGGCAGGATGGATGCTGCCTCGACTGGAGAAGGTGGTTCTTCCAAAAATGGATTGATGATCTTAATCTATTTTATAAATAACTTTAATGCCAAACTGTACTGGGCACTACGGTGGGCACTGTAGTTACACTAGTTATTGCAAGTGGCTTTGGCTGTAACTACAGTCAATTATTGCAAGTTTTTGACCATATAGCCTGCTGGCAAGGGCTTTGCAGGAGGAAGAAGGATTGGGGTCCTTTGGAGACACGAGGCAAAGTTCGGCCAGTCCGTATCCGAGGCTATTGTATTTCCCCACTATGGATGAGAAGTCTCCGAATGGGAAGGAAGCGTTTGCAGGACGAGGAGTAGGCAGCGAGGGGGAGGAACTAAGGGACAGACTTTTGAATCTGCCCACATGTGTTTGAGTCGAAGACTCACGTTGTGTGGCAGAAAAGAACACACCTGCCATTCCAGTCGATAGGCTCAAACCCCAAAGCTTCATCAAACAGACGGTAGGTGATGATCTGGGTTAACAAGCCCCCAATTTTATTGTTGTTGCAAAAGACTGCAACGCCAATATTGTCCCAAGGGAACTGGGTAACCGTGGATGTAAATCCTAATAAACATATTAATCCAAGTCGCACACCGGAAGTCAAGCGCTTTATCTACTAACATGGAACATCGCTGCCATGTCCGATGTATTCTAAGGCACCTGGGTAAGGAGTTCCATCGTCCTTCATATGAGAAATGATCCTCACCATGTCCCTGGTATGTTCCCTGTTGCTGCCCGCCACCATAGACATCTGGAGAAATCTCTGGAGATTGCCTTGTAAGACATGAAGGTATTCAGAGGTAAATTAAGCTGGACTTACGCCATGCTCAGATCCACGGTAACGCTAGTGGCTGCCCGATTTACAATGTCAGGAGGGATGATCAAAATATTTGTCATAGGATTCATGCCCTCCAACAAAAGTGTTTGAAGGCAAGTAGCCTAATTAAAAGTCAGCACTGCAATTAATCATGATAGCTCTGTCTTTGTACCATATTGGCTGCGTTGGTGATAACCTCACCTGCACCAGAGAAAACTGGCAACCATTACAGAATGAGTCACGTAGTCTGTCAAGACCAACAAGGGCTTACTGTCCCCATTCTCCCCAGATGGAAACCAAAAAGAAAGAGCCCTGAACATCACTTTTTCGTCTCTGGTGTTGATCACTTGTTTTGCTATCCCTTCTGCGAGGTGTCCACTGTAGTGGCAGCTTGGGACGAATACATCGTTGAAATCATACTGAGAGGGTCAAAGATATGTTGCTTAACATAACAAGCGAACGGAATCTTTGATGGCAAGTGAGCCATAGGGAGGTATGGCAGAATAGTGTACATATTGTTGTTGTACTGCCAAGTGTCGCGAAACTCTGCAGAAGGTCATTGATGTTTTACTTTTGTGATCTATTTATATTCATAAGCGCGGGTGTGGCGAGAGCTGTATCCTTTTAGTAGCACACGATACTGTTGAAGTGAGGTGTTGGCCACCAAAGGTGCGCATCACGCGTTTCCTTTTATGGACACTTTCGGCGATCCCGCCATTTCATATTTGTCATTTCGTTTCATGACACAGCACTGTGTGCCATGTCGATCTACTGTACAGTTCACATATTTATACATTGAACCTTATATCCACCCACCTCAGTTGTCATCCACACCTCGTATCTGACCTGAGGTGAGACCTTTTACTTATCACAGTCTTTACTCAATCTCACTCCGTTCATGTAGTATCTTGTATGTTCACAGGTACTACAAATACATAGTTGTCATCCACATCTTGTGTCTGACCTGAGTATCTTGTACGTTCACAGATACTTGTCAAATCATCTGAGAGCTGAATGCTTGCGCCATGGTGAGGTACACCCATGTGATGAGACATAACATAAATAATAGTTGTATACTTGGAAGTGACAGGATCCTCCAAGCCGAAACAGGGGATTACTGAGGCCAATCTGGATGACCAGGACAAATGAGGAGATAGCATCTGGTCGTGTATGAGGAGTCCCGTGGCGAAGATGTCAAACAGCTAAGAACATGGCAGCATGAGAACTAGATTACCAGAACACCACCTATTCGGATTATCTTGGAATTGGAACCAATAGGGAAAAGTGTGTTCTCTGTGACCTTGCTGCCGTTCATCAATTTAGCGACGCCATAGCCATTGGTTTCAACATTCCACGTTCCACTGGGGTCTAGTCTGACCACTGCGACTCCAATTCTGACAGGAGACTCATACTCTTTCAGAAGTTGATTAATGAACGCGCTAATGTTGCCATTCAGAACTTCAGGATTATCAATGCCGAGAGCCAAGATGCGAGGCAGGATGATGGAAAGAAAAAGGTACAGTAAAGCAGAGAAGAGGCTCGGAAATGGAGGATGCATGAATGCCTGGGGGTGAAAAATCTTGGCATTTAGGCCTTTGCTAATACGCAAACTACTAGAGCTGTTGTGGATCTTCATGTCCATAGCGGCCACACATACTTCATCAAAGCTAAGCCTGAGAGGCTGTACCTTCCTCTTGAGTGATGAAGATGAGAGTCCGCAATTTGGCAGCCTTAATATGGTTTGTCGTGGGCCTGGAGGCAGCATCACTGAGATCGAGGAACTACTGTACTTTTCCCACCTGACCTTCCCACACTTGAAGCCAAATTTGCCTGGTTGATAGGCCTGATCAACTAGGCAAATTTGGCTCGTCACCTGTAAAATCGCGACACCAGCATTAGATCTGTGCATAATCCTGAACCCCCAGCCTTATTTCTTCTAAGTCCCTCAGCCGTTTACCGGTACTCGGACTACCGGCTATCCATCACAGCCATCAACACTGCTTATCGTCATCATCAACGCCGTGTCACCTGTCCACAATGCTTGTTATCATCGACAGTGCTTGGCGGCATCCTTCCCATGCATCTCGCCCCCATCAACAGCACTCGGCTATGTCTCCCTTGCCTACCAACACCCATCAACATCCTTCCCATGCATGACACCATTATCAATAGGGCTCAGCGACTTCTCCCCCACCCACCAACATCCTCCACGACCATCAACATCCTTCCCATGCACCTCGCCACTGCTCAGCAATGTCTTCCTCACCCACAAATGCCCTCTATGGCCATCAAATTTCATCCTGCACACTACACCATTCCCAATACTCGGCAACATCTCCCCTGCCCACCAACGTCCTCCATGACCATCAACACCCTTCCCACATGCTTCACCACCACTTGGTGATGTCTTCCTTGCCCATTAACACCCTCTATGGCTATCAACACTCTTCCCATGTGCTCCACCAAGGCTTGGTGATGTCTTCCCTGCCCACAAATGCCCTCTATGGCCATCAAATTTCATCCCGCACATCTCACTGTTTATTAGCGCTCAGCTAACCCTCTCACCGGTCAGGACCCCCATCATCTGTTGGATTGTAATAGTGATAAAACACTTTTGGAATGATTTATATCACTATTACATATATGCTAAACATTGAAAAACGCGTTTTTACATATAAATACACATTCTCAATGATTGTACATACTTATATACTTGTATATACACTAAATATGCAGAAACGCGATATAGTGGACACCTTGTATCACGCCTTATGCGTTTCTGGTCATAACAGTACCAAACAGACCAGTATTCCTAATATATCGGAGAGTGAAACACTTGACAATACACGTTTGAGTTGCATATTTGAGCACACACTACTATTAACAAACAGTGTGATATTGGTGAACTGCAAACCTCTCTTGAGAGTGTATCTGACTAGTGTGTCACTAGTAGTGCATTAGTTTGATTGGTTTTAACATCATCATCAATACAGTTTCCACAACACCCCTGCCGTCCCCCTCAACCACCTGTCACATGTTCTCTCCAATTGGCACTGTCATGTGCAGAGCAGGTGCAATATGATTCACTCCTTCATCCCTGATTTTCATTATACCAATTGTGTAGCAATGATCTCTGAACATTCAGGGCAAACAGGGCCTCCACCCATTCAATCGGACTCATGGCCATTGATTGGCATGCTCAATGACAACTCATTGTGGATTAGCTGCTGTCTGACATTTGGCATAGCATTGGCATTGAATTTGGCCCACCCTGATCTCAGGGGCTGCCTCATTGCAGCAGCAGCAGCCTTTCATTTCATTGTTCCCACCTCCTTGTCTTCAACACTCATATGTCGCAGCTCATATCAGAGACACACTGGTCTCTCTAAGTCTATCATCCACTACACTGGCAGTTGACTAGGAAAGCATTGGACTACATTAACAGCAGGACGTCAGGCAGAATGGCAGGCTGCCTGTTATAGAATGGCACTAGCTTCTTATATAATCAGAACCTAAAGAGGGAGTAACACAAATCTGAAGAGGGGATAACATCTATCTAAAAAGAGGGTGGCATTAAAATTCCTTTCCAATATTCTCCATCTTTTCATTGTTTGGTCTTGTGGACATTATTATAAGGTTTGACAGGTGCTTGGCATTACTCCATACTGCTGACTCAATGCCAAGCCATTACTTCATACTGCTTACACTCAAACCTTATTCTGATTCAGCCAAACTCTATTCTTACTCAGCCATTTCCTTATATGTTCTTTCTTTCACACCTTATCTTCTTATCTTTGACTCTCTTATCTCTGACTCATCTGATAGCAGGATTATATCCCATTGGAGGATATCTGGACTATATCCTATTGGTTGATAAGCCTAAG
>Ga0307516_10002872_pt1 | contig 22674 bp, 7 predicted proteins | sample 19_EM_MG_FD_203310 | JGI IMG/M metagenome (GOLD analysis project Ga0307516, IMG submission 203310) | Populus trichocarpa ectomycorrhiza microbial communities from riparian zone in the Pacific Northwest, United States - 19_EM | ecosystem: Host-associated > Plants > Roots > Unclassified | place... | reverse complement strand
ACATAAATGTCCAGGTTTACCATGTATTGGCCAATATATTAGAGGAGACGCTTTGCAGGTGAGTAATTTTTGGCGCAGTTTGCACAACAAGACATCAATCTCTTCAATCCTGGTTCTCTCGGGATAGGGCTTGCCGTCTCACGTCCCTGCCGAACTCTTACAAACTCATCCGAACTTAAGTTCCCATCGCGATTAGCATCGAAGACATGGAATATTATGTCAACCAAATTGAGGATGGAGATGCCGCATAGCTAGTAAAACTTAAACGACATATCAGTATGAGAAGTAAGACAGTTAATGGGATGTCAGCATCTATCAGCCGTGGTGTGTTGGCAGTTGAATTGCAATATCACATCAAATGGCATAATTTTCCACATACATTTGAGTCTTCTTTCTTTGGCTTATTGGCCTCTTAATTCTTCGCTAGTGTCAGCATTTGCATCAATCGACATCAATTATTAATAGTGACACCAAGAGGTTGAATATCCCATTTGTCTTTACATTTTTTAAAAAAAAATTATTTTTTATTTATTTTTTTACTTTAAATTAATTATTTTTTTATATTTTTGGATAGCTTTAATGTATTAATATTAAAAATAATTTTTAAAAAATAAAAAATATTATTTTAATATATTTTTAAATAAAAAATATTTTAAAAAATAATTATTATCATTATTATTGAGTCTCACCTGCATAGCTATCACGTTGCTTCTACTCTTCTCTTCGCATTTAGAATACTGATGAGTGGCATTATTTGACTCTTAAATATATTGAAGCAGATTTAGTCACTTCGAAGGTGATTCTACTTATAGAATTATGGTTAATGTAGGATGGAAAAATATTATTCAACATAAATAAAATATATGTAGATCACACAACGATTGTGCAAATACATAAATTATATTGTGCAATCCAAAAAAACACTTTAAACATGAAAACTACATGAATAAATATTTAAATAATTAAACAAGAAAAAATAACATTTTTTTATTCCTGGAGGAACGCGGAAAAAACACCGGAAACAGCGGCAGGGCGTGGTGTGCAGATACTGGAACTGGACAGGCTGAAAAAACAATGGAGGAGCATGACATGCACGCGGAAATGAATTATTTTAAAACATTTTTAAATAAAAAATATTTTAAAAAGAGAACCCTACATAAATAGTTAAATGCTATAACTATTTGTAAATATTTTAGATGACTTTGTGTTGGATTGTTAGTACGTTTTAAAAAAAGGATCTCTTAAATTAACGTGTGACGTTAATTTATAATATTTGAGAAGTAATTAATTTTTTTTTTAAAAAAAACTTAAATCATCTCGATCGACCGATAATGTAAGGTCATTTTCACCATTATTAACGTTTTTGTTTTCTTCCTTGTTTTGGTGGTTCATTGAAATTTCTTGGAGTAATTTTCCAGCGGGCACTGTCTGATTGATTGCATTAATTTTTTTTGCCGTGGGAGACACATTCAGCGTAAAGACCACTTCATTGCTCTATTTTCCAATGCATTAATTTAGGGGGAAAACAACTGAAAGGCGGCCATAAGGTATATTGTCCACTTGCATCATTTTGCATTTGTCTCAAATTGATTGATATTTATTTATTTATCATCTTTTAGTTTGTATTAATCTCTCAATTTATTTATCATCTTTTAGTTTGTATTAACCAACAATCGTTGCTGCTCTCTACGTTCAATATAAGCATCACATGCTTTTAATTCTGCCGATTCTGTAAGAGCCAATTGATCCCAAAGATTTGTCATGGCAGAATAGAACTCCTGAATACTTATATTCTTCTGGTAAAGAGCTCGTATGTCATTCTCTAACTGATACTGTTTTGTAAAATTTGATTTCATGAATAACCTTTGCAGATGATCCCAAACCTCTTTTGCTGTCTCATACTTCGCTAACTGCGTACCTATCGAATGCTCAACAGAATTGTTGATCCAAGTAATGATCTTTGCATTATTTGCTTCCCATGTATCTATCAAAACAACATCCCCCTCCTCAATATTCTTAGGTATCATATAAGCTCCACTAACATACCCCCACATCTTCTTACCCTTAAGAAAATTTCTCATTACATAGCTCCAATACGAATAGTTCTTCCCATCCAACCTCACACTCACAGACTGGAGCAAATCATCTCTTTCAGTAGCCATAATCAACAATCACAGAGAACCAGAATGCAAAAGCAGCGGAAAACAAAATATTCTTCTAACCAACTCTTTTTTTTTCTACTAAAAAAATTAATTTTGTATGAGGCTTATTAACTACAGAATTTTGCAAGTTATATCATAAATCTGCGTCTTTCATAATAATAGACAAAAATTGAATTATTCTTCTAACCAACTCTTTTTTTTTCTACTAAAAAAGAATTGCTGGATCAAACTAGCTAGGGTTGAGTTTGATTACTATGAACAATTGAGGGCCAGCATCGTCCATTAATTTATTTTAACTTAAAATTTAATTTTGAAGCCATTAATTACGATCACTTGTCATGAAATATTAAAAAACAAAATATGAGAAATAGAGTTTTTATAGTTGGGAATTTAGTAAAACATTGCTATTATACAGAAAAATATAACAAACAACTTATATATTCCTCTTAAAAGTATTAGAGATATTTCACTACTAAGACTTGCAATCATTTCCAAGGTGGGAGCTGAAATTGAAGGGGACTCTTGGATGCAAAGCAAAGCTTCAACATCGAATTGATTCAGAGAGTCTTGATTTTGCTCATTGATTTGATGATATCTCTCACATAAAGTTATCAATACGATTCCAGGAGTGGATTTCAACCGGTAAGAAATTTTTTGAAATTAGTATTATAATATATAAAAACATTTTTATATACTTAATGATATTTATTTTTTATATGACTATTAAAAAGATTTACAATGTTTTTTATAGATTAGAAAACTGATCTAGACTAGATAATAATATCAAAATCCTACAACATAAAGGAAAATATTATGAAATTTGAAATAGCACGAGACATCTATGAAAATAGACAAAAACCAAGATCCTTTAAACACAATATTGGTTTGGCCTATGATAAATTCTCGTTTAACTATGATAAATTTTCACTCGACTGCTCAAAACCTTTAATTTTAAATAACTTGACTGCATTGTATTATTTCAGGTCAACTCTCTTGATATTTCACCAACATTATCCTTCATATTTTTTCTTAAAAGAAATCATACTATAATTTTATTAGTGGTAACACTAAAGCCAACATAGCACTGTTCAAGAAATTATTAAATAAAAAATCAATACATTATTGCTGTCTTTTTAATGCCTTGAGTCTGGTATACTATTTTCTCTTTAACTCATCAAAAGTAAGAAGTTTTACAAATCTCTAATTCAAAGGTTGGTGCAACTATATAATTAGTTGAGAAATTTGTCTTGAAAGCATAATCGAAAACAAATGATTTGCTTCATTTCAACTTTGCTTGGTAGCGAGGTAAGAAAAAAAAACAGAACATTATTTGCAGGATGGCATAGAGTGTTTGAACATATATTAATACCAACTATAAAGACTTGGTTTATTGATCAATCACGACTTGAAAATGTAAACACTAAACAAAGTATACACGGAGCCAATACTATTTTAGACACAAGGCTGAAATCGTTTGAACCTGGCTGGCACAGGTAGATTGTCCACATGAAAGTAATAGCAATTATTGATGCTCTCCTCAATAAAGTAAAACCATGCTTGTCGCCATTGTGGGTTTATGTATAGAACTGCACCTATTGCCAACAGAACCATGATGTATGCCACTGAAAAAGTCACATAGAAAGCCTCCATATCAATGAAACTGTTTTCTTTTTTTTTGTCAGTCTGATACCATGACAACGATGATGGTGATATTTCTCCAAAACAATTATTGGTGAGTGGTGGTCCACAAAGCAATGGATTTTCCTCATAGGTAGACTTCTTAAATGTTGAGAATTGTGCAACCATCTCTGGTATTTTGCCAGATAAGTTATTGTGGGCTACACTGAAAGCAGATAGGAAGTTTAAGTCAATAAGTTGACGAGGAATTTCCCCATTCAAGTTGTTGTAGGAAAGATCCAAGCTTTCAATTTCCGCCAGGTTTGAAAATGTAGGTGGTATTGGACCTGTTAAACTATTATGGGATAGATTCAACATCTGGATGTTGCTAAGATATCCAAGCTCAAACGGAATCTCTCCTGTCAAATTGTTGCAGGAGAGATCGATACCGGAGATGTAAGTGAGGATGATTCCCTTGAATGAATACGATATACTCTTTGTTGTAATCTCAACAGATTTATTAACTGAAGGATCTTCCAAAGGCATAGGAGCAAATGCTGACAACGTAATAGAAGGACCTGAAGCATTGTAACTTTCCCTATACCACTCGCTTCTAGGATCTAGGCATGGAGGAATATGACCACACAGATTATTATGAGAAAGATCAATCAAGCTTAATTTGTTTAGTTCGCATAGCTGTATTGGGATTTCAGCTTCTAGATTATTATAACCTAAAAAAAGAAAGCTCAACTGTGACAAAGAACCAATTGACTCGGGAATGCCACCTCTAAAATAATTATGGCTAAGATCTAATCTCTTCAGCGACAAACAGCTATCGAGTACACCAATCAGTGATCCTTCTAGTTTATTTTTTGATAAATAAACTTCTGTCATCATCCATGAAGAACAAAAGTTGGATGGTAGACTTCCAAAAAAATTGTTCTCTGAAAGGTCTAAATATTGAAGAGAAGACATATTCACTATCCATCTCGGTATCGTACCAGACAAATTGTTGAGACTGACATCCAATACTTGCAATGCAGAACAATTAGATAAGCTATTCGGAAGAATCCCGGTTAACTGATTCCCTCTTAATATCAGCTCGGTAAAGTATTTTAAGTTGAAATTTTTCCAGAAAAACTGGCCTTTCAAAAAATTATTTGAAAGCATGAGAACACGTAATGATAAACAGTTTTCCACCAACTGCTCGGGTATGTTGCCTGACAAGCCATTATTGGACAAATCTAAGACTTCCAAGAGGCTCATATTGCTGATCGAAGAGGGAATGCTACCACAGAAATCATTTCTGGATAGGTTCAAAAACACTAACCTCGGGAAACATGCTCCAATTTCGGTGGGAATTTGATTGTAGATGCGATTTCTCGAGATATCCAAATGTGACAACCTCACAAGGGAATGATTTGCTAATTGGAAAGATCCTGAAAGGGAATTGTTGACCAAATAAAACCCTTCGAGTTTTGTGTTGTTTTGTAACAACCAGCTCGGAAATTCTCCTGTCATTTTGATGTGTGAGAGATCAACAAATTGAAGGTCATGCTGATAGTACAGGGATTTCGGAAATGTCCCACCGGATCCAGTACATGCCAAAGAAAGCCTCTGTAACTGGAACCTTGGAATCAAATTGTGTACCAGCTCTGTTGACTCGTATATCTCATTACGGTCACCATTCAAATGCTTGAGTTTTGAAAGGTTAAAAAATGGGCCAAGTGAGATAGGGATTTGGAAGTGATTGTCTGAAATATTTAGATCTTGAATGGAAACGAGACTTCCAATGGGACTCAAGGATATATTCCCTGTGAAGTTGTTGAAAGAGATATCTAAAGCTTGAAGGTTTGTCAAATTCAAGAGGCACGAAGGTAAAGAACCATTGAGATCGTTGTGGCTGATATCTAGCTCGTGGAGATGTTTTAACTCACAAAGGCCTGTAAATTATTCATGCTAAAAGAAATTTAGCATACAATAATGTAATGGAAACTGTAGAATCCTATAGATAGAGAAAACAAAATCAATTTTACCATGGGGAGCAGATATGGGGCCACTAAGTCCGCTGTTGGGCAAAATTAAGCTCTTGAGAGAGGTAAACTTTCCAACTGTTTGAAAGAAGTTATAGTTGACAAGGGATGACTCGGTCAAGTCCAGTCGTTCTAGAAACTTGAGGTTCGGCAATATCCCTGTGATAATTAAACCAAAAACCGTAGTGGTATTGAAGATGGAAATGTATCTATAATATTAGGAAAAGTAACACAAACTTATAGAAATTACTATTTCAAACGCATTTACCTTGACCATGTATGTTAAAAAGATCATAGTATCGCATAGAAAGAACTTTAAGGTTTGGGAATGCGCTCAGTGATTGTAGTATAAAAACACGGGCTTCACTGAAGACATAATCTAGATAGAGAATGCTTAAGTTGCTAAAACCTGTATTTTCTGTAATAAGGATAAAACAAATATTGGAAATTGTCAGTTAAGGCAAGATCATGCAGGGTAGACAAACATCACATGGGAACACTAAAGTAGAGTGATGACAGTACACATACCTCTAGATTTAGAGAAACTATGGATACTATTTTTGCTTAGGCTTAGAACCTCCAACTTGCTCAGAGAATCAATTTCTAAGTAGCAATTCAAATTATATATAAAAAAAAACAAGTTAGTTACTATAAAACTAAAAAGGGTTGTTGTTTTGGAATTGAAGCTTGTAGGGAATATCAACCCATAACTTCATCTTATTTATATAATATTAGGATTAATGAAAGTTCTTTTTATATACGAGGACAAGGAAACTGTTACTAAACTAGTTATATGGCTCTGCATTGAGGCAATAATATAATATGGTTGTTTAATTATTCACATGTAATCAACTTCTTAATGATTTAATTACATTCATTTGAAAATAGTAATAATAATCTTTTTTTTTTTCCTAACTTAGTGTCAGTTTATAATTTTTTTCTTATTAATATGAAATTGGTTTTAATAAAATTTCTCCCTAAAACTAAAACTAAAAATCTAATTTTCTTGATGCATATATAATTTAAATTCTTAATTATTCTAAAGAGATATTATTGCTCAGTGAATCAACTACTAAGTAGCAATAAATTAAGGAAACTTTTAGGCTTGTTGCTAACATATGTGTTTTTGCGTGTCTCTCACACTTGGTATCTATTGATCCTTGCAACCGATAAGTTATTCATATATTAGATGGAGAAAAAATAAAGTAAAAAAATATAGAGTAAAAGATTATTATAATTGATAAAGAATTTGTTTCTAGAAAAGGCAAGCATGCTATTCTAGAAAAAACATGTAAAGGATGATTGCGAGATTATCATGTAATTCCTTGCTTCTTTTATAATTAATTAAAGTAGGTGTTTTATGTGAAAGCACAACAAAACCAAATAAATTAAAAATAAAATAACATAATTTTTATTGAAATTGAAAACTAATAAAATTTTAACAAAAAAAACTAAGGAAAAAAAATAAAAATTAAAGAATAAAGATCAAATTAAAAACAAAATATTTAACAAATCATTATTGAAAACAAATAAATTTTTTATAAAAAAACTAAGAATGAAAATAATACTTCAAAAGAATAAAATTATTTTTCATTGATACAAAAAAGAAATATATTATCATTGTTCATATATTTATCTAAGGGAAAAAATCCATATACTTATTATTTTAATAATATACTATTAAAGATTCGTAATTCCATGTATTAAATATTCTTTTCTTATATACATGTTTAGTTCTTCTAATAGTTTCACAAAAATGCTACGAGTCCAAGATTAACTTAATTTATTCCTATCGTTCGAGTAAATTTAAGTTTAAGAAAATAAGTTATTCATATTAATAAAGTAAAAAATAGAGTAAAAGATTATTATGATCGATAAAGAATTTGTTTTTAGAAAAGGCAAGCATGTTATTCTAGAAAAAAACATGTAAAAGATGATTACGAGATAATTATGTAATTCCTTGCATATAACATCGGGACTTTAATTAGTGATTATTAAAAGGGACTTTAATTATTTTTATGTATAACATCGGTTTTGATTATTTATTATTTAATTCCAATTAACTAGGTAGTTTCAAGATTATATTAAAAAATTACTAACAAAAATAAAATAAAATAAAATCATTTTATCACATGTAAAATATATAGAAAAGAAATATATGTAGGCATGTAACCTTTCGTGTCTATTGATCCATCTAACTGATTGTAATCAAGATATAAATGCCTGAGAGATGAAAGCCCTTTGAGAAATGATAAGGTGCTATCGTTGATTCTATTAAAGCCTAAATTAAGACTTTCCAATTTGTTAAGCCGTAGTGGTCCTTCAGAACCTGCATGATATTTATAGCATGCGGTTAGTGATTAATTTTTTTAAAAATCAATTACATCTCAAATTCTAAATATTCATTTTTTTCTTCAAAGAATTTAATTAAGAAACAAGTCTTTGATTTGAAAACCAACTACAGGATTATCCCTCATGTCAAAATCATTAATTATCTGAAGTGTAGTTGGAAATTGAAATAAAAAATAATAGGTTAATCCAATGATTTGGTATCAAGCTAAATAATTATTCATTATTCATCATATAAGTTAGTGTTTCTTTGATAATGTGGTAAAAATTATGTTTCAAAATGTTTTTTTATTTGAAAATACATCAAAATAATTTTTTTTAAAAAAAATTTATTTTTGATATCAACACATCAAAACGATCTAAAAATATATATATAAAACTTAATTTGAAATAAAACATATTCATAAAATAACGACGGTTCAACTACAACACCAAAAAGCTCTTAATATATTAATTTATCAAACCCACAATCAAATCTAAAATAGTATTGTGATGCAGCTTGATTTAAATAAAGGTACATAAGGTTTAGTATAATTAATATTTTATTCGACACATCTATTTAATTAATGCAGTCCATAGTAAAAGCTGAGTTGTCTTCTTCTCTTTTTTTTTTTTTTTGTCTTTTTCCTGTTTTTATTTATTATTATTTTTAATCTTATTTATTTATTTTTCGTTGTTTATGCCTTTCTTCTTTTTCTTCTTCTTTGTTTTTATTTATTTTTTTATGTTTTTTATGCCTTTCTGGGTTTTTTTTCTTTTTCTTTGTGGTTTTTCTTTTAATGAATTTTTTTTATTTAATTTAGTTTGTTAATGTTAAATTTTTTTTATTAAATAACATACTAAAAGAGAATGTTTTTGTTTAGGGCACTACCTTACAATGCATTATTGATTCAAATAATATTTTGTTAATTTTAATTTTAATTTTAATTTTTAATTTTTGATATGTTAGAACTGAAATTTGTGATTTTTTTTAATTTAATAGAGAAAGATATGTTTTCTTAAGCCATGCAGGAAAAAAAATCATGATTAATGTTTTTCATGGAAGAAATATGACCTGCCTATCCCTCCTGTCTTATTGTTTTTCGGATTGAAATATAATAAAAATAAATTTTCAACCAAAATACGAACTACAAAGACCAAATATACTTAATCTAAAACTTAAAAGATTAAAATTAAGAAGGATGTAGGGTGTTTGAAGTCTAGCAAAGTCTGAGGTTCAGGTGTGCTAAATCGAGATACAATTACATCTTCCAGCTTTGGATTCCGCTAATTTAAATATATAATTGATACCAAGTGTTTTGTTATTTAAATATTGAAAACAAACACGCATAAAAAGAGAGAGAAAAATAAAGAAATAAAAGAGTTATACAGCCCTTAATTAATTGATACCTGTTAAGGTTACAAAATCTTGGATTTTATTTCTGAACAGCGATAGCACCTTCAAGTTGCTCAATGAATCAAATTCTGAGTTAAGAAAACAATACAAAAGAATTAATATAAAACCTTTAGGCCTTTTATTCTCAAATTGAAATTTATGCGGATCAATTCATAACTTCATATCAAATAACACAATGTTGTGTTATTTGATATGAAGTTATGAATTGATCCGCATAAATTTCAATTTGTGTGTCTAACATTCAAGTGGTTGTGATGATGTGTTTGTGTGTCTTGAAGTACCTTTTGTATTTATTGATCCATATAACTGATTATAATCAAGATATAGATATTTGAGAGATGAAAGCCCTTTGAGAAATGATAAGGTGCTATCGTTCAGGTAATTTGAGCTTAAATTAAGACTTTCCAATTTGTTAAGCCTTGATGGTCCTTCAGAGCCTGCATGATATTTATAGCAAGTGGTTAGTGATTAATTTGAAAATCAATTACATTTCAAATCCTAAATATTCATTTTTGTCTTCAAAGAATAAGTTAATTAAAAGACAAATCTTTGATTTGAAAACCAACTACATGATTATCGCTCTAGACAAAATCGTTAATTATTTGAAGTATCGGGAAAAATAATTATAGGTTAATATAAAGGTTTGATTTCAAACTAAATTTAACAATTATAATTTATCACGGAACTAGAGCCTATTTGAAAGTATAGTAAAAATTATATTTCAAAGTATTTTTTGCTTGGAAATATTTTATTTATTTTTGATATATGCACATTAAAATAATAAAAAAACAAATAAAAAAAATTAAAGCAAGAAATAAAAAACAATAGAAAAATGACAGATCAACCACAACGCCACACAAACTTGTAGTGCATGTTTCACATTGAGGTTCAACCTACTTTTCATTAAAATTTGATTATTGATTTTTGCTTCAAATTATGTTTTTATAATATTCTTAGATTTTTTTATATTGTGATGTTAAAAATAAATTTTAAAAAATAAAAAATATATATTTTAATATATTTTAAAATAAAAAATACTTTAAAAAATAATAATAATTTTAATTTCAGAATATGTTAATTTATGAAACAACTTGGAGTTAATATATATTTATAGGATTACAACAAGCAGATGACAGGATAGCCTTTTTACAGGAGCAGGCACCCGAGGTCACCTGGCGTTAATAGTGAAGGTAGGATGAACGGGTAGGCTCATTTTGTGATGTAGCTTGATTTAAATTAAGATACGTAGAGGTTTGGTATAATTAATATTTTATTCATACATTGACATATTTATTTAATTAATTAATAAAATACTAAAAGAAAATGTGCCATATTTATGGCGCACCACAAAATATTATTTATTCAAGCAGTATTTTTTTTTTAATTTATATGTTTTTAATCTTAATTTTATATTTCAATATTTAACAGGTTAATAGTTGAAATTCATAAATTTTTTTATCTAGTAGAGAAAAATTATTGTATTGGCCCGTACTTTGCAGTGGGTCAATATAGTTTTTTTAAAAGTATATAAAAAAATATAAAAAATATAAAAAATATTTTAAACTTCTTGAATCTGATAGTTATAGTAGACCCAATCGAATTGGGTTTAGCAATCATGCAAGACTCGACCGAATTAGATTTAGCAGTTATACAAGACCCAAGAGTAATAATATTAATACTAATAATTTTTAATTTTTAATTTTTAATTTTACTCTTCAAATCAAATTTATGTTATTTTTTCAGTAGTAATAATTTTTTTTCAAATTTATTAATAATTATATTAATAATAATAAAAATAATAATATTAAACATACTGAACATATATTTCAAACAAAAAATAATTTAAAAACTAAAATTTAACACCCTTCCAATAACTTTTTAATATGAAAATCGAGGTTGGTATAATTGAGAATCAAGTCGGTACTGAGTGAAGGTTACATTTACACCTTCTAGCTTTGGATTCCCACTAATTTAACTAATTTAAATATATGATTGAGACCAAGTGCATTGTTATTTAAAAATTGAAGACAAACATACAAAAACAAAGAGTAAAAAAGAGAAATAAAAGAGTTATTAAACGGCCCTTAATTAATTGATACCTGTTAAGGTTATAAAATCTTGGATCCCATTTTGACTCAGTGATAGCTCCTTCAAGTTTCTCAATGAATCAAATTCTGAGTTAAAGAAACAACACAAAAGAGTTAATATAAAACTTTTAGGTTAAATTGAAATTTATGTGGGTCGATTCATAACTTCATATCAAAACATTAATAGAACATGTGTGTCTAACATTTCAAATCCTTTTCAATTGGTTGTGATGATGTGTTTGTGTAGGTTTAAGTACCTTTCATATCTATTGAATCTTGGAACCCGTTGTTATCAAGATATAGATGTTTGAGAGATGAAAACCTTTTAAAGGATGATAAGATGCTATTGTTGAGGAAATTATCACCCAAAGAAAGAACCTCCAATTTGGCAAGTCTTGATAGTCTTTCGAAACCTGCATGAATGCACGATTTCTAGTTAGTTGATAGGGTATAAAGCTAAAAACAATTATTTGATTAATTAAAAGAATAAATCGATTTCAGTTTATATATGTTTATTTTCGTGCTAAAATTACGAAAGATGAAGTCTTTAATGAAAAGGCAAACCTTCATTCGCAACACAGCCAGCTATGCCATTTCCACTCAAGTCAAGAACATTGAGTTCTTGGAAGGGAAGAAATATAGATGCATTTAGGTACAAATCTTCCAATGACCAATATCTTGTGAAGTAAAGATTGATTTCGATGACTCGTCTTGTAGTGGAATTGCTGCAGGTAACTCCTTCCCAGCTGCAACAGAGGGCATCTTTTCCCCAAGAGAGGAGCGATGATGGAATGTCATTTGGGTGGTCACCAAAGGAAGTTTTGATTTGCAAAAGAGCAATTCGTTCTTCCTCCAAACACCCTTGTGATAGAAGCATGGCATTAATCATCATTATCACCGCCACTGCTGGCAGAGAGAACCTGTTTAATCCCATTTGTACCCCTCTGTTTCTGCTTGAAATTAATGTATCAAATACTTCATAGGAGCCAAAGGCTCTTTATAGGGGAGAGCACCATGCATTGCCGTCCGGCGGGCCCATCTTTGATCAAGTGGATCTTTTATGGTCATCAAACTAACGATGGCCATTATATAGAATTTTTCTTGTTTCTTTTTTGAACGGCTGTGAAGGCATGAAATATTTTAATTCTTTTAAATTTTCCTGTTCAGTCTACATCTATCAGCCGTGGTGTCCTGGCAGTTGAATTCCAATATCACATCAAATGGCATAGTTTTCCACGTACAGTAGTCTTCTTTCTTTGGCTTATTGGCCTCTTACTTCTTCGCTAGCGTTAGCATTGGCATCAATGGACATCAATAATTAATAATTTAATAGTGACACCAAGAGGTTATAACATGTTTATTTTACGTTTTAAAAATATTTTTAAAAGGATATGAAATTTTTTATTTTTTTATTTTAAATTAATTATTTTTTTTATTTTTTCACATCATTTTAATATATCAATATAAAAAAAATTAAAAAAATTATTTTAATATATTTTTAAAATAAAAAAATATTTTAAAAAATAAGTGATGTTACGTGGCTCTATAATATATTAAAGCAGATTTAGTACTTGAATGTAATTCAAGTAATTCTGCCTATAAAATTATGGTTAATGTATGATGGAAAAATATTATTCAACGTAAATAAAATACATGTAAATCGCACAATTGCTGTGCAAATACAATAATTACATTGTGCAATCTAAAAAAACACTTCAAACATGAAAACTACATGAATAAATATTTAAAGAATTAAACGAGAGAGAAAATAACATATTTATATTCTTGGAGGAATGCGGAAAAAACACTGGAAACAGCGGCAGTGCGGAAAAAACACTGGAACAGGACAGGCTGAAAAAACAATGGAGGAGCATGACATGCACGCGGAAATGAATTATTTTAAAATAAAAAATATTTTAAAAAACAAACCCTATTTAATAATTAAAAGTTATAACTATTCATAAATATTTTAGATGGTTTTATTATGGATTCTTAGTACGTTTTACAAAAACGATATCTTAAATGACAGTGACATCATCACACGTTAATTTATAATTAATATCTGAGAAGAAAGTAATTTTTCTTTTTAAAAAAAATTAAATCATCTCGACAGATAATGCCAGGTCATTTTCACTATTATTAACATTTTTGTTTTCCTCCTTATTTTGGTGGTTCAATGGAGTTTCTTGGAGTCATTTTCCAGCAGGCACTGACTAGAGGTAAGCAAAAAATTCAATTAAATTGAAAAAAGTAAATTTTTTTTTTGAAAAAACCGAACTAAAAAAAACTAATTAAACCGATTGAAATTTTAAAAAAACCGGCCTGTTCGGTTCGGTTTCAGTTTAATAAGCAAAAAATAAAAAAAAACCGAACAGAACCGAACCGAACCCAAACCGAAAAAACCAAGCCAAACCAGAAAAAACCGAGCCAAACAAGAAAAACTGAGCCAAACCGGAAAAAACCGAGCCAAAACTGTTTGAACCGGTTTTGTCCTAAAAAACCGAACCGAACCGAAACCGGTCGGTTTGAACCGGTTTCGGTTTTTTTTTCAAAAAATAATTTTCAGTTTACTTTTTTTTTTTAATAAAAATCGATTTGAATTGAAAATGATCACCACACTGACTGATTGCATTGATTTTTTTTTGCCGTGGGAGACACATTGAGCGTAAAGACCACTTCATTAGTCTATTTTCCAACGCCTTAATTTAGGGGGGAAAACAACTGGAAGCCATAAGAATACACTGATAGCGTCCACTTGCATCATTTTGCATTTGTCTCGAATTGATTGATATTTATTTATTTATCATCTTTTAGTTTGTATGAACCAACAATAATAAAAGAAAATAGAAAAATGAACACTGCTTAAAAAGTTGGGAATAGTAGTCCTCTAGCAGCCTCAGTTTTTTTAGTTTCAGAGAAAAATATGTAATTAATTACATATATAAGTTGTTGGGTTTTTTTCATTTATTTATTGGCTTTGAAGCCCCTCGTAAGTGAGTCATAGGTAATAATAATAAAAAAAAAAACACAATAATCTTAAAAAAGGAGTTTTTTAATTAAAATAGCAGCTGGATAGGAATTTTGAATTCAATAAATTAATATATTTGAGAACAAAGACATAGTTTAAATAATAGCGCTGTTTTCAATAGCATAATATAATTAGTGGTGTTATTCTCAATACCACAACCTGATAAGATTTAAAAGGTTGTGGTACGGAAAATAATGTAATCCTAAAAAATATATAAAAAAATAAATTAAATTAAAAGTATTTTATTTGTGAAAAATCTTGGTATAAATAAATATTTTTAAGCGCTGTACCACTAATAAAAGTAGTATAACGTGTTAAATTTTTATTGATTACGCTGTACTGGTAGTATAACCCTGTTTTTTTCTCAAAAGAAAACAAAAAATGTGCGATTTTTATTTTTTATTTTAAAAAGAAAATAAAAAATTATGTTGTTTCTACTCTTCACTTCGCCTTAAGAATACCGATGAGTGCCCTTACACGACTCTCAACCATATGCATTGGTAGATTAAAAAAAAATCAAAAATAAAAAACCCTGCCACGAAGGATATCCAATGAATTAAGATTATTTTGATATTGTAGTAATAATTTTTTAAAAATTTATTTTTGATCTTAATACATCAAAATAATTTAAAAATACTAAAATAATTAATTTAGAAATAAAAAAAATAAAATATTTTAATTAAAAAAAACAATTTTTAAACGCAAAAATAAATGGACACTAATTATAAAAATAAATAAAAACTAGTTATTTAGTTGTGATAACTAGAAATTTTAATTAGTATTCAGAATTTTATATAAAAAGCTGATAATGTAATAGAAAAAAATAACATTTATTCTATACTTCCTATCAAATATAAGTAGTTTAATGTTTGAATTCACAATAATTCTAAGCTTAAATTTTTTCCTAAACTATTATATTCATGATAAAATGGTCATCAATAGTAAGATAATGATTTAAAATAAAGCCTGGCGTGTGAGACCTCTCCTCACTGTAGAAATATAGGTATTAGATCTAAAAAGTTGGTTGTGGAAAATTGGGAATTGGCTCGTTTCCTGGTCATGTTTTAAAATAGATTTGTGGTCTACCATACATATTTAAAAAAATTAATTTGAAGTAAAAAAAAAAAAAATTTATGGTCTACCACACACATTCAATCAATGAATCTTGATGAGATTGTATTGGTCTAGTCAAACTCATGTTAACATCAAGGAAAATATCCATAACAGCTGGTTTACCCTTAAATCTTTTACATGAGGAACGATTGTATTGGTCTTTAGCTTCTCTCTATTATAATTCAGAGTTTTTTATTACTGCTATTATTGATTGAATCAAGTTTTTTTTTTTTTGTAATTATTATTTTTAAAATATTTTTTATTTAGAAATATAACAAAAAAAATTTTATTTTTTAAAAATAAAAAATATTATTTTGATATAAAAAATTATTTTTAAAAATAATTATTTTGATACATTTTTAAATGAAAAACATTTTAAAAAGTAATCGTCGATATCAATAATAATTTTAAAAAAATAAAAAATATATTATTTTAATATATTTCTAAATAAAAAAATATTTTAATAAACAACCTCAACTACACTTTCAAACATGTTTAAAATGAATCTTGTGTGTTCCTCAATCCATCAATTTCCAGGAAGTTTCAATTTTTGTTTTAGAACAATATTGTAAAATCATTACTCTTAAATAAAACTCGTTCAATCTCAAGACTTGCAGAAAACCACCAATACGTTGCCCCTGATTTTTAATTTAATTAAAGAGAAATATGATTGTTTTTAATCTGATTAGAGAGAAATCTGATTTTATTTTATCAATACGTTGCTCCCTTGTGTTCGATAACTTCATTGAAAATCAATAAATAAAAATGCATCATCGTGTTTGTGCTTCGTCGTCCAATAAAATGTAGACATTGACTTGGAGTCAACTGAGAAAATGAGCAACCTTTGCCTCTCTAGAAATAAATTTAAATTAATCCTCCGCCTTGCTAATTGCAATATCACATCAAATGTCATAATTTTCCGACGAACAGTAGAGTCTTCTTTCTTCGGCATTTGCATCAATGGACATCAAGAACAGTGACAGCAAGAGGTCCATTAATTCAATGGTAACACGTTTGACTGTCCCTCTCCAAGGGCGGCTAGGAATTTTTACTCAACTATTAAATAAATATATAAATATTTTTTAAAATTAATTATTAATTTATGTATATTAATTTTTGAAAATAATAAAAAAGTTTTAATTCAAATACACTATTCAAAACATTAAAACATAAATTTGAAAGTACATAAAATTAAAATGAAAGTAAAAATAAACTCTCTATTAAAATTACATCATTCGATGTTTTGTGGAATATAATTTATCTATAATCGAATTTGAATCGGTATTGTAACAACCCCTCTACCGGGATAAAATAACAATCTCATGTCAATTGGAAAACAAAGTAATTAAATTTTTTTCCTTTCTTAATTCCTTTTTCCTTCACTTGATTCTTTCTTAGATTAGTGTTTTATAAATTGAAATTTGTAAGTTTACAAGGTTATTCTCTCACTTTTTTTTTTCCTTAGATTTTTTTATATATTTTTCCTTTACTTTTCTCTATTACTTTTCTCTACTGATAAAATCTTAACCTGGACTATAACCCCCCAAGCCTTTAACATGCCTCCACCCTTGCCACTGTCTAGCTATCATGTTGCTTCCACTCTTCCCTTCGCTTTTGTTTATTTCACGGTACATTTTAATGAAAAAAACCTGGTTTATATTTACACAACTATTGATTTTTAAAATATTTATTATTTAAAAATATATTAAAATAATATTATTTTTATATTTAAAATTTTATTTTAATAATAGAACAATCGAAAAACAAAAAAAAATTAATTTTAAATAAAAAAATAAAAATAAAAATATTTTCAAAAACACTTTTAAAATACAAAAATAAACGGGCACCAAGTATAAAAATAAAAACTAGTCACCTGGTTAAGGTAAATAAAAATTCTAATTAATATTCGGAGTTTTATATAAAAAGTTGATTATATAATTAAAAAAACAACATCCATTCTAACTTGTTCTCACTGGAATTATCTTTTCACTTCTCCTTATCCTCTATCTTCTTATTCCTATCTATTTGTATCCCTTTAGACTCACATAATGTTCAATTTTGATCCCTCTTCTTTTTCTTTGTTGTCATTTCACTTCCTGATTTATTTATTGTTTTTTTTATTTTTTTATTTTTTTTAAACATGTTTGAAAAACAAGAAGTTAAAAATGGGTTATGACAAATTCAAGTTTCATAAAAAAATTTAATCCAAGTTCCATGAGATATATATGTGATTAATATCGGACTCTCACCCACGCCAATGATATCATTTATCATTTTTTAAGTTGTGTTTGGTAAAATATTGAAGAAAACTATTAAATGAGTAAAATTCGATGGTAAAGTGTTAAATATGTAAAAACAATATTAAAAAGTAAAGGGCTGAGTATGTTCGATAATGGTTGCTAAAATTGAAATAATAATATACTTGTGGTCTAAAATAAAAATGAAAAAAAATGAATAGTTACTATTAAACTTAAAAATGAAGGGAAAGCACTAAAACCAATTTAACTACCCATTTTTTGGGTATAAAAGCTGGTTTGATATTGTAGTACGTAGCAATTATTTTTCAAATTTTTTTTTGACCCTTTTCCCGATCATGATATGGCTTAATTATTTGTTATCTTTGCCTGCTGAAGCGTGAATTGAAATTGATCGAAATGTACATATTCTTTGTTAATTGGTTCCACATGAGCAGCTTTTTAATGTTTACGTTGAGTTCATGTTCTGAAAGATTTATGGCGATGTAATTTAGAATAACATATATTTCTTCAGATTACAAAACAGTTCAAATCACAAATGGAAATATTGATTTGCAAGAGAACTTGATTGGTTAAGGTGAATTGGATACGTAGACAGTGCATGATGAGTGTTTCAGATGAACTTTCTATGAAGAATCAAGCATACGTACGTTTCATTCATAAGAATGATGAATAATCCAGCTGGTTTACCAGGAAAGATGAATCCACAAGGCTTTTTCCAAGAAACTGCGGATGCTTCTCCCCTGCAAATATCATGAAAGAGAAGAAGAACGAGGCATAAAAGAAATGTTTGAAGTGAATTTTTTTATCATTTGAAGAGTGTGTAGTGCGGTAGTGAACATATAGATGGAGGGTGGCATGTGTAAATCAAGCTAAACAACTGTTTCGTTGAGCTAATTATCAGTCCAAGGCCGTGTAAGGAAATTACGAGGACATTCTGAGAAAGGTTAGGATATCGGAGTCTAGACCAGAGCTTTCTTTTCTTTTGATCTTTCCTTTATAATGGTGCATGTTTCCACCTCTGTCTGTCCGCAAGTGGTGATATCAGAGGAGAACATGGTTTTACTTTCACACTTGGCTAAGAACCATAATAGTTGTTCTTTGACTAGGGTCTTTAGCTCCTCTCTATTATAATTCAGAGTTTTTTATTATAATAGTTTTTTATTTTCTTTTCAACAATTCCTGACCCCTTAAATCTTTTTTATCACTGATTGATTCAATTCATTTGATCTGCTATAACCGCTAGCTTCTATTTTTATTCTTACATTATATGGCTGATATACACCCTATAGCGAAGAAAAAAATTAAAATATTTTTAATTTAAAATAAAAAAATTAAATAATTTTTAATTTTTCTCAAAAATACTTTTAAAATATAAAAATAAACAAGTACTAAGTATAAAAATAGATAAAAACTAAACATCTAGTTAAGATAACTAGAAATCCTATTCAGTATTTATACGAAGAAGAACGATTATGTAATGGAAAAAAAATATTTATTCTATACAAGCTATCAAATATAAGTACCTTAATGTTTGAATTCAAAATACGTTTAGGATTAGGCCTGACAAGTGAGATCTAGTTCTCACTTTAGAAATATAAGCATTAGATCTAAATATTTTCCATCTATAATCAAGTTGCAGAATGTAGCCCATGGATTTAAAACATTTGGCTACTCCAATATTGTTTATTTGCCATCACATGAGCTTGAGCTAATATCCTGCTACACACACAGACACATATCCTCAAGCCTGGTTTCTGAAGTTGGGTTAAAGATCCAGAATGTCTTTGCAAATCAGGCCTACACCAAACAAGTCTTAATTTTGCTCATTGATTTTATGATATCTCTCATATAAAGTTATTAATACGATTCCAGGAGTGGATTTTCAATCGGTAAGAAAATCTTTGAAATTAGTATTATAGTATATAAAAATATTTTTATATACTTAATGATATTTATTTTTGATATGCCTATTAAAGAGATTTATAATGTTTTTTATAGATTAAAAACCGATCTAGACTGGATAATAATATTGTCGAGATCCTGGAACATAAAAGAAAATATTATAAAATTTAGACATATACTTTGATAGAGTGGCTTAACACGGCCATTCTTTTGGGAACTCAACAGCTACTCACTGGAGTCATGTCTTATTGGATGATAACAAAAGCTTCTAGTTTTTTAATGTAAATGGGAAAAAGGGTTTGAAGAACAAAGAATTAGAAAAACAAGCTTTTTTATTGAAGAGGCTTCTTCTTCGAGGTCTACCCTTCCAAGGTTCTGCCTTACAATATTACACACAACCTCTATTTATACTACTTTTGAGGCTTTTGCTTACATCCCTCATTACATCAGAAAGCACTAAAGCACACTTAATAAGACACTCTTATAATATAAACGACAAACTCTAGTACAATACTAGTATCAATCGATAATAGGTTCATGATCTGGAGAGAGATTCTGATCTGATAGGTTATCCTGATCACGAATAGTTTGCTTTGATACCACAATTGTTAGACATATCATAGTTAAGAAGAAGGTAGTCTTAGAGGCTAAACAACTTGTCTTTGGCCTGTAAGTCAAGGGTGTGGTTAAGAACCATGTCTTGAGCAAGTGACTTACCTCCACTTGGTGTGACTTGAAGGAGCAAATACATGTTGGATTGGAGTCTGAGCTTGTTTCCGATCGATCAGAGTTGGATGTAGTGGAGAATGCCATGCTTTTTCTGGATTATCCATGATACCTTCACTTCAATCTGCAGACGAAACCTGACAATCTTTAATACCTATCTCAGTAGTGAATACTTCTAGTGCAACCCCATGAAGACAAAAAAACAAAAAAAATGACAATCTGCTACCGGGCAACTAGATGTTGGTTAGTCACTGACCTGTCATACCTATGGTGATATGCTTTACATAAATGTCCAGGTTTACCATGTATTGGCCAATATATTAGAGGAGACGCTTTGCAGGTGAGTAATTTTTGGCGCAGTTTGCACAACAAGACATCAATCCCTTCAATCCTGGTTCTCTCGGGATACGGCTTGCCGTCTCACGTCCCTGCAGAACTCTTACAAACTCATCCGAACTTCAGTTCCCATCGCGATTAGCATCGAAGACATGGAATATTATGTCAACCAAATTATTGGGGATGGAGATGCCGCATAGCTAGTAAAAATTAAACGACATATCAGTTTGAGAAGTGAGACAGTTAATGGGATGTCAACAAAGCTTGAAGAAATGTAACAATCAGCTAAATATTTACCTGCGATGAAGCTCTCTGAAAATCTTTTTTCGTTAACACCCCATTCACTTTTCCATAGCTAAAAATGGCGAGAGATAAATATTGCAACTGTCTACGTAGCTCTGCGAAGTTTTTGAACTCCTCGAAGGTAATTCGTATGTCTCTTATCCGTGGTTCATGGCTTACTTCATCTACCCGATCGAGTAGCTTGCTAATGTGTCTAATGTCAGCTGATGCAACCAAGGACAAGGCAAAATCTTTAGCTGATATAATTCCAGCCGTAAAATCTGTAAAATTCAACAGATTCAGTTCTTGTGAATTGTATACGAGTACAATGAGACAATGATCATGAACAGAATCAAGAATTGATGAGATAAGACTGAGAAAGGAAACTTATCCGCTATCGAATCAATATTATGACATTCCTGACATTTCCCAACAAAAATCCTGTTAATTTAAAATCCTTCGTGGGAGATTACAACAGAAACTGTAATAAAAAGTTGGAAATATAAACACAGATTACAACAGAAACTGCAATAACAAGTTAGAAATATAAACACATACTTCATCATGCAAGTCCCTCAAAAATTGGACAAATCTTTCATGTTGTAGACAGGTCCTGCCATCTTTGCCAAAGAAGTATTCTAAGAGGCCACCATTCTCCACAGGCTCCGCTACTTTCAACCCAAATCTCCTTCCATCTCTGTGGCCAGCCCCTTGCCTGTTTTGAGCTCTCATTAAACCCATCACTTTCTTAAATTCTTCTGTCAATTTGTCTGTTATAGACACGCGAACATTTAAATAAGCACAAATAGAAATAAGAGAATCAAGAAGCAAATTGTACTATAAGTATCAATGAACTTCAAAATTATCAAAGAACCAATTCAACCCAATAGCTTAAATTTTTTGGTATAGTCCCAGGATATGATTTATATTATTCTCTAACATACCTCCTCAAGTGAAAGCCCTTTGGGCTTGAAACTTACACAGGCTCACATTACCTTGTGCTTAATTTTTTGTCAAATAAATAGAAATGGTAAGATTCGAACTCGTGACCGCTTGGTCATTAAGGCTCTGATACCATATCAAATAACCAATTCAACCCAATAACTTAAGCTTTTAGATAAGGTTCCATGATATGATTCATATTATTCTCTAACAAAAATTGTTTTGATATTCTGCAGAAGCTGAACTATGAAAAATGTGGACTGTGTATCCAGAAGAAAGCAAGTAAATGAAATTTTTTCTTCAAGAGAAAGGTAATTCATATTTCACTGAACTAGATGTCTTTACTGTGAGTAGCTTCTTGGTCTGGTCATCTGCAACTGCAAATAGATCTTGAAACTACAAGCAACTCACCCATTATTGTCGAGGTCAAACATCTTAAATGC
>Ga0307516_10002871_pt1 | contig 22675 bp, 19 predicted proteins | sample 19_EM_MG_FD_203310 | JGI IMG/M metagenome (GOLD analysis project Ga0307516, IMG submission 203310) | Populus trichocarpa ectomycorrhiza microbial communities from riparian zone in the Pacific Northwest, United States - 19_EM | ecosystem: Host-associated > Plants > Roots > Unclassified | place... | reverse complement strand
GGGCACCGGGCACCGGGCACCGGGCACCGGGCACCGGGCACCGGGCACCGGGCACCGGGCACCGGGCACCGGGCACCGGGCACCGGGCACCGGGCACCGGGCACCGGGTGATGATCCCGACGACGGCCCGCTTGTCCACAGGCACGGGTAGCGCCACCCGGGGCGGGCATACGCTACGGATCGATCGCCCTGACGCCCGGCCATCGGCGAGACGGCTGCTGGCGCGCGAGGCGGGCTCTGGACAGGGGGACGGTGATCCGGCGCGGGTTGTGCCGCCAGACGCCATCCAGCAGGTCGTCCAGGCCCCACGGCGCGCAGATCTCCAGACGCTGGGCAGCGACGACCGGGACCGCCGCGGCGGTCACAGCATCCGCACCTCCAGCAAAAGCTACGGCAGTCACAGCATCCGCACCTCCAGCAAGAGCTACGGCAGTGACGGTGTCTGTACCTCCTGCAACACCTACGCCAGTCACGGTGTCCGCGCGTTCCGCAACATTTACGGCAGCCGTCGTGTTCGGAGGATCCGCGGCGACGAGCCGGACAGCTACCGCGGTCGCTGTTTCCGGCCATGTCGCCACACCTTCCGCGGTCGACCGCAGCGGAGCGACCGGTGGCCCGCCGAAGAACTCGGAGTACCAGGTGTGCACAGCGGCCTGATTGGTCGCTTCCCAAACGACGTCCGGCAGGATCTCACGGAGCACAGCAGTGGCCTCCACATCGCGCCGCCGGCTCAGGTCGTCCGGATCGAAGAATGCGACATCCACGTCCCGGACCTGGCCGGGCTCAAACCCGTCCCCATATCGCCGACCCCAGACCAGATCACGCAGCACCCCGGCCCCGGTCCACGCCGACGGCAGCCCGGTCGCACGCACGGCGGTCAGCACGGACACGAACCAGTCGCTTTCCGCGACGATGTCCGTCAACTCCGTCGCTCTCCGCATCATGGAGAACATCGTGGCGGACCCGGCCGACAGAGTGAGATGGCCGTCAGGCGATGCTCACCCTGAGTGAAAAGCAGCCGGAGACGCCGGTGCTGCTCTGGCCGGCCCAAATCTTGGGGCAGCACGGTGTGGAGCGCGCCTTGAAAGCCAAGGGCCTCGCCCCGAGTTCTGAGGCCTTGATAGGTCATCGCCTCTCCAAGACTTCCGCGAGGTCCCTCGGTGCCCGCTGGCAAGTGCCGGGGCCGTGGGCGTTACGCCGGGTATTTCGGGTTGAGATGCTCCGGCTGAGTTTCGGCCGCCCGGCGTCGACCGATGGTGTGTCGTGGCGGTTCGGAGCCGACCGAGCCGCCACAAGATCCTCGCCAGGTCACCGACCCCGAATCAACGTGGATGCGCACACGTGCGGAGCGGACCACACCGCCACAAGATCTGGCCCGGGGACGAGCGGGCCAGCAGGACGCACTCCAGCAAGCCATGCGTGGACGGGTCGCGCTGGCCCTAACGCTGGGCCCGATGGTGTGCGGTGGCGGTGCGGAACTGACGCTTCCCTGATCACGGCTCGATCTCCGCCGTCTCGCCGACCCCGGATCAACATAGATGCGCGCGGGCACGCAGCGGACCGTGCCGCCGCAAGATCCGGCCGTGGCCCGGGTCGGTGCTGGGCCTGAACGGGTACTGCGATCAACGGGCGACCCGGTCATGCGGAAGACTTTTCCGCGGGCCGCTGGTCACCAAGATCTTGGGGAGAGGCGCGCGCTCTCGTCGACCCGAGCGATCTTGTGGCTTCGAGGCGCGAGGGCTGGCCACGACGACACTGAGTTTCTTTTTGGCCTGTACAGGGAGTCGCCATGCGGGCGCGGGAGTCCGGACCGGGAGGACTTCGGTGGCCGCGGCCATCCACCGCCGCCGGATCGGACAAAGCGGCCCCGGTCCGAACGAGTCAGACCGGGGCCGCCGCAAAGCCGAACTATCGCACGAATTGGGCCGCGTCGTTGGTGAGGTCCAGCAGCGGGGCCGGGATCACGCCGAGCGCCAGCGTCACGATCACGCCGATCACCAGCGCGGCCGACGTCAGGAAGCCCGGGATGGACACCGTCGGGGTGCTTTCGCCCGGCTCGGACAGCCACATCATCACGATCACCCGCAGGTACGGGAACGCCAGCAGCATGCTGGTGATCACGCCGACGATGACCAGCCAGGTCTGGCCGCCGTCGATCGCTGCGCCGAAGACCGCGAACTTGCTGGTGAAGCCGCTGGTCAGCGGGATGCCCGCGAAGGCGAGCATGATGAACGAGAAGACGCCCGCGTACAGCGGGCTCTTGCGGCCCAGGCCCGCCCAGCGGGACAGGTGGGTCGCCTCGCCGTCCGCGTCGCGCACCAGCGAGATGATGCCGAACGCCGCCAGCACCGAGAAGCCGTAGGCCACCAGGTAGAACATCGTGCCGGACAGGCCGTCCTTGTTCAGCGCCAGGACGCCCACCAGCAGGTAGCCCGCGTTGGCGATCGACGAGTACGCCAGCAGCCGCTTCATGTCGGTCTGGGTGACCGCCAGGATCGCGCCGGTCAGCATCGTCAGGACGGCGATCGTGCCGAGCACCGGCTGGAAGTCCCAGACGACTCCGTCGAAGGCCACGTAGAGGATGCGGAGCAGCGCGCCGAACGCCGCGACCTTGGTGCAGGCCGCCATCAGCGCCGTGATCGGGGTCGGCGCGCCCTGGTAGACGTCCGGTGTCCACACGTGGAACGGCGCCGCCGCGCTCTTGAACAGCAGGCCGATGGCCACCAGGGCCAGGCCGCCGTAGAGCAGCACCTCGTTGCGGACCGGGTCGGCGACCGCCGCGTGGATCGACGCCATGTCGACCGCGCCGGCGAAGCCGTAGATCAGGGCCACCCCGAAGAGGAAGAACGCCGACGCGTACGAGCCGAGCAGGAAGTACTTGAGTGCCGCCTCCTGGCTGAGCAGGCGCCGGCGCCGGGCCAGCGCGCACAGCAGGTAGAGCGGCAGCGACAGGACTTCCAGCGCGACGAACATCGTCAGCAGGTCGTTCGCCGCGACGAAGAGCAGCATGCCGCCGAGCGAGAAGATCGTCAGCGGGTAGACCTCCGTCGCGCCGGGCTGGCCGCCCGCCTGCTTCAGGTCCTTCTCCGAGCCGACCGTGATCGCGGCCTGCGAAACGAACGCGCCGCCGGCCTCGACCGTGCGCTCGCCGATCAGCAGCATCGACACCACGCCGAGCAGCAGGATGCTGCCCTGCAGGAACAGCGTCGGGCCGTCGATCGCGACCGCGCCGCCGATGGTGACGACCCGGGTGTTGCGGGTCAGGATGACCGCGGCCAGCGCCGCGACCAGCGAGGCGAGCGCGAGGGTGAGTTGCACCCCGTTGCGCCGGCCGCGCGGCAGGACCGCCTCAAGCAGGATGCCGAGGCAGGCCGCTCCGAACAGGATCAACATCGGCGACAGCGCGCCGTAGTTGATCTCCGGCAGTTTGAGGTCTCCCATGGCTACCGAGCCACCCTTCCGTTCGCGACCGCGGCCGGCGCCGGATCGGTCGTGCCGACGTCCTGCATGGTCGCCTCGACCGCCGGGTTGATCACATCGGTGACTGGCTTCGGGTAGAAGCCGAGGAGCAGTAGCAGGAGCACCAGCGGCGCGACCACGATCTTCTCGCGGAGGCTGATGTCCTTGTGCATCGCCGGGACCTCGGCCAGCGCCGGGTTGAGCGTGCCCTGCGTGGTGCGCTGCACCATCCAGAGCACGTACGCGGCGGCGAGGATGATGCCCACGGTGGCGATGACCGCGTACACCTTGTGCACCGTGAACGTGCCGACCAGCACCAGGAACTCGCTGACGAACGGCGCGGTGCCGGGCAGGGCCAGCGACGCCAGGCCGGCGAAGAACAGGATGCCGGCCAGCACCGGCACCAGCTTGCCGGCGCCGCCGAAGTCGCTGACCAGCGCCGAGCCGCGGCGGGCCACGAACATGCCGACCACCAGGAACAGCAGGCCGGTCGCCAGGCCGTGGTTGACCATGTAGAGCACCGCGCCGGTGCCCGCCTGGGTGGTGAAGGCGAAGATGCCGATGCCGATGAACCCGAAGTGGGCGATCGACGTGTACGACACCAGCCGCTTCAGGTCATGCTGGCCCACGGCTAGCAGCGCGGCGTAGATGATGCCGATGACGCCGAGGATCAACGCCGCCGGGGCGAACCAGCGCGACGCCTCCGGGAAGAGCGGGAGGCAGTAGCGCAGGATGCCGAACGTGCCGACCTTGTCCAGCACGCCGACGAGCAGCGCGGCGGCGGGCGCCGGGGCGGCGACACCGGCGTCGGGCAGCCAGGTGTGGAACGGGAAGAACGGCGCCTTGACCGCGAACGCGATGAAGAAGCCGAGGAACAGCCAGCGGGCGGTGTCGGTCTCGAACGCCGCCGAGACGTCGCTGAGCTTCTGCCAGTCGAACGTGTGCCCGCCGACGACCCAGAGGCCGATGACGGCGGCCAGCATGAACAGGCCGCCGACCAGCGAGTAGAGGAAGAACTTGACCGCCGCGTACTGCCGGCGGGCGCCGCCGTACGAGCCGATGATGAAGTACATCGGCACGAGCATGACCTCGAAGAACACGTAGAACAGGAACACGTCGGCCGCCGCGAAGACGCCGATCATCGTGCACTCGAGGGCGAGCAGCAGGGCGAAGTACGTCGGCACCGACCGCTGGGTCTCGTCGACGTCGTTCCAGGAGGCCAGGATCACCGCCGGCACCAGGATCGCGATCAGCATGAGCATCACCAGGGCGATGCCGTCCGCCGCGAACGTGAAGCGCGCGTCCCAGGTGGGGATCCACTGGTAGGACTCACGGAACTGGAAGCGGTCGCCGCCGGCCTCGAAGACGATCCACATGACGACGCTGAGCGCGAGCACCGCCAGCGACCAGCCCAGGGCGATCGTCTTGGCCAGTTGGCCCTTGGTCTTCGGGATGAAGGCCACCACCACCGCGCCCAGCAACGGGAGCAGCGTCAGGATGGACAGGAACGGAAAGTCGGTCACGCCAACCATCCCAACTGGATCGCGAGGAAGGCACCGACGACCAGGACTACGCCGGTGAGCATGGACAACGCGTACGAGCGGACGAAACCGGTCTGCAGCCGGCGCAGGCGACCCGAGCTGCCGCCGACAGCGGCCGCGAGGCCGTTCACCGCGCCGTCGATGCCCCTGTTGTCGAGGAAGACCAGCGCGCGGGTCAGGTAGATGCCGGGCCGCTCGAAGACCGCCTCGTTGAAGGCGTCGGTGTAGAGGTTGCGGCGGGCGGCGGTGACCAGCACACCGGCCGGCTCCGCCTCCTTGGCGGTGCCGTTGCGGAACAGCGCCCAGGCCAGCCCCGCGCCCAGCACCGTGACGACCAGCGACAGCACCGTGATCAGGCTGTGCGGGATCACGGCCTCGTGCTCCACGCCCTCGGCGCCGAAGGTCGGCTCCAGCCAGTCCGGGACGCTGGTGGACATCAGCCACCCGGCCCCGATCGAGCCCAGCGCCAGCAGCATCAGCGGGACGGTCATGATGAACGGCGACTCGTGCGGCTCGTGGATGTCCTCGGTCCACCGCTTCGGGCCGTGGAAGACCAGGACGAAGAGCCGCGTCATGTAGAAGGCGGTCAGGCCGGCGCCGAGCAGGGCCGCCGTGCCGTACAGCCAGGAGGTCCAGTCGCCGCGCTCGAAGGCCGCCGCGATGATCGGCTCCTTGGAGAAGTAGCCGGACAGCGGCGGGATGCCGATGATGGCGAGCCAGCCCATCATGAACGTGATCCAGGTGTACGGCATGTACTTGCGCAGCCCGCCGAACCGCCGGATGTCGACCTGGTCGTGCATCCCGTGCATGACCGAGCCGGCGCCGAGGAACATGTTGGCCTTGAAGAAGCCGTGGGCGAGCAGGTGGATGATGGCCAGCGCGTACGCGCCGCCGCCCAGCCCGACGCCGAGGAACATGTAGCCGATCTGGCTGACCGTCGACCAGGCCAGGACGCGCTTGATGTCGTCCTTGGCGGCGCCGATGATGCAGCCGATCAGCAGGGTGAGCGCTCCGACGCTGACCACGACCGTCTGCAGCGTGGCGTTGGCCGAGAAGATCGGGTTGGACCGGGCGATCAGGTAGACGCCGGCGGTGACCATCGTCGCCGCGTGGATCAGGGCGGAGACCGGGGTCGGGCCCTCCATGGCGTCCGGGAGCCAGGCCTGCAACGGGAACTGACCGGACTTACCGGCCGCACCGAGCAACAGCAGGATGCCCAGCACCAGGACGGTGCCGCCGGAGAGCGCGCTGACGCCGTTGAAGACCTCGCTGTACTGGGTCGTGCCGAGCTGCTCGAACATCAGGAAGATGCCGACGGCCAGGCCTGCGTCGCCGACCCGGTTCATCAGGAACGCCTTCTTGCCGGCGGTGGCGGCGGACGGCCGGGTGTACCAGAACGAGATCAGCAGGTACGACGCCAGTCCGACGCCCTCCCAGCCGAAGTAGAGCATCACGTAGTTGTTGCCGAGGACCAGCAGCAGCATCGCGGCGACGAAGAGGTTGAAGTAGGCGAAGAACCTCCGCCGCCCCTCGTCGTGTTCCATGTAGCCCACCGCGTACAGGTGGATCAACGAGCCGACGCCGGTGATCAGCAGGACGAAGAGCCCGGAGAGCGGGTCGAAGAGCAACCCGAAGTCCACGTGCAGCCCGCCGACGGCGATGAAGTCCCACAGGCTCAGCTCCGCCGATCTGGCCTCCGCGTCCAGCCCACGCAGGCTGAAGAACATCGACAGGCCGAGGACGAACGTGGCGGCGACCGCCGCGACGCCGAGCCAGTGGCCCCACTTGTCGGCCTTCTTGCCCAGCAAAAGCAGGACCGTGGCGCTGGCGAGCGGAATGGCCACCAGCAGCCAGATCCCGCTCAGCAGCCCCGTCGCGTGGGCATACTCCACTGTCTGTTCCACGTGAAGGCCCCTTTAGTACTTGAGGAGGTTGGCGTCGTCGACGCTGGCCGAGCGCCGCGTCCGGAAGATCGACATGATGATGGCCAGCCCGATGACGACCTCGGCCGCCGCGACCACCATCACGAAGAACGAGATGATCTGGCCGTCGAGCGAGCCGTTGATCCGGCTGAAGGTCACCAGTGCGAGGTTCGCGGCGTTCAGCATCAGCTCGATGCACATGAACAACACGATCGCGTTGCGGCGTACCAGCACGCCGGTGGCGCCGATGGTGAACAGGATCGCCGCCAGCACCAGGTAGTAGTCGGGAGTCACTTCTCTGTCCCCTTCAGTGCGGCCTCGCTCGCGCTCAGCTCACGCACGGGCAGGATCGGCGAGATGCTGCGCTCGGAGCCGTTGCCGTCCGGCAGCCGGGCCGGCGCCGCGACCGACATGGTGTTCGCGTAGACGCCCGGGCCCGCTTTCGCTCCCGGGTACGAGCCCGGCCGGAAGCGCGCCTTCATGCGCGTGACCTGGTCGGCGATGTCCGCCTTGGCGCGCTCGACGTGCGCGAGCACCATGGCACCGACGGCCGCCGTGATCAGCAGCGCGGAGGTGACCTCGAAGGCGAAGACGTACTTGGTGAACAGCAGCCGGGCGATGCCCTGGACGTTGCCGCCCGCGGCGCTGTTGGCCTCGGCCAGGCCGACGACCTCGGTGCCGGCGAGCGAACGGGCCAGCCCCGTCGCGACGAGCACGCCGAAGGCGAGGCCGAGCAGGATCGCGGCGACCCGCTGCCCCCGCAGGGTTTCGATCAGCGAGTCGGACGCGTCCCGGCCGACCAGCATCAGCACGAACAGGAACAGCATCATGATCGCGCCGGTGTAGACGATGATCTGCACCGCGCCGAGGAACGGCGCCTCGTTGATCACGTAGATGAAGCCCAGGCACAGCATCGTGACGACCAGCCAGAGGGCGGAGTGCACCGCGTTGCGCGCGATGACCATGCCCAGGCCGCCGATGACGGCGAGCGTGCCCAGGATCCAGAAGCCCCACTCCTCGCCGGTGGAGACCTGGCCGGCCGCCTCGGCCGCGAACGCGATCATCGCGCCACCTCGCCCAGCGCGTCCTCGGTGCTGGCCACGGTCAGCGGCGCCCGCTCGGCACCGGCCGACGTTCCCGGGTTGGTCAGCGCGCCAAGGTAGTAGTCCTTGTCGGTGTCGCCCAGCCGCATCGGGTGCGGCGGCTGCTCCATGCCGGGCATCAGCGGCGCCAGGAGCTCCTTCTTGGTGAAGATGAGGTCCTGGCGGTTGTCCCGGGCCAGCTCGTACTCGTTGCTCATGGTCAGCGAACGGGTCGGGCAGGCCTCGATGCACAGCCCGCAGAAGATGCAGCGGGCGTAGTTGATCTGGTAGATGCTGGCATACCGCTCACCCGGCGAGAAGCGCTGCTCGTCGGTGTTGTCGCCGCCCTCGACGTAGATCGCGTCCGCCGGGCAGGCCCAGGCGCACAGCTCGCAGCCGATGCACTTCTCCAGGCCGTCCGGGTGCCGGTTGAGGATGTGCCGGCCGTGGTAGCGCGGCGCCGGCGTCGGCGGTGTGAACGGGTAGTCGGTGGTGATGACCTTGCGGAACATGTGCGCGAAGGTCACCCCGAAGCCCTTGAACGAGCCGGTGAACGTTCCCACGTCACACCTCCTTGTCTGACGTGTCGTCCGGGCTGGGGGTCACGCCGCCGACCGTGGCCGGCTGGCGTTCGGCGACCGCCCGGCGGGCCCGCGGACTGGGTGGCACCTGCAGGTCCATCGGCGGTACGGGGAAGCTGCCGGGCGGCCTGGCGGCCAGTTGCTCCTCGATGGAGTACACCCGTTCCTTCTTGCTGGCCGGCCAGAGCAGCGCGATGCCGAGCACCACCACCGCCGCGGCTAGGTAGACGAGCCAGCGGGCGCCGCCGTCGATCCGGTCGTTGGTCACCCGGACGCCGGCCAGGAACAGGATCCACACCAGGTTGACCGGGATGAGGACCTTCCAGCCGAAGCGCATGAACTGGTCGTAGCGCATCCGGGGCAGCGTGGCCCGCAGCCAGATGAAGCCGAAGAGCAGCAGCAGCACCTTGCCCAGCCACCAGATCAGCGGGAACCAGCCGGAGTTGGCACCCTCCCACCAGCTGATCGGCCAGGGAGCGCGCCAGCCGCCGAGGAACAGCGTGGTGGCGAACGCCGAGACGGTGATCATGTTGATGTACTCGGCGAGGAAGAACAGCGCGAACTTGAACGACGAATACTCGGTGTGGAAGCCGCCGACCAGCTCGGACTCCGCCTCGGGCAGGTCGAACGGCGCCCGGTTGGTCTCGCCGACCGCCGCGATGCAGTAGATGACGAAGCTGGGCAGGAGCAGGACCGCGTACCAGCTCGGCGGGGTCGGGCTCCAGCCCATGATGTCGAACGCCTGGGTCGGGTTGTTGCCCGCCTGGGCGGCGACGATCTGCGACGTGGACATGGTGCCCGCGGTCATGAAGACCGCCACGATGCTCAAGCCCATCGCGACCTCGTACGAGATCATCTGCGCGCTCGACCGCAGGCCGCCGAGCAGCGGGTACGTCGAACCCGACGCCCAGCCGGCCAGCACCACGCCGTAGACGGCCATCGACGAACAGGCCAGCAGCACGAGCACCGAGACCGGCACGTCGGTGAGCTGCAGCGCGGTCTTGTGGCCGAACATCGAGACCACCGGCCCGAAGGGGATCACCGAGAACGCGGTGAACGCCACCGTCGCCGAGATCACCGGGGCGATGAAGTACACCACCTTGTCGGCGGTCTTCGGGATGATCTCCTCCTTGAACGGCAGCTTGACGCCGTCCGTGAGGCTCTGCAGCCAGCCCTTGGGCCCGACCTGGTTGGGGCCCGGCCGGACCGCCATCCGGGCCACGACCTTGCGCTCGTAGTTGATCGTGAACAGCGTCAGCAGCAGCAGGATGACGAAGACACCCAGCAGCTTGATCAGGACGATCCACCAGACGTCGTTCTCGAACGTCTGCAGGGTCGGGTCCTGCGCCTTCGCGAGGATCATGGAATTCATGCGGTAGCCCCCTGAGCGAGGATCGGGCCTGGCTGGCCGGCGCTGAGCCGGACTACCGCACCCGAGGTGACGCCGAGGCTGCGACGCAGCGTGGAACCCGGCGAGTTCGTGGGCAGCCACACCACCTGCGGGGGCAGATCGGTGATCGCCGCGGGAAGGGTGATCGCGCCGCGGTCGGTGCCGACCGTGACGGCGTCGCCGTCGGCCACCCCGAGCGACTCCGCGAGGCCCTTGCCGATGCGGACCACCGGGGTGCGGGCCGTGCCGGCCAGCACCTCGTCGCCGTCGAGCAGCGAGCCGAGGTCGATCAGGTGGTGCCAGGACGCGAGCACCGCCTCCTGGGCGCCGAGCTTGGGCAGCGCGACGGCGGCGACGGCCGGCGCGGCCGGGCGGTCGGCACGGCTCGCGGGCATGCTGCCCAGCTCACGGCGGATCGCACCGACATCGCCGGTGCCCAACGTGATGCCATCGGTCGTCATCAGCGCCGCGACGGCCTCCAGCACCCGGCCGTCGGTCATCGCGGTGGTATTCAGCACGGCCTCGAAGCTCCGCAGCCGTCCCTCCCAGTCCATGAAGGTGCCGGGCTTCTCGGCGGCCGGGGCGATCGGGAGCACGACGTCGGCGCGGCGGGTGACCGCGCTCTGCCGCATTTCCAGGCTGACCAGGAACGGGACTGCGTCGAGCGCCTGCTCGGCGAGCCGCGGGTCGGCCAGGTCGGCCGGGTCCACGCCGGCGACCAGCAGAGCGCCGAGGGTGCCGTCCGCGGCTGCCGCGACGATTGCGTCCGTGTCGCGGCCGACCGTGCCGGGCAGGTCGCCGGCCTCGATGTCCCAGGCCTTGGCGAGCTCGGCCCGGGCACCCGCGTCGGCGACCGGGCGGCCGCCGGGGAGCAGGTTGGGCAGGCAGCCCGCGTCGACCGCGCCACGGTCACCCGCGCGCCGCGGCACCCAGGCGAGCCGGGCGCCGGTGCGGGCCGCCAGCGCGGTGGCGGCCGAGAGACCGCCGGGCACGCTCGCGAGCCGCTCGCCGACGATCAGCAGGGCGCCGGGCGCGGCGAGCGCGGCGGTCACCGTCGCGTCGGTGCCGAGCAGCCGGGCCTCGTCACCGGGCACGGCCGCGACCAGCGTCGCGTCGAGCTTCTCAAAACCCCGGCTGAGGTACGGCGCCACGGCCGTGACCTTGAGCTTGTTCTTCCCGTGGCCCTTGCGCAGCCGCAGGAAGAGGATCGGGCACTCCTCCTCGGGCTCGAGCCCGACGATGACCGCGGCGGGCGCGTTCTCGACGTCCTCGTAGGTCACGTCGGTGGCCCCGGCGACGGAGGCGGCCAGGAAGTCCGCTTCCTCACCGGACAGCGGGCGGGCCCGGAAGTCGATGTCGTTGGTGCCGAGCGCGACCCGGGCGAACTTCGCGTACGCGTACGCGTCCTCGACCGTGAGCCGGCCGCCGGTCAGCACGCCGACACCGCGGCCCTTCGCGGCCTGCAGCCCCTCGGCGGCCGCCAGCAGCGCCTCGCTCCAGGACGCCTCGCGCAGCTCGCCGGACTTCGCGTCGCGGATCATCGGGTTGGTGATGCGGTCGTAGGCGGTGGCGTAACGGAAGCCCCACCGGCCCTTGTCGCAGTTCCACTCCTCGTTGACCGCCGGGTCGTCGCCGGCCAGGCGCCGCAGCACCTTGCCGCGCCGGTGGTCGGCCCGCTGCGAACAGCCGGCCGCGCAGTGCTCGCAGGCCGTCGGCGAGGAGACCAGGTCGAACGGGCGGGCCCGGAACCTGTACTGCTCGCCGGTCAGCGCGCCGACCGGGCAGATCTGGATGGTGTTGCCGGAGAAGTACGAGTTGAAGGGGACGTCGCCCGGGTCCTCGCCGGCGTCGCCGTCGCCGAAGCCCTCGCCGCCGAAGAAGTCGTCGCGGTAAACGTTGATCTGCTCGCCGGACGAGCGGTCCATCAGGTCGATGAACTTGTCGCCGGCGATCTCCTCGGAGAAGCGGGTGCAGCGCTGGCAGAGGATGCAGCGCTCGCGGTCCAGCAGCACCTGGCTGGAGATGTGGATCGGCTTCTCGTACTCGCGCTTGTGCTCGTGGAACCGCGAGTCGCTGCGGCCGCTCGACATCGCCTGGTTCTGCAGCGGGCACTCGCCGCCCTTGTCGCAGGTCGGGCAGTCGAGCGGGTGGTTGGCGAGCAGCAACTCCATCACGCCGGCCTGCGCCTTGGCGGCGACCGGCGAGCTGAGCTGCGTCTTGACCACCATGCCCTCGGCCACCGTCTGGGTGCAGGAGGCGACCGGCTTGCGCTGGCCCTCCACCTCGACCAGGCACTGGCGGCAGGCACCGGCCGGTGCGAGCAGCGGGTGGTCGCAGAACCGCGGGATCGCGGTGCCCATCCGCTCGGCGACCCGGATGACCAGCTCACCCTTGGCAGCCGTCACCTCTACGCCGTCGATGGTGAGCGTAACCATGGCGGTTGACATGGGTTTTCCGCCGCGGGTCGGCTCAGTGTCGGTCTTCTTGGCGACATCGGTCATCAGTGCGCTCCTACCAGGGCCTTCTCGGACAGCCGCGGGGCGGTCCGGCCCTCGATGTAGTCCAGGTAGTCCTGGCGGAAGAACTTCAGCGTTGACATGACCGGCGTCGCGGCGCCGTCGCCGAGGCCACAGAACGACCGGCCGAAGATGTTGTCCGCGGTGTCCTGCAGGGTGTCCAGGTCCTGGACGGTGCCCTGGCCGGAGAGGATCCGGCGGTACGTGCGGACCATCCAGTAGTTGCCCTCGCGGCACGGGGTGCACTTGCCGCAGGACTCGTGGTGGTAGAACTCCAGCCAGCGCCAGGTGGCGTACACCGGGCAGTCCTGGTCGGAGAAGATCTGCATCGCGGTGGTGCCCAGGATCGAGCCCGCGGCGGCCACGCCCTCGAAGTCCATCGGGGTGTCGATGTGCTCGGCCGTCAGCAGCGGCGTCGACGAGCCACCCGGCGTCCAGAACCTCAGGTTGTGGCCCGGCTTCATGCCGCCGGCCAGCTCGATCAGCTCGCGCAGGGTGATGCCGAGGCCGCATTCGTACTGGCCCGGGTTGGCGATCCGGCCGGAGAGCGAGTAGATCATCGGGCCGGACGACTTCTCCGTGCCCATGCTCTTCCACCAGCTCGCGCCGCCCAGCACGATGTACGGCACGCTCGCGATGGTGCCGACGTTGTTGACCACCGTCGGGCTCGCGTACAGGCCGGCGATCGCGGGGAACGGCGGGCGCAGCCGGGGCTGGCCGCGGAAGCCCTCCAGCGAGTCGAGCAGCGCCGTCTCCTCGCCGCAGATGTACGCGCCCGCGCCGCTGTGCACGACGAGATCCAGGTCGAACCCGGAGCCGAGGATGTTCTCGCCCAGGTAGCCCTTGGCGTAGGCCTCCTTGACCGCGTTGCGCAGCCGGCGGGCGGCGTGCACGGCCTCGCCGCGGATGTAGATGAACGCCCGGCTGGCCCGGATCGCGTAGGCCGCGATGATCGCGCCCTCCACGAGCGAGTGCGGGTCGTACGTCATCAGCGGCAGGTCCTTGCAGGTGCCCGGCTCGCCCTCGTCGGCGTTGATGACGAGGTAGTGCGGCTTGCCGTCGCCCTGCGGGATGAAGCCCCACTTGAGGCCGGTCGGGAAGCCGGCGCCGCCGCGGCCGCGCAGGCCCGAGTCCTTGATGAGCTGGATCAGGTCGTCGGGGTGGACGTCCAGCGCCTTGCGGACGGCGGCATACCCGTCGAGCCGCTCGTAGGTGTCGATCTGCCAGGCGTCCGGCGAGAGCCAGCGCTTGGTGAGGACGGGGGTGAGCTTCTGGAGAACCTCACGCCGGGGCTGAGTCACTTCTTCTCCTCGTTACCAACGCTGTCACCGGCGGGCTTGCCGTCGCCGGCGGGCCGGTTGCCGGCGACACCGGCAGCCTCGGCGGCGTTGGACGGCACCGGGGCGGCGTCCGTCTTCGTCGCATCCGGTGCCGGGGTGGAGGCGGTGGGGTTGCGCGCCTCGGCCGTCCGTACCTCCGGGTCCTTGACATCCCCGGCACGGACCGGGCCCGGGTCCTTGACCGCCTTGGCGGACTCGTCGCGGGCCGGCTTGGTGGTGGTGATCGGGGTGTCGATGTCGAAGTTCGCCACCGCGACGCCGTGCTCCTGGGCGAGGGTCACGCCGCGCAGCGTGGGCGCACCGGCCGGGCCGCCGGCGACCGCGCCGTCCCGCTCGTCGGCGAAGCCCGCGAGCTGCACCTGCATCTCCTTGAGCGAGCAGAGCCGCGCGCCGCGAACCGGCACCGGCTGCTCGCCCTTGCGCAACTGCTCGACCAGCTCGACCGCCGCCTCCGGGGTGGTGTTGTCCACCGCGAAGTCGTAGTTGACCGTCACGACCGGGGCGTAGTCGCAGGCCGCGAGGCACTCGGCGTGCTCCAGCGTGATCTTGCCGTCGGCCGTGGTCTCGTCGTGGCCGACGCCGAGGTGCTCGACGAGGCCGTCGTAGACCTCCTGGCCGCCGAGCACGTTGCACAGGGTGTTGGTGCAGACGCTGACCAGGTATTCGCCGGTCGGCCGCCGCTTGTACATCGTGTAGAAGGTCGCCACCGCGCCGACCTGGGCCTTGTTGATGCCCAGGATCTCGGCGCAGAAGGCCACGCCGCGGGGGCTGACGAAGCCCTCCTCGGTCTGCACCAGGTGCAGCAGCGGGAGCAGCGCCGAGCGCTCGCGCCCGATCGGGTAGCGGGCGAGAATCTCGCGCGCCGGTTCGAGGAGCTTCTCGGCCAGCGGCGCGGCTGCGGGAGAGAAGTCCACCGTGGTATCGGACATTTAGCGGTCACACCCACCCATCACGGGGTCCAGGGAGGCGCCGCCGGCGATGACGTCGGCCAGCAGCGCACCCTCGGCCATCGCGGGGATGGCCTGGAGATTCACGAAGCTCGGGTCGCGGTAATGCACCCTGTACGGGTGGGTGCCACCGTCGGACACGGCATGCACGCCGAGCTCACCGCGCGGGTGCTCGATGCCGACGTAGACCTGGCCCGCGGGGACCCGGAAGCCCTCGGTCACGAGCTTGAAGTGGTGGATCAGGGACTCCATCGACTGACCCATGATCTTGGCGACGTGCTCAAGCGAGTTACCCGAGCCGTCGAGGCCCACGGCCAGCTGCGCCGGCCAGGCGATCTTCTTGTCCGCGATCATGACCGGGCCCGGCTTGAGCTTGTCCAGCGCCTGCTCGACGAGCTTCAGCGACTCCCGGATCTCCGCCATCCGGACCAGGTAGCGGCCCCAGACGTCGGCGGTGGTCGCGGTCGGCACGTCGAACTCGTAGTCCTCGTAGCCGCAGTACGGCATGGTCTTGCGCAGGTCCCAGGCCAGGCCGGCCGAGCGCAGCACCGGCCCGGTGACGCCCAGCGACAGGCAGCCGGTCACGTCGAGGACGGCGACGCCCTGCGTACGCTCCTGCCAGATGACCTGGCCGGAGAGCAGGGCCTCGTACTCCTTGAGCTTCTTCGGCAGGTAGACCAGCAGGTCACGGATCTTGCGGATCGCCGAATCCGGCACGTCCTGCGCGACCCCGCCCGGGCGGAAATACGCGTGGTTCATCCGCAGGCCCGTGGTCTCCTCGAAGATGTCGAGGATGTACTCCCGCTCGCGGAAGCCGTACAGCATCATCGAGATCGCACCGAGCTCCATGCCCGTGGTGGCGATCCAGACCAGGTGCGACGAGATCCTGTTCAGCTCCATGAAGAGCACCCGGATGGTGTTCGCGCGCTCGGTGATGTCGTCGGTGATGCCCAGCAGCTTCTCCACCGCGAGGCAGTAGCCGGCCTCGTTGAACAGCGGCGCCAGGTAGTCCATCCGGGTCACGAAGGTGGTGCCCTGAGTCCAGTTGCGGTACTCGAGGTTCTTCTCGATGCCGGTGTGCAGGTAACCGACGACCGGTCGTACCTGGGTGACGGTCTCGCCCTCGAGCTCCAGCACCAGCCGCAGCACGCCGTGCGTCGACGGGTGCTGCGGACCCATGTTGACGACGATCTTCTCGTTGCTCAGCGGGTCGATGCTGCCGGTGATGGTGTCCCAGTCGCCGCCGGTGACCGTGAAGACCCGGCCCTCGGTGGTCTCCCGTTCGGCGGCGTACCCGGCTTCGCTGGTCGTCTGGCTTGTCATTGGTAGACCCTCCGCTGATCCGGCGGCGGAATTTCGGCGCCCTTGTACTCGACGGGCACACCGCCGAGCGGATAGTCCTTGCGCTGCGGGTGGCCCTCCCAGTCATCCGGCATCAGGATCCGGGTGAGGTTGGGGTGGCCGGAGAAGACGACGCCGAACATGTCGTAGATCTCGCGTTCCTGCCAGTCGGCAGTCGGATACACGCTGGTCACGCTCGGCAGGCTGACGCCGTCCGACACGGCCGCCTCCAGGCGGACCCGGCGGCGGTACGTCATCGAGGTGAGCTGGTAGCACAGGTGGAAGCGGCGGTTGTCGCTGCTCAGGTAGTCGACCGCGTCCACCGAGGAGCACAGCTCGAAGCGCAGCGACTCGTCGTTGCGCATGATCTGGCAGACCTCGGCGATCCGCTCCGCCTTGATGTGCAGGGTCAGCTCGCCGCGGTCGACGACGACCTTCTCGATCGCGTCGGCGAAGCCGGGGTAGGCCTCCTCCAGCGCGTCGTAGACCTCGTCGAAGTAACCGCCGAACGGGCGCGGGGTGCCCGCGACGGCCGCCCGCGGGCGCACCAGACCGCCGAAGCCGGACACGTCGCCGGTGCCGTGGATGCCGAACATGCCCTTCTCCGGGCTGGACGGGATCTCCGCCGGGGAGCCGAGCTGCGCCCCCTCCGGAGTCGGTTCAAGACTCATTTGCCACCCTCCCGCAGGTGCGGTTGCAGCTTCATCCAGTTTTCGATGCGGAGCTGCTCCTCGCGGCCTTCCTTGACGGCCTGCGTCCACTCCGCCCGGCGGACCTTGTCGACGCGGTACGACGACGGCATGGCGCCGGGGGCGACGATCGGCATCTTGCCCGCGGCCTTGCGGGCCTCGAGCATCTTTCGGCCGTTCGGGCCGAGCGGGGCGGCCATGACCTTCTCGCGCATCTTGAGGATCGCGTCGATCAGCATCTCCGGCCGGGGCGGGCAGCCGGGCAGGTAGATGTCGACCGGCACGATGTGGTCGACGCCCTGCACGATCGCGTAGTTGTTGAACATGCCGCCCGACGAGGCGCAGACGCCCATCGAGATGACCGAGCGCGGCTCGGGCATCTGGTCGTAGATCGTGCGCACGACCGGGGCCATCTTCTGGCTCACCCGGCCGGCGACGATCATCAGGTCGGCCTGCCGCGGCGAGGCCCGGAAGACCTCCATGCCCCAGCGGCCGAGGTCGTAGTGCGGTCCGCCGGCGGCCATCATCTCGATGGCGCAGCAGGCGAGGCCGAAGGTGGCGCCCCAGAACGACGACTTGCGGGCCCAGTTGGAAAGCTTCTCCACCGAGGTCAGCAGGATGCCGCTCGGCAGCTTCTCTTCGATTCCCATATCAGTCAGTCCCAGTTCAATCCGCCGCGTCGCCACACGTAGGTGTAGGCGATGAAGACAGTGACGATGAAGAGGACCATCTCGACGAAGCCGAACAGGCCGAGCGCCTCGAAGGACACCGCCCACGGGTACAGGAAGATGGTCTCGATGTCGAAGACGATGAAGAGCATCGCGGTCAGGTAGAACTTGACCGGGAACCGGCCGCCGCCGATCGGCTGCGGCGCCGGCTCGATGCCGCACTCGTAGGCCTCGAGCTTGGCGCGGTTGTAGCGCTTCGGGCCGACGATCGGCGCGATCGACACCGAGAACAGGGCGAAGAGCGCGCCGAGGATCAGCAGCCCGACGATCGGTACGTAGGGATTGAGCGTCATACCGTCTCCTGCTCGACTGTTAGCCGCTTCACACTATTAATCCGCTTTGGCGCCAGCCCGACCGGGGTCCTCATACCGCCGGTGCGACCTTCGTCAGGCCGTTGATGATCCGGTCCATGGTGTCGCCGTCGCGGGGGTCCGTCAGGTTTGCCAGCAGCTTGAGCACGAAGCGCATCAGGGTCGGGTGCGGCATGCCGTGCTTGGTGGCGAGCCGCATGATCTGCGGGTTGCCGATCAGCTTCACGAACACCCCGCCGAGCCGGTAGTAACCGCCGAAGCGGACCTTCAGCTCCGCGGGATACGCGTGCAGCGCGCGCTCGCGGTCGGCGCCGGCGGGGCGCGCGAGGGCCTGGACGGCGACCTCGGCGGCCAGCTCGCCCGACTCCATCGCGTACGCGATGCCCTCACCGTTCATGGGGTTGACCATGCCACCGGAGTCGCCGACCAGCATGACGCCGCGCGTGTAGTGCGGCACCCGGTTGAAGCCCATCGGCAGCGCCGCACCCAGGATCGGGCCGTCGGCGTTGTCCTCGCCGCGCATGCCCCACTCCTCGGGCGTGGTGTTCAGCCAGTCGGTGAGCATGGCGCGGTAGTTGGTCTTGCCGAAGGCGCTGGACGAGTTGAGGATGCCCAGGCCGACGTTCACCCGGCCGTCGCCGAGGCCGAAGATCCAGCCGTAGCCGGGCAGCAGCCGGTCGCGGTCCTGCGCGCTGCGCAGCTCCAGCCAGGACTCCAGGTAGTCGTCGTCCGCGCGCACCGGCGACTGGTAGTAGCGCCGCACGGCGACGCCGATCGGGCGGTCGTCGCGCTTGGTGAGGCCCATCGCGAGCGGGAGCTTGCCGGACACGCCGTCCGCCGCGATGACCAGCGGGGCTCGATACTGGACTGGTTCCTTACCGGGGCCGGTCTTGGCCTCGACCCCGATGGCGCGGCCGTCGGCGTCGAGCACCGGCCCGGTCACGGTGACCCCGGTGCGCAGCAGGGCGCCGGCTTCCACCGCGCGCCTGGCCAGCATGTCGTCGAAGTCGAGGCGGGTGCGCACGAGACCGTAGTTGGGGAAGCTCGCGAGCTCCGGCCAGTCCAGCTCGAGACGGACGCCGCCGCCGATGACCCGCAGGCCACGGTTGTGCAGCCAGCCGGCCTTCTCGGAAGTGTCCACACCCATCCGGATCAGCTGCCGGGTCGCGCGTGGAGTGAGGCCGTCACCGCAGACCTTCTCGCGCGGGAACTCGGTCTTCTCCAGGAGCAGGACGCGCAGGCCGTGCCGCGCCATGTGGTACGCCGCGGCGGAGCCGCCCGGCCCAGCCCCGACCACGATCACGTCGGCCTCGTCGGCGACGGTTCCTCCTGCGGTAGCGAGGTCGTTCACGGCTCACCTCCGTCAAGCGCGGGCTCGTGAAACACTTCACAAGCCAGCCCAGTCGGAGTCTAAGACGGCCATCGAAGCGGCTGGGGGTTAGGGAACCCTAACTGTTTCCGGCCGGTGAAATGCCCGCTCCGTGGCTATTCCTGCTCTTCGCTAACGCCCGTTCCAGGACCTCACGGGCAACTCCGTCCAGGTGCTCCGAAAACGTACCGCCCAGCGCGACGTCCAGCGCGACGATCAGCTCATCCACCAGCCGCTGCGCCTGTTCCGGATCCTGGACGGCCACCAACCGGATACGATGCGCCAGCTCCAGGGCCCGCCGCTCGCCCTCGTCACGGTCATCGATCGGAACATCGATATCCGAGTCGTCGACCACGCAGTCGATTGTCGTCATACACCCGAGCTAAACACCCCGGACCCCACGCAAACGGGCAAACGCCCATTTTCTAAATCTTCGTGGCCCGATGCAGGGCAACAACCCCACCGGTGAGATTGCGCCACCCGACCCGCGCCCACGGCCCCGAGCCCGCGACGCGGGCGGCGAGCCCCTCCTGGTCCGGCCAGGCGCGGATCGACTCGGCCAGATAGACGTACGCCTCCGGGTTGCTCGACACGCCGCGGGCCACGGTCGGCAGGCTCCGCATCAGGTACGACAGGTAGACGGTGCGGAACGCCGCGTTGGTTGGATGGCTGAACTCGCACACCACCAGGCGACCGCCCGGCCGGGTGACCCGGCCCAGCTCCCGCAGCGCCGCGCCGGTGTCGACGACGTTGCGCAGCGCGAAGGAGATCGTCACCGCGTCGAAGGTCGCGTCGGGAAACGGCAGCTTGAGCGCGTCACCGGCGACCAGCGGCACCGTCCGGCCGGCACCCCGGCCGGCCCGCAGCATCCCGGTGGAGAGATCGGCACCCACCGCGTACGCGCCCGACCGGCCCAGCTCCTCGGTCGACACGCCGGTGCCCGCGCCGACGTCGAGGACCCGCTCCCCCGGGCGCAGCCCCAGCGCCGCCCGGGTGGCCCGGCGCCAGCCCCGGTCCTGCCCGAAGGAGAGCACCGTGTTGGTCAGGTCGTACCGCTCGGCCACGCCGTCGAACATCTCGGCGACCTCGTGCGGCTGCTTGTCCAGATCTGCGCGCGTCACACCTACCCACTCTGCCAGGTGCGCACACAGTAAGGGCGGGATGGTGACCCATCCCGCCCTTACCTTCTGCGTTATATATACGACCGCCATCGGTCGGGTCCGACCCCGCCGCCGACGGTCATGAGTCGTGGCGACGCTTCAGTGTTGCGGTGTTACGCAGGCAACGTAACCAGCGCGAACGCGTCGTACCAGAGACACACGCAGCTCGTTACCGAGGAGCAATCAGCCCCTCACCGCTTCACCGAGGCGCACCTGGCCGATCGGCCGGTGACATCAGTCATCCGGCCCATCGACCCCCCTCACTCCGGGGAGTCCAGCACTCAGGACACGTCGACGAGCGGGAGCTCGCTGCGGCCGGCGCCGCCGCCGGGCATCGCGATCGACGAGAAGTGTGAGACCACGCGCTCGTCCGTCGGGTCGTCCGCCTCCGTCGCGTGCACCGCGAGGTGCCGGTAGAGGGTGTCGCGCTGCGCCGGGATGCGACCCGCCGTGCGGATCATCCAGATCAGCTCGTGCAGGTTGGACCGGTGCCGGGCGCCCGCCGAGGAGATCACGTTCTCCTCGAGCATGATCGAGCCGAGGTCGTCGACGCCCAGGTGCAGGGAGAGCTGGCCGACGTCCTTGCCCGTGGTCAGCCAGGACGCCTGCAGATGCGCGACGTTGTCGAAGAAGAGCCGGGAGACCGCGATGAAGCGCAGGTATTCCAAGGTGGTGGCCTGGGTGCGGCCCTTGAGGTGGTTGTTCTCCGCCTGGTACGTCCACGGGATGAACGCGCGGAAGCCGCCCACGCTGCCCTCGACCTCGACGGCCGAATCGACGTAGCCGTTCGCCACGGCGAGGTCCTGCACGTCGCGGATCATCCGGATGTGCTCGATGCGCTCGGCGTTCGTCTCGCCGGTGCCCATCATCATGGTGGCCGTGGAGCTGAGGCCGTTGCGGTGCGCGACGGTCATGACCTCGAGCCAGCGCGCGCCGGACTCCTTGAGCGGCGCGATGGCCTTGCGCGGCCGGTCGGGCAGCATCTCGGCGCCCGCGCCGGCGATGGAGTCGAGGCCGGCGGCCTTGATCCGCAGCACCGCCTCCTCGATGGAGACGCCGGAGACCTTGGCCATGTGCAGGATCTCGCTGGGGCCGATCGAGTGGATGGCCAGCTGCGGATAGGCCTGCTTGACCGAGGAGAAGAGGTTTTCGTAATACTCCACGCCGTAGTCGGGGTGGTGGCCGCCCTGCAGCATCACCTGCGTCGCGCCGAGCTCGACCGCCTCGCCGCAGCGGTGCAGGATCTCCTCCATCGGGTGCGACCAGCCCTCGGCGTGTTTCGGCGCCCGGTAGAAGGCGCAGAACTTGCAGGCCGTGACACAGACGTTGGTGTAGTTGATGTTGCGGTCGATCAGGTAGGTGACGATCCCGTCCGGATAGCGCCGGCGCCGGATCGCGTCGGCCGCCTCGCCGAGGGCATGGAAGGGCGCTTCGGTGTAGAGCAGCAGCGCTTCCTCGGGCGTGATCCGCCCACCATCGGCCCCACGCTGCAGGATGCTGTCGATCTCCGGATTCGCCGTCACGACCCGAAGCCTACGTCCCGCGTCCGGCGATCGTCAGCGGCGCCGGTCACTGGTCCGCCGCTCGATCAGCACGCCGAGGCCGTCGAGCACCCGCTCCAGGCCGAACGCGTACGCGTGCCCGGGCTCGAAAGCGCCGCCCAGCTCGGCGCCCGCCGCGGCGCCGACCCGCACGGCCGTCGGGTAGGCGTGCGGGTCGAAGACCTTGGCCAGCAGCGGGCCGTTCTCGGCCCACCACTCGTGGTCGCTGCGGGCGCTGCGCTCGGTCTCGGCCCGGGCGTCGGCGGCGGCGCGGGCCGAGGCCTGCACAAAACCGAGCAGGTAGGTGAGAGCCGAGTCGGTTTCCACGTCGTCGAGGCCGGCGCCGTCGAAGGCCCGCAGCTCGTGCTCGTACTTGGCCATCAGGCCGGGGCCCAGCGGCGGCCGGCTCTGCGAGAGGCCCGCCGCCCAGGGATGCCGGTCGTAGAGCAGGCGATTCTCCTCCGCCACGGCCGCGAGCCGCTCGCGCCACGAAGCGTGCGCGGTGTCCTCCCGGGGCATCCGCAGGTAGACGGCGTCGAGCATGAGGTCGAGCAGGGCGGCCTTGTCCGGCACGTAGGTGTACAGCGTCATCGGGACGACACCCAGCTCCTGCGCGACCCGGCGCATGCTCACCGCGTCGATCCCCTCGTCGTCGGCGAGCGTGATGGCGGCATCGACGACCTGGGTGACGGTCAGGCCCTTCTTGCGCCCACGCCGGCTCGCCGGCTCATCGAGCCAGAGCAGGTCGATGGTGCGTC
>Ga0307516_10002870_pt1 | contig 22676 bp, 17 predicted proteins | sample 19_EM_MG_FD_203310 | JGI IMG/M metagenome (GOLD analysis project Ga0307516, IMG submission 203310) | Populus trichocarpa ectomycorrhiza microbial communities from riparian zone in the Pacific Northwest, United States - 19_EM | ecosystem: Host-associated > Plants > Roots > Unclassified | place... | reverse complement strand
CGTACGTCAGCATGGCGGAGACCAGCAGCGAGGGAATCGCGATGACCGAGAGCCCGCGGTAGAAGATCAGCAGGTAGATGACGACCAGCGCGAGGCCGATGGCGCCGGCGATCAGACCGGCGTGCAACTGCTCACCACCGAGCGCCGCGGTCACCGTGGTGACGCTGTCCTCCCTGAAGCTCAGCGGCAGCGCGCCGTAGGACAGCATGTTGGCGAGGCTCTGGGCCGACTCCTGGTTGAAGTTGCCGGAGATCTCCGCGCTGCCGCCGGTCAGCGCCTGCTTGACGAACGGGTCGGAGACGACATCGCCGTCCAGGACGATCGCGAACTGGTTCTGCGGGGACTGGTTCTGGGCCAGCTTGCCGGTGATGTCGGCGAACTTCTTGGAACCCTTGCCCGTGAAGTCCATGGTGACGGTCCAGCCGGCGCCGGTCGTCGTGTTCAGGACGGCCTCGGCCTTTTTCACGTCCGTGCCGTCGACCTCGGCGGGACCGAGGACGTACTTCTGCCACTGGCCCTGCGAGTTCTGGCCGCAGGCCACGACCGGGTCGGTGGCCCGGCTGCCCTTGCCGGCGTCGGCGCGGGCCTTCTTCTTGGTGCAGTCGAGCGCGGCGTACTGCGCCTGGAGCTTGCTGGTCTCGGCGGAGGTTCCGTCGCTCGCCGACGGGGAGGCGCTCGGGGAGCCCGAGGCGCTGCCCGACGGGGTGGCGTCGGCCTTCAGGGCGTCGGTGACCGCACGGCCCTGCGAGGTGGAGCTCGCCGACGGGGAGCCGCCGGGAGACGAGGAGGACTTGTCCGTGGCCTCTTCCGACGCCTTGTCCGTGGCCTTGTCCGTGGCCTTGTCGCCGCCCGAGGTGCTGCTGGACGCGCTCGGCGACGGGCTGCCCGTGGCGGCGGCGCCGGAGACCTCGGTGGCCAGGACCGGCCGGAAGTAGAGCTTGGCGGTGGTGCCGACCTGCTCCCGGGCTTCCTTGGAGTTCGTGCCCTTGGGGATGTTGACGATGATGTTCGCGTTGCCCTGGGTCTGAACCTCGGCCTCCGAGACACCAAGCCCATTGACACGGCGGTTCATGATGTCGACCGCGGTGTCCATGTTGGTCTTGTTGATCGCGGATTCCTGGCCGGGCTCGGCCTTCGCCGCCAGCGTGATGCTCGTTCCCCCGGCGAGGTCGATGCCGAGCCGCGGGGTGGTGTGCCCGGACCAGAACATTCCTCCGGTGAGCGCCACGATGGCGATCAGGATCAGAGCCAGCGAGCGCCCTGGCCTGCTCTGGGCACTCGCGTTGCGGCCCCTCTTGGGTGCTGCCACCTTCTCGTACTCCCTCTCGGGCCGCCTCGCGCCGGGTCAGCGGGCGAGCGGCCATGGCATGGTGTCGGAATCCCGTGCGAGCCGCGCAGGATCCGGAGCGTGCGGAGCCGGCCTGCGCGCCTCGGAGTGCGCCTACTTCGCCTCGGAGTCGCCGCCGGTCTTCTTCGGCTCCTCGTCGGACTTCGCCTCGCCCGTCTTCGCTGCGTCCGTCTTCGCGTCCGCCTTGGCGTCGGCGGCCTCGGCCTTGCCGCCGCTGTCGGCCTTCGCACCGGTCTCGGTCTCGGCCGGGGCGTCGGCGGGCTCCTCGGCCGTGTCCTTCTTGCCGAGGTCGACGGACTTGCTGTCGGAAGCGGCGGCGTCGTCGGCGGACTCATCGGTCTCGGTGAGGGAGGAGGCGTCGTCCGGCACGGTGTCGGGGTCGGACTTCAGGTCGTGCTCGATCCCGTGGACGATGCGGTTGTACTCGTCGTCCGTCAGGACGGCACCGATCGAGTTCTTCGCGAAGAGGAGGTCGACGCCCGGACCGGCGTCGACGAGGACCGTGTCCTCGTTGACCTCCTTCACCGTTGCGTACATGCCCCCGATGGTGCGGATGCCGCTGCCGGGCTGCATTTCGTTCCGCATATGCGCGGCCGCCTGCTGCTTCTTCTTGGCCGAGCGGGTCATCAGGAACATGGCCCCGATGAGCACGATGAACGGGAGGAGGGTCACGAGACTCACGGGTCGGTACTTCCTTCACGCGACCGCGATGCTGAGCGGCCTGATGGTTGGGGGTATGTGCGCCGCCGACAAAGGCGGCATCGGCGGAGTCTAGGCGAGTCCGCGCGCAAGGAACAACGCTCAGCATGGCACCGGGGTTCCTGCTCCGGCCAATGCGCACGCCGTGACGGCTCCGTCACGTCCCGAACAGGTCCTGTTGTCCGTTTCCTGTGCCCGCCGGGCGGGGCGGGGTGAGCTCGAGATGCGCCCATGCGGCGGGCGTGGCCACCCGGCCGCGCGGGGTGCGGGCGAGCAGTCCCTCCCGGACGAGGAAGGGTTCGGCGACCTCCTCCACGGTCTCACGCTCCTCCCCCACCGCGACAGCGAGCGTGGACAGGCCGACGGGCCCGCCGCCGAACAACTTGAGCAGAGCCTGCAGGACCGCGCGGTCGAGCCGGTCGAGACCGCGGGCGTCGACCTCGTAGACCTTCAGCGCGGCCGCCGCGATGTCGCGGGTGATGATCCCGTCGGCCTTGACCTGGGCGTAGTCCCGGACACGGCGCAGCAGCCGGTTGGCGATACGGGGGGTGCCGCGGGAGCGGCCGGCGATCTCGGCGGCGCCGTCGGCCCCGATCTCCAGATCGAGCAGGCCCGCCGAGCGGTGGATGACGCGCTCCAGTTCGACGGGTTCGTAGAACTCCATGTGCGCGGTGAAGCCGAAGCGGTCGCGCAGCGGAGGGGGCAGCAGACCCGCGCGCGTGGTGGCGCCGACCAGGGTGAAGGGCGGCAGCTCGAGGGGGATCGCGGTGGCGCCGGGGCCCTTGCCGACGATCACGTCGACGCGGAAGTCCTCCATCGCCATGTAGAGCATCTCCTCGGCGGGCCGGGACATGCGGTGGATCTCGTCGAGGAAGAGGACCTCGCCCTCCTGGAGGGAGGAGAGGATCGCGGCGAGGTCACCGGCGTGCTGGATGGCCGGGCCGCTGGTGATGCGGATCGGGGCGTTCATCTCGGCCGCGATGATCATCGACAGGGTGGTCTTGCCGAGGCCGGGGGCGCCGGAGAGGAGCACGTGGTCGGCGGTGGCGCCGCGCGCGCGTGCGGCGCGCAGGACGAGGTCGAGCTGCTCGCGGACTTTCTCCTGGCCGATGAACTCGTCCAGGTCCTTGGGGCGCAGGGCGGCCTCGACGGCCTGGTCCTCGCGGTCGGCGACAGAGCCCACCAGCCGCTCGGAGGCGGTCTCATCGGTCGTGTCGTCCCAGTTCATGTGTCCCTCGGTCTGGTGCGGGCGCGGGTGGTTCAGCGGGCTCGGTTCAGTGTCTGGAGCGCGGCCTTCAGCAGCGGTCCGACCTGGGGCGTGCCCTCGGCTTCCTCGGCCTGGGGCGCCACGGCGGACACAGCCTCGTCGGCCTCGCGGGTCGCGTAGCCGAGGCCGATCAGCGCGGCGTGCAGCTGGTCCCGCCAACCGCTGGTGACCGCGGTACCGACCGCGGGAGCGCCGAGGGGTTCACCGAGGCGGTCCTTGAGCTCCAGCAGGAGTTTCTGGGCGCCCTTCTTGCCGATACCGGGGACGGCGGTCAGCGACTTCTCGTCACCGGTCGCGACGGCCCGGCGCAGGGCGTCCGGCGAGTGCACGGCGAGCATCGCCTGGGCGAGCCTCGGCCCCACCCCGCTCGCGGTCTGCAGCAGTACGAAGGTCTGGCGCTCGTCGTCGTCCGCGAAGCCGTACAGAGTCAGCGAGTCCTCCCGTACGACGAGGGAGGTGGCGAGCTTGGCCGGCTGGCCGAGCCGGAGCGTGGACAGCGTGTTCGGCGTGCACTGGACCGCCATGCCGACACCGCCGACCTCGACCACGGCCGCGTCGGGAGCGAGTGCGGCGACCGTGCCGCTGACGAAGGCGATCATGGCGTGCGGCCTTTCGACGGGAGCGGCGCTTTGCGGGCGACCGATGCTTTGGTGGCGTGCAGGGCGACGGCCTGCTGGAGTCGGTTCTGGGCGGGGGCCCGCCAGATGTGGCAGATCGCGAGGGCCAGGGCGTCGGCGGCGTCGGCCGGCTTGGGCGGTGCGTCGAGCCGCAGCAGCCGTGTGACCATCGCACCGACCTGCGCCTTGTCGGCGCGCCCGCTGCCGGTGACGGCGGCCTTGACCTCGCTGGGCGTGTGCAGGGCGACGGGGATCCCGCGGCGGGCGGCGCACAGCATGGCGACGGCGCTGGCCTGGGCGGTGCCCATCACGGTCCGGACGTTGTGCTGACTGAACACCCGCTCCACGGCGACGAATTCGGGCCGGTGCTCGTCCAGCCACCGCTCGATGCCCTGCTCGACGGCGACGAGGCGCTGCCCCAACTCGGCGTCGGCCGGGGTCCGTACGACACCGACACCGAGCATGGTGAGCGGCCGTCCGGCGACGCCTTCCACCACACCGACACCACATCGGGTCAGCCCCGGGTCAACCCCCAGTACGCGCACCCGCCCCTCCTTCGATCGCCTGTTTGTGCAGGCTATCCGGTGCCACCGACAATGCGACGGGCCGACGTCCAGGGGGGCGTGCGAAGCACTCGTTGAGGGGTGGTGGTCGGGCCGACGGGTGGGCGTCCCGTCGGCCCGTTGAGCCGGTCAGCTCTCGGCAGCGCTACGCGTCGACCTTCTCCATGACCTCGTCGCTGACGTCGAAGTTGGCGAACACGTTCTGCACGTCGTCGCTGTCCTCGAGCGCGTCGATCAACTTGAAGATCTTCTTGGCGCCCTCCTCGTCCAGCTCGACCTGCATGGTCGGGACGAAGTTGGCGTCGGCGGAGTCGTAGTCGATCCCGGCGTCCTGGAGGGCGGTGCGGACCACGACCAGGTCGGTGGCCTCGCTGAGCACCTCGAAGGACTCACCGAGGTCGTTGACCTCCTCGGCACCCGCGTCCAGGACGGCGGTGAGGACGTCGTCCTCGGTCAGCTCGCCCTTGGGGACGATGACGACGCCCTTGCGGTTGAAGAGGTACGACACCGAGCCCGGGTCGGCCATCGATCCGCCGTTGCGGGTCATGGCGACGCGCACGTCGGAGGCGGCGCGGTTGCGGTTGTCGGTGAGGCACTCGATGAGCACGGCCACGCCGTTCGGGCCGTACCCCTCGTACATGATGGTCTCGTAGTCGGCGCCACCGGCTTCGAGGCCACCGCCGCGCTTGATGGCGGAGTCGATGTTCTTGTTCGGGACCGACGACTTCTTCGCCTTCTGCACGGCGTCGTACAGCGTCGGGTTGCCTTCGAGGTCCACACCGCCCATGCGCGCCGCGACCTCGATGTTCTTGATCAGCTTCGCGAAGAGCTTGCCGCGCTTGGCATCGATCACGGCCTTCTTGTGCTTCGTCGTGGCCCATTTAGAGTGGCCGGACATCTGCCTGTCTCCTTCGCGTAACCCATCCAGATACGAACGCCAGAGATCCTACAAGGACTCCGCTGCCCGGTCGGCGCGCACCATGTCGACGAACAGGGCGTGCACACGGTGGTCGCCGGTCAGTTCCGGGTGGAACGACGTGGCGAGCGCGTTGCCCTGGCGGACCGCGACGATGTGACCGCCGTGCTCGGCGAGCACCTCGGTCTCGGCGCCGACGGACTCCACCCAGGGGGCGCGGATGAAGACGCCCTCTACAGGATGGCCCGCGATTCCCCGCACGTCGACAGCCGCCTCGAAGGACTCGTTCTGGCGTCCGAAGGCGTTGCGGCGCACGATCATGTCGATGCCGCCGATCGTCTCCTGGCCCGAGCGCGGGTCGAGGATCTTGTCGGCGAGCATGATCATGCCGGCGCAGGTCCCGTAGACGGGCATTCCGTCCCGCACGCGCGCGCGGAGGGGCTCCATCACGCCGAACAGGACGGCCAGCTTGGAGATGGTGGTGGACTCGCCGCCGGGGATGACCAGGCCGTCCACCTCGGCGAGCTCTTCGGGGCGCCGCACCGGCCTGGCCACGGCGTCGGCCGCGGCCAGGGCGATGAGGTGCTCCCGCACATCGCCCTGGAGAGCCAGGACGCCTATGACAGGTGCTTCGGTCATGAGTGGTTACCAGCCGCGGTTGGCGTAGCGCTCGGACTCGGGGAGGGTGTCGCAGTTGATGCCGACCATGGCCTCGCCCAGGTTGCGGGACGCGTCGGCGATGATCTTCGGGTCGTCGTAGAACGTGGTCGCCTTGACGATGGCGGCGGCGCGCTTGGCCGGGTCGCCCGACTTGAAGATGCCGGAGCCGACGAAGACGCCCTCGGCGCCGAGCTGGCGCATGAGCGCCGCGTCGGCCGGGGTGGCGACGCCACCGGCGGAGAACAGCACGACCGGGAGCTTGCCGAGCTGTGCGACTTCCTTGACGAGCTCGTACGGGGCGCGCAGGTCCTTGGCGGCGGCGTACAGCTCGTTGTTGTCGTAGCCGCGCAGGCGGGCGATCTCGTTCTTGATCTGGCGCAGGTGGCGGACGGCCTCGACGACGTTGCCGGTGCCGGCCTCGCCCTTGGAGCGGATCATCGCGGCGCCCTCGGCGATGCGGCGCAGGGCCTCGCCCAGGTTGGTGGCACCACAGACGAAGGGCGTGGTGAACGCGAACTTGTCGGAGTGGTTGACCTCGTCGGCCGGGGTCAGGACCTCGGACTCGTCGATGTAGTCCACACCCAGGGACTGAAGTACCTGGGCCTCGACGAAGTGGCCGATGCGGGACTTGGCCATGACCGGGATGGAGACGGCCTCGATGATCCCCTCGATCATGTCCGGGTCGGACATACGGGCGACGCCGCCGTCCTTGCGGATGTCGGCCGGGACACGCTCGAGGGCCATGACGGCGACGGCGCCCGCGTCCTCGGCGATCTTCGCCTGCTCCGGCGTGACGACGTCCATGATCACGCCACCCTTGAGCTGCTCGGCCATGCCGCGCTTCACGCGCGCGGTGCCGATCTCGGGAGCCTGGTTGTCGGAAAGCGTGGTGGACACGGGTGACCTCACTCGGTGAAAGCGGATTTCTGCAGCACCGAGGAAACGTGACGGGACCAGGCCACAGCAAGGGCCAATGGGAAGGCGGTGGATCGTTTTCCGGCCGGGTGGCCCGCCTCAGCGGCCCAGGGCCTGTCTGACAATTCCCGTCGTCGCCCGGAGGGCGGCCTCGCGGCGTCGGGTGCGTGCTCTCGGCGTGCCGGGCGTAGGCCCTCGTACTGGACGTACTTGGGTCTGCGCCCGGTGCGTCGAGAGTGCGTGCATGGCGTCGCGAGGCAGACGGGAACTGTCAGACAGGCCCTAGGAGGGGCGATCGGCCAGTGCCGCGGGCGACTCGTCGTCCATCTCGAACGCCATCGGGAACGGCGCGTGTCCCGCCAGCCGGAACCAGCGCACCTTGCGGTGCCGGCGCAGCGCCCGGGCCGCGCGTACGGCGTCGTTGTGGAAGCGCCGGGCCATCGGCACCCGGCGTACCGCCTCGGTCAGTTCCCGGGCGGCCTCCTCTCCCCCGGGTGCCTCACGTACCGCCTCCACCTGCGGTGCCTCGGCGAACACGGCCCGCAGCGCCTGGCTGAGCTCGCTCTCGGCGACCTCCCGCTGTTCCTCCTCGGCCTGCCGGGCGGCGTGAGCCGCCTCGTACAGAACGATCGACGCGGCCGGATCGAGCACTCCGGAGGTGGCCAGTTCCTGGGTCACCGAGGCCCGCCGCAGCAACTGGGCGTCGAGCGCGGCGCGCGCCGCGTCGATCCGGGCGTGCAGCCGGTCGAGGCGTCCCGCGGTCCAGCTCAGATAGAGACCGATGGCGAACAGGGCTACCGCGATCCAGATGAGTGTCGACGTCACGGGCCGCAGGCTACTCGTCCCCGGCGGCACCTCCCGAACCCGACCCGTGGCGTGACCGGGCCGCGAGATGACACGCGGTCGGGACGGGGCACGGTCGGGACGGGGCACGGTCGTGCCGGGCCGCGGGTCGGCATCGCGGTTGACAGGCGGGTCGTGCCGGGCTGCGGGTCGGCATCGCGGTTGACGGGCGGGTCGTGCCGAGCCATGGGCCGACAGTGCCGAGCCCCGGGGGCGACCGGGCGGAACCACGAGCCGACAGTCCCGAGCCCCGGGGGCGACCGGGCGGAACCACGGGCCGACGGTCCCGAAATCCGGGCACGGTCGCACCGAACTACCGGCCGACAATCCCGAGCCCCCGGGAGGCGATCGCGCCGAGCCACTGGCCGACCGCCCCGACCCTCGGGTGCGCTCACCCCGAACCACGGATCGGTATCAACGGGCTAAGGGCCCACTCACGCCGAGCCAGTGCCCCGTCGTCACCGCCGCGCACACCGACGTTGCCGGGTTACGGGCACAGGCGCACCGGGGGCACCGGGTGCCCGCACGGCGCCCCCGGTGTCCCACACGTCCACCAGGCGGGGCCCCGCGCCAGCCCCACCTCAGCCCCGCCGGCCCCGCCTCAGTCCCGGGCCAGCCCGAGCCGCCCCCGCAGGCCCGGGCCCCGTTCGCCGTCCTCCGCGGCGACCGCCGCCGCGCCGGCCGTCACCGTCTCGTACACGGAGAGGATGTCCGCGCCGACCGTCGACCAGTCGAACCGCCGCACGTGCGCGCTCCCCCGCTCGCTCAGCTGGGTCCGTCGCTCAGGGTCGCCGAGCAGTCGTACCGCAGCCCCGGCGAGCGCGTCCGCGTCCTCGTTGGCGAACAGCTCGCCCGCCGCGCCCTGGTCCAGCACCTGGGCGAAGGCGTCCAGGTCCGAGGCCAGCACCGGGGCACCCGCGGACATCGCCTCGACCAGGATGATGCCGAAGCTCTCACCGCCGGTGTTGGGAGCGACGTACACGTCGACACTGCGCAGGAAACGGGCCTTGTCCTCGTCGCTGACCATGCCGAGGAACTCCACGCGCGGGCGGAGTTCGACGGGCAGCGAACTGACCGCCTCCTCCTCGTCGCCGCGCCCGGCGACCAGCAGCCGGGTCCGGGGGCGCTCGGCGAGGATCTTCGGCAGGGCCTTCATCAGTACCGGCAGGCCCTTGCGGGGCTCGTCGATGCGGCCCATGAAGCCGAGCGTGTCGCCCTGCCATTCGGGCTTGGGCTCGGCCTTGGCGAAGTAGTCGACGTCGACGCCGTTGGGGATCACCACCGCGTCGCCGCCGAGATGCTCGACCAGTGTGCGGCGGGCGTACTCGCTCACCGCGATGCGCGCGCTGATCTTCTCCAGCGCGGCCTGCAGGATCGAGTACGCGGCGATCATCGCCCGGGAGCGGGGGTTGGAGGTGTGGAAGGTGGCGACGATCGGGCCCTGCGCGGCCCAGCAGGCCAGCAGGCCGAGTGAGGGCGAGGTGGGCTCGTGGATGTGGATGACGTCGAACCGGCCGTCGTGCAGCCAGCGCCGTACCCGGGCCGCCGACAGGAAACCGAAGTTCAGCCGGGCCACCGAGCCGTTGTACGGGACCGGCACCGCGCGGCCTGCCGAGACGACGTACGGCGGCAGCGGGGTGTCGTCGTCGGCCGGGGCGAGGACGGACACCTCGTGGCCGAGGCGGATGAAGTACTCGGCGAGATCGCGGATGTGGAACTGGACGCCACCCGGCACGTCCCAGGAGTACGGGCAGACGATGCCGATTCTCACGAGGTCCCCTTCTCGGGAGCCGAGGGGCCTTCGGCGGTATCGGCGCCGGGACCGGCGACCGGGTCTGCGGAGGGAGCGGCCGGGCGTGGGGCCGAGGGATCCTTCGCGGGGTCGAGATCAGCGAGCCACAGTCGCTGGAGCATGTGCCAGTCCTCCGGATGGTCGGCGATGCCGCTGGCGAAGGCATCGGCCAGCGCCTGTGCCATGACAGACGTCTTCTCGGCCCGGGTACCTGTCTCGGGTACCTCGACCGGGGGATGCACCCGGCCCCGCATGACCGGAGAGTCGTCGTACCAGAGTGTCACCGGCAGCAGCAGCGCGCCGGTCTGCTGGGCGAGCAGCGCCGGGCCCGCGGGGATCCGGGTGGTCTCGCCGAAGAACTCGACCTCCACCCCGGAGGCGGAGAGGTCCCTCTCGGCGACCAGGCAGACCAGGCCGCCGTCCCGCAGCCGCCGGGCCAGCATGCCGAAGGCGGTGCCGCCGCTGTGCGGCAGGACCTCCATGCCGAGGCCCTCTCGATAGGCGACGAAACGGTCGTACAGCGTCTCCGGCCTGAGGCGTTCGGCCACGGTGGTGAAGGGGGTTTCGAGCTTGGTGGTGACCCAGGCGCCGGCGAGGTCCCAGTTGGCCATGTGCGGCAGCGCGAGGATGACGCCCTTGCCGGACGCGAGTCCGTCCGTGAGGTGGTGCACGTCCTTGGGGTCGAAGCCGCCCTTGACGCGCTCGGCGCTCCAGGTCGGCAGCCGGAAGGACTCCATCCAGTAGCGCAGGTACGAGCGCATGCCCGCGCGGGACAGTTCGGCCAGCCGCTCGGGACTCGCGTCGGGCACCACGCGCGCGTAGTTGCCCTCCAGGCGCCGCACGCCCTTGCCGCGCCGCTTCCAGACCAGGTCCGCGATGCTCCGGCCCAGGCCCGTGGCGACCGGCTCGGGAAGTTTCTTGACCACTCCCCAGCCGAGGCCGTACAGCGCGTCGGTGACCCGCTCCTGGGCGCTCACTTCGCCGCCTCGCTCCCCTGCGTCTCCTGTTCCCCGTCGGCCGCCGCCTCCGCCTCGGCGGACTCCCGGCGGACCGTGACGACCCGCTGGATCAGTGTGACCAGGCTACCGACGGCCACGATCCACAGGGCGACGGGCAGCAGGTACTGGATGCCGGGCACGCCGAACGCGTGCAGGCCCGCGAGACCGGCCGCGACCAGGGAGATCACCAGCCGCTCGGCCCGCTCGACGAGTCCGTTCACGGCGACCGGCAGGCCGATGGACTCGCCCCGTGCCTTGGTGTACGACACCACCTGGCCGCTCGCCAGACAGAAGATCGAGACCGCGCACAGAATGTTGTCGTCGCCGCCCCCCGCGTACCAGAGGGCGAAGCCGCCGAAGATCGCGCTGTCGGCGACCCGGTCGAGCGTGGAGTCCAGGAAGGCGCCCCAGCGGCTGGAGCGGCCGAGCTGGCGGGCCATGTTTCCGTCGACGAGGTCCGAGAACACGAAGAGCGTGATCACGATCGTGCCCCAGAAGAGCTCACCCCTGGGATAGAAGACCAGCGCACCCGCGACCACCCCGGCCGTGCCGAGAAGCGTGACCGTGTCGGGGCTGACGCCCCGCCGGATGAGAAACGCGGCGAACGGCGTGAGGACACGCGTGAAGAATGCACGCGCGTACTTGTTCAGCATGGCCTTCCCGAGGGTCGGTGTGGCCGAGCGGCCCCTGCTGGCCACCGGCTGGCCCATCGTAGCCACGCGCGCGCGTGGGCGGCGGGCGGGCACCGTCGGTCCCGGGTCACGGCCGGGCCGCGGCCGGGCCGCAGCCGGGCCCCGACGGGATCGCGCCACTCGCGCCTGGGACCCGTGTGCGATCGCGTCCGTCGTATGGACGCACCGTGACGGGAGTGGAAAGCTCGAAGGACACCGCGGGCGTCGCCGGAGCCGCCACTGCACGCGGATCCCGCGTGTCCGCGCCCACAGTGACCTCACCGTGCACGGGAGGCAAGGCCATGGGCGACAAGGCGAACGCACACCCCGGAGCCGCCGGCAGGGCGACAGCGGCCGACCAACCCGCGTCCGTACGGAATGTGGTGCTGGTCGGCCACTCCGGTTCGGGCAAGACGACATTGGTGGAGGCTCTCGCGCTGACCGCGGGAGCGGTGAACCGGGCGGGCCGCGTGGAGGACGGCGGCACCGTCTCCGACTACGACGAGATCGAGCACCGGCAGCAGCGCTCGGTGCAGCTCTCCCTGGTACCCGTCGAATGGGGCGGATACAAGATCAATCTTCTCGACACACCCGGATACGCCGACTTCGTCGGAGAACTCAGGGCCGGTCTGCGAGCGGCGGACGCGGCCCTTTTCATCGTCTCCGCCTCGGACGGGGTGGACGGCTCGACCCGCATGGTGTGGGAGGAGTGCGCGGCCGTCGGGATGCCGCGGGCGATCGTGGTCACGCATCTGGAGTCCGCCCGGGCGGACTTCGAGGGGATGACACGGATCTGCGCGGAGGCCTTCGGCGGCGACGACCCCGACGCCGTACTGCCGCTGTACCTGCCGCTGCGCGCCCCGCGGACACCGGACGGACACGCGCCCGTGACCGGGCTGATCGGGCTGCTGTCCCAGCAGCTGTTCGACTACGCCTCCGGAGAGCGCAAGGAGTCCGAGCCGGGCGAGGACCAGCTGCCGCTGATCGAGGAGGCCCGCAACCGATTGATCGAGGGGATCATCTCGGAGAGCGAGGACGAGACCCTCATGGACCGCTACCTCGGCGGCGAACAGGTCGATGTCAGGACGCTGATCGAGGACCTGGAGCGGGCCGTCGCGCGTGGGGTCTTCTTCCCGGTCCTGGCCGCCGCCCCCGCGGCCGAGGGCGCCCGGGCGGGGCTCGGCACGGTCGAGCTCCTCGAACTGATCACCGGTGGCTTCCCGACCCCGCTGGAGCGGGAGGCCCCCCGGGTCACCACGGTGGACGGCAAGCCGCGCGAGCTGAAGCTGTGCGATCCGGACGGACCGCTGGCCGCGGAGGTCGTGAAGACCTCGTCCGACCCCTACGTCGGCCGGGTCTCGCTGGTGCGGGTCTTCTCGGGCACGCTGCGTCCGGACGAGACGGTCCATGTCTCCGGGCACGGACTCGCCGACCGTGGGCACGAGGACCACGACGTCGACGAGCGGATCGGCGCCCTGTCAGCGCCCTTCGGGAAACAGCAGCGGGCGCTGACCCACTGCATCGCCGGTGATCTCGCGTGCGTGGCGAAGCTGAGCCGCGCGGAGACCGGGGACACGCTCTCGGCCAAGGACGATCCGCTGCTCATGGAGCCCTGGGAGATGCCGGACCCGCTGCTGCCGCTCGCCATCCGGGCACACAGCAAGGCCGACGAGGACAAGCTCTCGCAGGGCCTGTCCCGGCTGGTCGCCGAGGATCCGACCATGCGGCTCGAGCACAACCAGGACACCCACCAGGTGGTGCTGTGGTGCCTGGGAGAGGCGCACGCCGACGTCGCGCTGGAGCGGCTGCGCACCCGCTACGGCGTCCAGGTCGACGTCGTCCCGCACCAGGTCTCCCTACGGGAGACGTTCGCGGACAGGTCGGCGGGGCGCGGCCGGCATGTGAAGCAGTCCGGCGGGCACGGGCAGTTCGCCATCTGCGAGATCGAGGTGGAGCCGCTGCCGGGCGGGTCCGGCATCGAGTTCGTGGACAAGGTGGTCGGCGGGGCGGTGCCGCGCCAGTTCATCCCGTCCGTGGAGAAGGGCGTCAGGGCCCAGGCCGCCAGGGGAGTCGTGGCCGCCCATCCGCTCATCGACGTCCGGATCACCCTGCTGGACGGCAAGGCGCATTCCGTGGACTCCTCCGACGCCGCGTTCCAGACGGCGGGCGCGCTGGCCCTGCGGGAGGCCGCGGCCGACGCGACGATCCATCTGCTGGAACCGGTCGCCGAGGTGAGCGTGCTGGTCGGCGACGACTATGTGGGCGCCGTGATGAGCGACCTGTCGGGGCGACGCGGACGGGTGCTGGGCACGGAACAGACCAGCGGTGGACGGACATTGGTCCGGGCCGAGGTACCGGAGATCGAGATCGGCCGGTACGCCGTCGATCTGCGCTCCCTGTCCCACGGCACGGCCCGGTTCAGCCGTACCTACGCGCGGCACGAGCCGATGCCCGCGCAGATCGCCGAAAGGATCCGTGAAGAGGCTGGCAGCGCCTCGTAGTTGGCGGCAGGCCCCACAGCTGCCGTTTGTGGAGCGCTCCCCTCCGTGTCGGCGGGCGGCTTCGGCCGTCCGCCGACGGATGTGGGCCTGTCCGCACCGAATGTCGGCATCTGCGGATACGCTGATGACCTGATCAACAGGTGTGCGGAGCACGGAAGTCGGGAAGGCCGCAGGTGCAGAAGCGGTGGCGATCGGGGGGCGGGAATGACCGTTGACGGCGGTTACGCGGACATCTTCGGTCCGCAGGTGCCGCGCACGGGCGACGGAGGCCAGACGTCGACGTTCGCGCTGGCCTCGGCGGCTTATCGGGACAATCCGGTGGAGGAGATCCTCAAGGCCAACAACGAATGGCACCAATCGGCCGTCAACGGCGGACGCAAGTGGGCGAAGATCCTCCGCCCCAACCTGGGCGAGGCGTTCTCCACCGCCGTGGTGGCCCGTATGCTCGGCGCCGGCCGCAAGCCGCTCATCCAGTCCTTCGGCGCCGAGCCGCAGGTCGTGGTCGAGCACTGCCTCGCGGCGAACAACATCCGCCGGGACCGGGACAACCTGCTGACCATCGTCATGGTGCTGTGCGGGCTGCTGTTCCTGCCCGGGCTGTTGATCTGGCTGCTGGTCTTCCAGATCCGTACCACCATCGCGAAACAGGAGGGCAGGGCCGGCGCCCTCGCCACCGCGCTGCTCGTGGGGGTGGGCGCCCTCGCCGTGCTCTTCCTGGTCAAGATGCCGTTCACGGGGTTCTGGGCCTGGTACGCGCGCGCGGCGGTGGTCCTGCCCGTGGTCGGCTGGTTCTGGGCCAAGCGGATCTGCGAGCGCACGGCGAAGGACCTGCGGGAGCGCTGGAGCAGCCTGCTGGCCGGCAGCAGCGTCGGGGCGAAGGTGCCCGAGGCGGTACCGACCGGCCCGCGTGAGACCGCCGCCGAGCAACTGCGGCAGTCCCTCGCCAAGTTGAGCGCCGAGCAGCAGTCCAACGCCGTGTTCTACGCCGGGCCCAAGGGCATACTCGGCATGGGCACCCGTTGGGGCAGCTGGCAGCTCGCCGAGGACCTGGTGGCCGCCGATCCCACCCGCGAGATCCACCCGTTCCGCAGCTGGGACGTCATACGCTCGATCCACGACCAGCTGCGGATGCTGGAGCGCGGTCCGCTGAACACCGGCGGTTTCACGAAGCCGTCGATACGGCACTGGGTCGTCACCCCCATCGCGGAGAGCGCGAAGGAGGTGTCCCGGCCCGAGGGTACGGACGTGGAGGCGTACCAGGTCAAGTCGCACGCCATACAGGACATCTGCAACAAGCAGCAGTTCGGGTCGGGCGACCGGCATTATCTGGGCGTGCAGTGGACGCTGTGGGAAGGGCAGCTGGTCATCACCATGCTGATCACGGTGACCGTGCTGCACGAGACCCTGCGTATCGAGGTGACCGGGCACGCGCTGGGGCCGGTGCACGGGCTGTTCACCTCGAAGCCGGCGGCCAAGGAGAAGGAAGTCCAGAAGTCGCTGAGGTTCTGGGAGACCCGGAAGGTGCAGCTTCCGCTGGTCGACGCGGACGAGGTGGTCCGGCTGGCGGCCCGGGCGCCGTTGACCTGGTATCCGCCGCTGCTCAACTGGCTCGGCGGCAGCCTGGCACTCCCCGAGCCCTTCGGACTGCGGCACGCCTGGGCGGACAAGCCGTGGCGGCACCGCTTCATGGCTGACGACGCGCTGCGGGCCGCGACGCCGGTGCTGAGGGTGGTGCACTCGGCGGCGATCCGGGTCCTGACCGAGAACGGCGTGAACACGGACAAGTTCGGCAATCGGTCGGCGTTCCTCAGTACGGCGGTGCAGGACGCGGCACCGCAGAAGGCGGACCTGTACGACGCCTAGGCATGAGGGATACGAGGGGCCGCTCCCGAAGAACTGGGAGCGGCCCCTCACCCGTCCACCGGGTCAGGCCGTCGGCCAGGCCTCCGCCAGCATCTTCCACGTGTCCGCCAGCAGCTGCGGCAGCACCCTGGTGTGTCCGACCACCGGCATGAAGTTCGTGTCGCCGCCCCACCGCGGCACGATGTGCTGGTGGAGATGGGCGGCGATACCGGCGCCGGCCACGGTCCCCTGGTTCATGCCGATGTTGAAGCCGTGGGCGCCGGAAGCGGTCCGCAGAGCGGTCATCGCCTGCTTGGTCAGCGCGGCCAGCTCCGCCGTCTCCGGGTCCGTGAGATCCGTGTAGTCGGCGACATGACGGTAGGGGACGATCATCAGGTGGCCGCCGTTGTACGGGTACAGGTTGAGCACGGCGTAGACCTGCTCACCGCGCCGGATGATCAGCCCGTCCTCGTCGGACTTGGCCGGGATCGAGCAGAAGGGGCAGCCGTCGTCGGCGCCCGGGCCGGTCGGCTTGTTCTCGCCCTGGATGTAGGCCATCCGATGGGGCGTCCACAGACGCTGGAACGCGTCCTGGGTCCCCACGCCCCACTGCTGCTCCGGCTCACTCGTCATGCCATGCAGCATATTGCTTCGCCCGTTCGCGCCGTGTCGGCGGGTTGGCCTGGCTGATCCAGGTCTTCTCCCGCGGGGGCGAAGTGACGCCCCCGGGAGACTGAGCCTCCCGGGGGCGTCACTGACAGGGTCAGACCTGTACGCGCTCCTCGACGACCTTCGCGATCTTCGCGATGGCCTCGTCGAAGGGGATGCCGTTCTCCTGCGAACCGTCGCGGTAGCGGAAGGACACCGAGCCGTTCGACATGTCCTCGTCGCCCGCGATGACCATGAAGGGCACCTTCTGCTTCTGGGCGTTGCGGATCTTCTTCTGCATCCGGTCGGAGGAGGAGTCCACCTCGACGCGCAGGCCCTTCTTCTTCGCCGCGGCGGCGAACTTCTCCAGGTACTCGACGTGCCCGTCACCGATCGGGATGCCGACCGCCTGGACCGGGGCCAGCCACGCCGGGAAGGCGCCCGCGTAGTGCTCCAGGAGCACCGCGAAGAACCGCTCGATGGAGCCGAACAGGGCCCGGTGGATCATGACCGGGCGCTGCTTGGAGCCGTCGGGCGAGGTGTACTCCAGCTCGAAGCGCTCGGGCAGGTTGAAGTCGAGCTGGATCGTCGACATCTGCCAGGTGCGGCCGATGGCGTCCTTGGTCTGGACGGAGATCTTCGGGCCGTAGAAGGCGGCGCCGCCCGGGTCGGGAACGAGGGGCAGGCCCTGCTTCTCGGCGACCTCGCGCAGCGTCTCGGTCGCCTCCTCCCAGACCTCGTCCGAGCCGACGAACTTCTCCGGGTCCTTGGTGGACAGCTCCAGGTAGAAGTCGGTCAGGCCGTAGTCGCGCAGCAGGCCGAGGACGAAGGTGAGCGTCTTGTCGAGCTCCTCGGACATCTGCTCGCGCGTGCAGTAGATGTGCGCGTCGTCCTGGGTGAAGCCGCGGGCCCGGGTCAGACCGTGCACGACGCCCGACTTCTCGTACCGGTACACGGTCCCGAACTCGAAGAGGCGCAGCGGCAGTTCACGGTACGAGCGGCCGCGCGCGTCGAAGATCAGGTTGTGCATCGGGCAGTTCATGGGCTTGAGGTAGTAGTCCACGCCCTCGTCGAGCTGCATGGGCGGGTACATCCCGTCGGCGTACCAGTCCAGGTGGCCCGAGGTCTCGAAGAGCTTTCCCTTCGTCGCGTGCGGGGTGTAGACGAACTCGTAGCCCTCCTCCTCGTGACGGCGGCGCGAGTAGTCCTCCATGACCCGGCGGACGATGCCGCCCTTGGGGTGGAAGACCGCGAGGCCGGAACCGATCTGCTCCGGGACGGAGAACAGGTCGAGTTCGGAGCCCAGCTTGCGGTGGTCGCGCTTCTCGGCCTCGGCGAGGAAGTCCAGGTGCGCCTTCAGCTCGTCCTTGGTCGGCCAGGCGGTGCCGTAGATGCGCTGGAGCATCGGGTTCTTCTCGCTGCCGCGCCAGTAGGCGGCCGCGTTGCGCATCAGCTTGAACGCCGGGATGTTGCGGGTGGAGGGCAGGTGGGGACCGCGGCAGAGGTCCTTCCAGCACAGGTCGCCGGTCTTGGCGTCCAGGTTGTCGTAGATGGTGAGCTCGCCGGCGCCCACCTCGACATCCGCGCCGTCGTCCGTGGAGGCCGAGCCCTTGATGCCGATGAGCTCCAGCTTGTAGGGCTCGTTCGCGAGCTCCTCGCGGGCGGCCTCGTCGGTGACCACGCGGCGGGCGAACCTCTGCCCCCGCTTCTGGATCTCCTGCATCTTCTTCTCGATGGCCTTGAGATCCTCGGGCGTGAACGGCTTCTCGACGTCGAAGTCGTAGTAGAAGCCGTCCTTGACCGGCGGGCCGATGCCCAGCTTGGCCTCGGGGAAGAGCTCCTGCACGGCCTGCGCCATCACGTGCGCGGTGGAGTGGCGCAGGATGTTCAGGCCGTCCTCGGAGGAGATCTCCACGGGCTCCACGAGCTCGCCCTCGGCGGGCACGTACGCGAGGTCCCTGAGCTCGCCGCCCACCCGCGCGGCGATGATCGAGCGCTCGCCGGCGAAGAGCTCGGCGGCCGTAGTGCCCGTCGTCACCACGCGCTCGTCCCGCTCGGAATCGCGTTGGATGATCACACGGACGTCTGACACCGGTCTCTCCTGACTGAAGGCGGATGCGGGTGCCGTACCGAGACACGCGCAAGAGGCGATCGTACCGACCCGGCCCCGCCCTTAGCGAAGTCAGTCCCCGCCGCAGGCCTCCTCGAAGAAGGCGGTGATCTCGGCGGTCTCCTGCAAGGACTTCATCAGCCGGTCCCGCTCGGCCTCGTCCACCTGCACCGGTACGACCTCGGACGCGTCCGTGAGCCGCCGGAAGCCGCCCCGGCTCTCCAACCGCCCGAGCACCCGCACCGGCATGCCGACGAGGTGAGCGTGGCCGGCGATCCGGTACGACTCCTCGTCCAGCGTCAGCCGGACGTGCGGGACCTCCGCCCCCGCGATCACCCGCAGCCGTACCGATCCCTCGCCACGCGGTCCCGACCTGCGCATCCGGACCACCACTCCGGTGATCCGCACCGGCACCGAGGGCTCCTCGCGCAGATAGCGGGCGCCGGCCTCCCGCAGCACGGGCAGGTCGCCGGGCGAGAACTCGACGGCCTCCACGGGTGCCGCGCACCCCTCGGGGACACCGGCCGCCGGTGCCCATTCGACGGCGACGCGGGCACCCTCCGTACCGCGCACGAGGGTGATCAGCGACTCGGTGAGCTCGCGGCTGACGCCCGCCTGAACCGCGCCGTCGAAGGCGTCCATGCGGCCGGTGGCCCGCTGGTAGTCGATGGCCTCACGGGCGGCGTACAGGGCGTGGTGCAGTCGTACGGCGAGCGGGCGGCCGCTGCCGACGGGCACGAACGCGGTCAGGCGGCGGCCCTCGGCCGCGGAGCCGACAAGGACGTTCTCCAGGGAGGCGACAGCGGTGCGCCGGTACCGGGCGCCGTAGTAGCCCGCACACGCGCGGGTGGCGAGCGCCCCGGCGAGCAGCATCTGGCGGGCGGCCGTACGCAGTTGTTCCTCGACGGTCCAGGGGACGGCGCCGGCCGGGCCGGTCGGGGCGTCGCGCCACCAGCGGATCTCGTCGCTGGGCACGGCGAGGGACACCAGCACCTCGCGCGCGGAGGGCACCCCGCTGCGGGACAGCGCGAGCAGCGCCTCGCCGAGCAGGTCGTCGCTGTCGGGGAAGGCGCGGCTCTCCGGCACCAGCAGACTCGTCCCGCCGCCGCCAGGTCCGGGCGGGGTCCAGCGGCCGTAGCGTCCGGCCGCTCCCCCGCGCCGCTGCCAGCCGTGCCGCCGCAGCAGGGCGCTGAGGACGGCGGGATCGACCTCGGCGGGGTCGGGTGGACGGTTCCAGGCGACGGCACCCGGGGCACCCATGTCCACGGGTCGCGGTCGTACGGACCACAGTGGCTCTCCCACAGGGCGGTGCGTCATGGTCTGCCTCCCGTCCCGACCCGCGTCATGATCTCGCAGAGCGCCCGGTCGTCGAAGATGCGCGAGGTCGGTATCCGCACGGTGGTCCGGGTCCGGCCGGTGATGGGGTGTCCGGCGAGGTTGACCCAGTAGCAGCAGTGCCTGAGGTCGAGCCGGTCGTGACTGGCTCTCAGCCAGTCGTCCTGGGATCTCGGGACGAGCATCACGACCAGGATCTTGTGCACCGAGACCGGGGTGCGGGCGAGCTTGCGCAGGTGGTCGTTGTCGAGCGTGAACGAGAAGGAGCGGCCCGGGGGGTTCGGTGGGATCTGGTACGTGCACTTGAGCTGCACCTTGATGGTGACCTCGTCGTCGACGGTGTGCCCGGGCGCGCTGTGACTGACGTGCCAGTCGATGCCGTTGTCCGGAAACGGCTGGGACAGCGAGCAGCCGGCCGCGGCCGAGACCGCGTGCAGGTAACCCACCTGCAGTGTCTCCATGCAGGCGGTGGTGGCGAGGCTGCCGCGATGGGGTTCCGCACGTTCGGGCAGCAGCCCGCCCCGCTCGGGCTGCGCTATCGCCATGGCCAACAGCCTTCCCGGACAAGTGAAATGCCCACACCTGGGCCGAGTGAATCCCGCGTCGGGCCGCTGAACTGCAAGGACCCGTATTCCTGTTGTGTCCTTCCGGCGTACGGCGCAAACAGCCCGGGTATCACCAAACGGGGCAGACGACGGGGCGTCAGCTGCCGTGGGTGAACGAGGGGTTGTGTTGCTATGGCTTGCTGGTACGAAGGGCCGCTGGCCGCTTTCGACACGGAGACGACGGGCGTGGACGTCGAGACCGACCGGATCGTGTCGGCCGCCGTCGTCGTCCAGGACGGACCGGGCACCCGGCCGCGGGTGACCCGGTGGCTGGTGAACCCGGGCGTCCCGGTGCCGGCCGGGGCGACGGAGGTGCACGGACTGACTCAGGAGCATCTGCAGCGCAACGGGCGCTGGCCCGCTCCGGTGATGTACGAGATAGCGGAGGTTCTCGCCGAACAGGCGGTGGTGGGCCGCCCGTTGGTGGTGATGAACGCGCCGTTCGATCTGACGATCCTGGACCGGGAGTTGCGTCGGCACCGGGCCTCGTCCCTGGATCGCTGGTTCGAGTCATCGCCCCTGCTGGTCCTCGACCCCCGGGTCCTCGACAAGCATCTGGACCGCTACCGCAAGGGCCGGCGGACCCTCACCGACCTGTGCGCGCACTACGACGTCTCGCTGGAGGGCGCGCACGACGCGGGTGCCGACGCGCTGGCCGCGCTGGATGTCGTACGGGCCGTCGGGCGCCGGTTCGCGGCGCGGCTGGAGCGGCTGAGCGCGGCCGAGCTGCACACGCTCCAGGCGGTGTGGCACGCGGCGCAGGCCCAGGGCCTGCAGGCGTGGTTCGCCCGCAGCGGCACGGAGGAGACGGTGGACCCGGCGTGGCCGTTGCGTCCGGACCTGCCGGCGGCGGCATGAAGAAGGCCGGTCCGCCTCAGGCGGACCGGCCTTTCCCGGTGGGCGATACTGGGTTCGAACCAGTGACCTCTTCGGTGTGAACGAAGCGCTCTCCCACTGAGCTAATCGCCCGGGAACGCACTGAACAATACAGGTCTCCGCGGGTTTCCTTCAAACCGTTCCCAAGTAGCCGACCAGACCGCGCCGCCCGGCCCGCATCATCAGCCGGTGGTTGGCGCGGAACACCGGCCGTCCCGGTACGGCGAACCGCCTGAGCAGCGGCTTGTTGACGTCGACCACCTGCTCGTAGCGGGCCAGGCTGCCCGTGCCGTCCGGGCTGATCGTCCAGCGGGCCCAGCCGTCGATGTCGCCGGACATGGCGATCTCCAGGATCCCGGCCGCCGGATCACGACGCACCTCACGGGCGGTGAAGGTCATGTCGTACGGAAGGAGGGAGCGGATCGTGATCACTCCGGTCGTCCCGTCGATCCGGTTCACCTCGCGCACCTGGCGCCACCAGCGGGGATAGTCCTCGGCTCGCTCCAACGCGTCGTACACGGCGGCGGGGTCGGCGGGCAGGGGCCACCGGCTGCGGAAGCGGTAACGGGTCCAGTCCATGAGCGGATCCTGCCCGCGGGCGGGCCCGGTGAGGCGTATCTGAGTAGGCCCTGAGTACGCGCACTCATGCCGTACGGCGTGACGCGGAACACACTCGACGGTATGACGCCCATCCCGCCACCCGCCGAGGAGTTGCGGCTCCTCGACACCGAGCTGTGGCAACTGGACGCCCGCCGGGCCCAGTTGCTGTCACGTCGCGCCTGGCTGGTAGCCATCCTGCAGAAACCGCAGGCCCAGGCCCAGGGGACGCCGACGCCGGCGGCCCCACCCCGCCCGGAGAGCTCCGCACCCGGCGTGCAGAACCTTCTCCTGCTGCTCGGCGGTGTCCTGCTCACCATCGCGGCGATGGTGTTCACGCTGGTCAGCTGGGGGCATCTGGGGATCGCCGGGCGGGCCCTGGTGCTGGGCACGGTCACGCTGGCCGCGCTCGCCGTGCCGGCGGTGCTGCTGAGGCGGGGGCTGCGCTCGACGGCCGAGTCGGTGGCGGGCCTCGGGCTCGCGCTGACGGTGCTGGACGCCTACGCCCTGCACGAGGCCGCCCTCGCGGGAACCGACGGCACCGGGTACGCGGCGATCGCGTCGGCCGTACTGGCGGGAGTGTGGGCCGCGTACGGTCTGGCGCCGGCCACGAACGCGCTGCGCCTGCCCCTCCCGACCGCCCTGTGCGCGGCCCAACTTCCGCTGCTGCTCTGGGCGATCGCGGCGGACGCGGGTCCGTACGGGATCACGGCCGCACTGCTGGTGACGGCCGGGGGCGACACCCTCCCGGCGCTCCGCACGAGCGTCCGGTCCGTGCGGGTCGTCACCGCCGTCGGCGCGTACGGCACGGGCGCCTGGGGGGCGCTGACCGCCGGTTGGCTGTCCTGGACCGCCACCGGCCCGAGCGCCGTC
>Ga0307516_10002869_pt1 | contig 22676 bp, 30 predicted proteins | sample 19_EM_MG_FD_203310 | JGI IMG/M metagenome (GOLD analysis project Ga0307516, IMG submission 203310) | Populus trichocarpa ectomycorrhiza microbial communities from riparian zone in the Pacific Northwest, United States - 19_EM | ecosystem: Host-associated > Plants > Roots > Unclassified | place... | reverse complement strand
TGAACACTGCAGAGGAAGGAATCCTAGTGTGGTACTGCGATATTCTACAGAAGACTGGATTTCCTCAGAGCGTGAAGGACGTTCTAAGTATATAAGCAACGATAATTTTTGTTTCGTTACGTACTGCAGCACTGAACCTGCGTCGCGGCGCAAATAAAACGCCGCTGGCGGTCTAGAGTACGGTAGTGCACTAGTGCCCTCTTAGTGCGTTAGCGCTCGACTTACGTACGTGCTCGACTTGGGTACACCCTCTCTATTGTACAACTTCCCGCTGTCTGTCACCCTGAGAGCTGCGCTAACCATGTCACAAAGCTCGCAATCATACTCGCCGCGTCCTACTTGCTATCGTCCTCGCTGCCGGCACCCTCATTGATATCATACTCGCCGCGTCTTATGCACGCTCATACTCGCCGCGGCCTACTCGCTATTGTTCTTGCCGCCGGCACCCTCATTGACATCATACTTGCCACGTCCTACCCGCTATCGTTCTCGCCGCCGGCACCCTCATTGACATCGTACTCGTCACGTTGTATTGTACAACTTCCCGCTGTCTGTCACTCTGAAAGCTGCACTAACCATGTCACAAAGCTCGCAATCATACCCGCCGCGTCCTACTTGCTATTGTCCTCGCCGCCGGTGGCGTGCTCATCGCTATCCTCCTCATAGTTGTCATGCTCATCGCATCGTGTTCATCTCGTCGTGCTCATCGCGTCGTGCTCATCGCGTCGTGCTAATCGCGTCGTGCTCAACGCGTCGTGTCGTATTTGCCAACTTTCCTTTGTTTCCGCGCGAAGTGTGGTAGTAGCATATATAGATGTACATTAGATAGAATGAATAGAACTGGACTGAGTCACTATGCCTGGAACCCGCTACGTGTTTGCGAATGCGACAAGAGTATTTGCTGCGATGTTCCATGCCTTGACAGCCAGCGTGACCGCGGTGCCACGACACGCATCATCCAGACGCCATTTGCCCTGACACGGCAGCGTCCAGAAGGAAAATGCCCTGACACGGCTGCGTCCAGAAGGAAAATGCCCGGACATGGCTGCGTCCAGAAGGAAAATACCCTGACACGCTCCGTCTGGTAAGCAGATGCTGTGGCGAGCTGTGTCCGGACGCACGGTGCTGTGGCGAGCTGCATCCGGATGCATGGTGCCATGGCGAACTGCGTCCGAGTTAAGCAGGTTGCGTCCGAAGCGTCCAGAGCGTCTAGTGCATCCGGACGCTCAGGACGCAATTTTTTTTTTTCCTGATGTCTGGTATGGGACGTCCAAACTCAGCTACCATGGCGGTCTGAGTTCAGACACAATACATCAGAACACCGAGTGTCAGGACGCAGCTGCAGTGTCATATACATTCCGCACGAGGAGTGTCAGGGCATTAACCTTCTGGACACAGCATGTGTCTTCCAGATGCATGCTATCAAGGCAGATGGCGTCCAGATGAAGCATGCCACGGTACCACGCATCCAGACATAGCTGTCAAGGTAAAACACATCCAGATGTAGCTGTCAAGGCATAATGTGTCCAGATGCAGCTGTCAATGCACAATACGTCCAGATGCAGCTGTCAATGCATCATGGGTCCGGATGCAACCAACACAGCATATGTCTTCTGGATGAGGAGTATCAGGGCATTTTTCCTTCCAGATACAGCACATGTCTTATGGACACAGAGTGATATGGCAATTCTCTTCCAGACTGAGCATGTCAAGGCAAATGTCTGTACGACGCATAAGATGGCACACAACATATAGGTAACAGAGTGGTCATGGTGGTAGCATCCTGACGTGACTGTGAGGGTATAGTACATTGCAGCGAAGACTATCAAACAATTTTAACTCAATCTAGTTCGATTGATTACATTTAATGTACATCTATTTACCACACTTAGCTTATCCAGTGCAAGTACCCAGCTGCATTGCATCCAATGATGATGCCGGCTGTGAGGACAATCACGAATAAGATGCAGCAAGAAGATTGCTGTACTTCGTGAGATTGTTAGTGCAGCTCTGGAAGTGACTGACAGTGGGAAGTTGTACAATATAATGTGATACGTATGATGTTGATAAGGATGGTGGTGAGGATGATGCCGGCAGCAAGGACAATCGCGTATAAACCCCAGCAAAAGGTCCACGAATTTCCTGAGATTGTTTGCGCAACTTTCATAGTGACAGACTCTGTAGGAGGATGTTGTAGAATACAATGCGATGAGTACGATGTCGATGAGGATGGCAGTGAGAATGATGCTGGTAGTTAGAACAATCATGAATAAGACTCAGCGAAAAGATCGATGTGCTTCCTCAAATTGTTAGTGCAGCTCTCACAGTGACAGACAGTGGAAAGTTGTACACTACAATGCGACGAGTATGATGTCGATGAGGATGGCAGTGAGGATGATGCCGGTCGACAGGACAATCACGAATAAGATGCAGCAAGAAGATCGATATGCTTTGTGAGATAGTTAGTGCAGCTCTCCAAGTGCCAGACAGTGGGAAGTTGTACAATACGATGCGACGAGTACGATGTTGATGAAGATGGCAGTGAATACATTGCCCATAGAGTGGATGATTGCAAGTAAGATGCACTGCGTGTGATGAGCATTTGATGAAAAGGCGAAGAAAAATGAGGTGGAATTGCCGCCCATACCATCATATTTTGCAAGCCAAGCTGTGGTTAGTCAGCTGAGCTGTGGTAAGCATACCAAAACATACGAAAGCACAGGTGCTAGCAAATGCCAGGCACCTTAGAAGTTGCATGCGAAATCACTCGCAATGTACGAAACTGGTGAATTCCACTCCCATAGTCATTGATACCCTAGAACCCGCAGTTTACATTCATCCAATTGTTCCCTGTCATATCAATTCAGTCTGGCCAAAAATGTAATACGTACTGACTCCTGTTATACAAGGTCGTGATGAGGAAGAGTTGAATGATATAGGTATTGGAGTGTTACATCGCATGAAATCTCCACAACTGGCATTGGCAGCATCACAACACTGCAAAGTAGGAGCTAGTATGGACAAGGTTTCAACCAGACTAAATCAATATGACAGGGAACAATTTGGTGAATATAAACTACGGGTTCTAGGATATCAATGACTATGGGTGTGGAATTCAACAGTTTCGCGCATTGTGCGTGATTTTGCATGCAACTTCTAAGGTACCTGGCATTTGCTAGCACCTTCCCTTTCGTATGGTTTGGCATGCTGACCACAGCTTGGTATGCTTACCACAGCTCAGCTCAATAACCACAGCTCCGCTTGCAAAATACAACGGTATGGACCACAAATCCACCCCTTTTTTCTTTGCCTTTTTATCATACACCTATTGTACGCGATGCATCTTACTTGCAATTATTCACACTGCAGGCAACCTCTTCACCACCATCTTCATTGACATCATACTCATTGTGTCATATTGTACAACCTCATACTGTCTCGTACTTGGAGAGTGGCACTAACAATCTCACGAAGTACATTGATCTTCTCGCCATGTCTTATTCACAATTGTCATCACAACTGCCATCATCCTTCCCACCATCCTCATCAACATCATACTCATTGCGTTGTATTGTACAACTTACCACTGTCTGTCACTGGGATCGCTGCACTAACAATCTGACGAAGCATGCCATACTTTTCGCCAAGTCTTATTCACGATTGCCCTGACTACTGGTATCATCCTCACTACCATTCTCATTGACATTGTACTTGTCGCGTCATATTATACATCATCCTTCTGCATCGGTCACTTTGAAAGTTGTGCTAACAATATCATGAAAATCGTCGACCTTTTCGCTGTGTCTTATGTGTGATTGTCCCTACCTCTGCCATCATCCCCACCACCATTCTCGTCAACATCATACTTGTCACATCGTATTGTATAACTTTCCACTGTCTGTCACTTCAAGAGCTGCACTAACAATCTCACGAAGTACGTCGATCTTCTCGCTGTGTCTTATTCGCGATTATTCAAGCTGCCGGCATCATCCTCACCTCCACATCAGGAAAAAAAATGTGCATCCGGACGAACACACTGCGTCCTAACGCACCAGGTGCTCGGGATACTCTGGAGGTACCCTGGCAGCGCACATACCACTCGTAACGCAAAATGCACAGGCAATGTGAATTCGGATACAGCTCACCATGGCACCATACGTCCAGACGCAGCTTGCCACAGCATCTGTGTACCGGACGGAGCATGGCAGGGCATTTTCCTTCTGGACACATGGTGTCCCAGCATCTTCCTTCTGGACGCAGCTGTGTTAGGGCATTTTCCTTCTGGATGCAGCCGTGTCACCGCATTTTCCTTCTGGACGCAGCCGTGTCAGGGCGTTTTCCTTCTAGACGCAGCCGTGTCAGGGCATTTTCCTTCTGAATGCAGCCATGTAAGAGTATTTTCCTTCTGGACACATGGTGTCAGGGCATTTTCCTTCTGGACGCAGCCATGTCAGGGCATTTTCCTTCTGGACACAGCCGTGTCAGGGTATTTTCCTTCTGCATGCAGCTGTGTCAGGGCAAATGGCATCCGAATGACGCGTGTCATGGCACCGTGGTTACACTGGCTGTCAAGGCACGGAACATCGCACCAAATACTCATGTCACATTCACAAACACGTGGTGGGTTCCAGGCATAGTGACTCAGTCCAGTTCTACTCACTATATCTAATGTACATCTATATATGCTACTACCACACTTCGTGTTTCGAGCACAAGCACCCAGCGTCACATCCATCACTGCGATCATCACATGTAGTAATGCTGTTTTGACGTGCGTAGCATTGCTCTGAGTGTCAGAAACAAAGGAAAGTTGGCAAATACGACACAACGCGATAAGCACGACGACTATAAGGAGGATTGCAATGAGGACGCCGGTGGCGTGGACGATAGCGAGTAGGACGCGGTGAGTATGAGAGCGAGTAAGATGCAGCAAGTATGAGGGCAAGTAAGATGTGGCAAGTATGAGAGCGAGTAAGACGTGGCGAGGACAATAGTGAGTAGGATGTGGCGGGTATGATGGCGAGCTTTGTGCCATGGTTAGCGCAGCTCTCAGAGTGACAGAGACACCAGGAAGTTGTAGAATACACAGTGACGAGTTGATATCGATGAGGGTGCTGGAGGCTAAGACGATAGTGACTAGGACGCAGCGAGTATGGTGGCGAACTTTCTGGGATGGTTAGCACTGCTCTCAGAGTGACAGGAACAGCGGTGGGGAGTGGTACAATACGAGGTGAGGAGTATGATGTCAATGATATTGCTGGCACGAGAACGATAGATAGCGAGTAGGACGTAGTGTGTATAATGTCAATGCAAAGCGCCAAGCCATTACTAACACTTGCGCATCTGTAAGGTTGGGCATCCTCATCGCTCCTAGACCCCTTTTATCTTCTCCTTTCACCTCATCCTAGATACTCATCGTCGTTCTTCGCATTGCCATCATACTCGCTGCCATCAAACTCATGATGTCTTATTCGTCGACATCTTGCTCATCAACATCTTACTCGTCGTGCCTTTTTTGCTACGTTACTCGCCGCCATCCTCACTGCCATCAAACACATCGACATACTCCTCAACGACATCGTACTCATCACATCGTATTGTACCAGTTCCCACTGCTGTTCCTGTCACTCTGAGAGCTGTGCTAACCATGCCACAAAGCTCGCCGTCGTGCCCACCGCCTCCTACTAGCTATCATCCTTGCCGCCGGCACCCTGATTGACATCGACTCGTCACTGTGTATTCTACAACTTCCCGGTGTCTCTGTCACTCTGAGAGATGTACTAACCATGCCACAAAGCTCGCCATCATACTCGCCGCGTCCTACTCGCTATCGTCCTCACCGCATCATACTCGCTCTCATACTCATCGCGTTTTACTCACTCTCATACTGGATGCGTCCTACTCGCTATCGTCTATGCCACCAGTGTCCTTATTGCCATCCTCCTCATAGTCATCATGCTCATCGCATCGTGTCGTATTTGCCAACTTTCCTTTGTTTCCAACACTCTGAGCATTGCTACGCATTTCAAAACAGTATTACTACATGTGATGATCGCGGTGATGGATGTGACGCTGGGTGCTTGTGCTGGAAACGCGAAGTGTGGTAGTAGCATATATAGATGTATATTAGATATAGAGAATAGAACTGGACTGAGTCACTATGCCTGGAACCCACCATGAGTTTGTGAATGCGACAAGAGTATTTGCTGCGATGTTCCGTGCCTTGACAGCCAGTGTAACCACGGTGCCATGACATGCATTGTCCGGATGCCATTTGCCCTGACACGGCTACGTCCAGAAGGAAAATGCCCTGATACGGCTGTGTCCAGAGGAAAATGCCCTGACACCCTGTGTCCAGAAGGAAAATGCCCTGCCACGATCCGTCCAGTAAGCAAATGCAGTGGCGTGCTGTATCTGGATGCACAGTGCTGTAGTGATTAGCGTCCGAGTTAAGCAGGTGACGTCTGAAATGTCCACAGTGTCTAGTGCGTCTGGACACTAAGGACGCAAATTTTTTTTTTCCTGATGCATGCTCATCCACATCGTACTCATCGCCTCCTACTGATGCCATCCACACTGCCAGCATCCTCATCGACATCGTACTTGTCATGTCGTATTGTATTGTACAACTTCCCACTGTCTGTCACTGGGAGAGCTGAGCCAACATTCTGATGAAGCATGTCGATCTTTTCACGACGTCTTATTCATGATTGTTCTTGCAGCCGGCATCATTATTGGATATGACGCAGCTGGGTGCTTGCACTGGCTAAGCTAAGTGTGGTAAATATATGTACATTAAATGTAATCGATTGAACTGGATTGAGTCACAATTGTTTGATAGTCTTCACTGCAATGTATCATTCCCTGACAGTCACGTCAGGATGCTATTACTGTGACCGCTCTGTTACCTATATGTCATGTGTCTGAGGGGTTACAAGAAGCATGATCCATTCTAAGGAGAGGAGCAGCGACCTTCTAGTGAGGGGTCAGCCACTAGCACTAGTCTGTGACTGCTCTACACCAAGCCCTAAGGCCAAGCCCGTGCCAAGCCCCACACTGTGCTATGCACACACACACAGGCTCTCGGCATCATACTAGGCGTAGTGTGTGCCATACCACCCACACTAGCCAGAACGCTCTGAGTGGCGCCTGTAACGCCTGGAATCCTCCTCCTACAACCACTTCCCTCAAGCAAACAAGTACCCTCCCCTAAAAAAAACAACATTATAGCAAACAAGAAGACAAACACTAAAGAAATAAAACATCATTTACTGTGACCCTTGCACCCAAACCTACACCCTCTCCCTATCCCCCTTCCATCCACCGATACCTCCATAAACCATTCACTGCGTAGTATTTCCTGAGTTGCTTGTCACTGCTGCCTCTCAAATTCGCCAGCAGCTTCCAGGTGGGTTTTGCAAAGCCAACCCATTTGATCAAGTATTCAAGGTTTTGCGTTGTGGTGCCTTTGTACTTGAGAATCGACTCAACTTCGTATTTGACTGTAGCTGTAGAGCAATACAGCAGCTGTGGTACGTGTTCTCAAGTTTGGTAAACCTTCGAGAGCTTGTGCACTACGACATTGAAAACTGGATGTAACCGCCAGTGGGCCAGGATGTCGAGGACAACAGCATTTTCTCCGACCATTTTTTGGATGTTGAATAGTCTGATGTAGGGATGTTGAAACCTTCGCAAGTGCACACCATTGTTACCCATGGGATTGAGGTTGGCATAGCCAACTGGCAGCAGGCGAGTATCAAGAAACATGGAGTTGCCTCTGCAAAATGTATGCAGTTGGTGATACTCATTCATGTCTGATACCATTGCCAGTTGGGTTTCTTCCATTCGCTTGTGGAGCATCTAAAGGATCTTGATGAGGCGGTCTGTGTACTCCACTCCAGGTTTCAACACTGGCGTCCTTGGTCCCAGTGTCAACAAGTCCAGCAGAAGTCTCAGAATGTATCCAATGTCTGTCTCGAATGGGGACAGGCCATACCTGCCAAGCAGTTAATGCTCTTGTAGCAAGGCGTATGAATCTCAGTCCTGCAGGTAAGCAACCACTCATGCATGATACTGTCTTCTGCAGGCAAGATGGCCAACTCTATCCTCAAACGATGGTATTTCGGAGAGGAGATACACTTTGGGATTCTGACATACCTATTCAAGAGGAGAACATTAACAAACCTAAAGGCATGAAGAAAATCTTGCAAGAGTGGAAATTGTGGAGACCCGATCTTCTGAAACAGTGAGGTAGAGAAAAGAAGGACAAGAAATCTCGTAATCTAGATTATGGTGATCAATTATTTGAAGAGGAGATGAATGACTACGAAGCTCGAACAGCTGATGAATGCAAGATTGGCAAAGACTGCTGTCATCTTCAGATCCTTGAAGCACAGCCAGATTTCCTTAAGGAGAAGTCCATGCTGGAGACAGTCATCAATGCCACTGGTCATGAAGTCATAATTTATCCAAAATTTGACTGTGAACTCAACTGTATTGAGTACTACTGGGGTGCAGTCAAGTGGTACACTTGTACAAACTGCCAGGACTCATTTCCAGAACTGGAAAAGATTTTGTTTGTTGCGTTTGACTCTGTGGAACTGAAGACTATTCAATGGTTTGCAGATCGGAGCAAAAGGTGGATGATGGTATATATAAACGGTCTGACTGTGGAACAATGAGAGTATGCTGAAAAGCAGTACAAATCATACAAGAGGCCGGACAGAGAAATTTTTATATAGATAGAATGATATGTATGTAGTCATGTATTCTTACTCGGCTGCTAGCCTAATTAGGCAGCTTCTTAGCGTGATAATCCCTGCAAGTACCTACAAATTTGCGTTCTGCTACCAAAAATTGCTCAACTTTGAACCCCTATAACACCACCACAACACGTCCAAATAGAAAATGGAGAGCATAAAGTTGTTCTCCACTTGCTTCTCTTTAATGTTACGCCTGTTAAATAAATTCTTTCTTATGTTGGGCGAAGGAGTAACGTTCAGCATGGTGGATATGAAAAATCACTCTACCCTGAACTGTTTAAGTGTCTGGCACTCTAGTTAGGTTCTGCGAAGCAAATTGTTGACTGAATGGCATCAGGAGAACGAGAGAGTATGTATGGTTGTCTACCAGTATGGTTGTCAAATCGCCCTGATGCTAACAAGCTAGCATCGCTTAAAATGGTTTAGTGTGAGTGATTTCATATGATTTCATATCTGTTGCTCACAGCCAAGTGCTCTTTTATAGATACCTGTCCCTCTACGTAACCCATCTTCAATGCTCCATATCTCTACCATATCTCATACATTGCGCTCGATTCTTGATTTCTAGGATTTGAGTCATTGAGTTCTGATGATTAAAGTAATATAGAGTTCTAAAAATTAGGTACAATTTCTTCTTGTGTATCCTCCCCCAACACAAGGTCATTCTCTGACTCACTGCCACTCAACCCCTCCAGCGTCTGCTCTAAACAACATATATCTTCTCACACCTTTTGCAAGCAATCCCTCTCCTTCTCTTCTTCCTCTTGCAACCGAGCAACTGATTTCCAAGTTGCTGGCAGCCTTTTCCCATTTTTCTCCATTGCCAGATACCTGTCTCTCTTTGCAGTCAACTCCTGTATCCGAAGATCCAGCTTATCTGCTTTTTGCTTCAGTCTTGCATGCCTTGCAAGTTGGGTATCCTGTGACTTACACCTCGTTGAAGTCTCATAGTCATCTATGTCCGCTAACAAGATGAAAGCCAGACCCTTATCTGGAATTCTGCGCCGTTTTAGGGGTTTCTGCTGTCGGCTTGCCACTTTTTGCTTGGTCTCTGTCTCAAGTCGTTCTTCAAGATCATCGCAATGGTGTAACTTTGAAATATAAGTATTCGAGATTTTGTTGAAGGTATATTTTAGCCTTGATGGTTGAACGCGGGCTGTTACCTTGTAAGTCCAAAGCTAGTGATCTTCAGAGTTGATGGAATGTTCAGTGATTATAGGGTGTCGAGATAGCGTAGACTTCAGCTGGGGTGAGTGTTATTAAAGGGCGAATTGGAGATGAAGTCGAGAGTGGAGCCACAGGCGCAGTACAGTTGAAGGTCGGATTCGGAATATTAAGCCTTCTTCGAACAACATCAAAATCCAACGGAACCAGGCCTGTCCACCAAAACTTACTACAAATATTCTCTGGTGTAAATGCAATCTTCTCCGTCTCAATCAGAAATATATAGAATTTGCCTTTCCATACACCATACTCTCCAGCTTCGGTATGGCAATCCAGAATGTTGGAGTACACTCTCTTTAAAGGTGCAAAGGTGGAAACATTAAGGGGTTGTGAAAAATGAGTGGTATGAGGAGGGAGGCAGAGGGGTAGAACTTTATAGTCAAGACAAGTTGACAGAAACTCGCGGTTGACATGAGAGATATATCTGTCAAAAATAAGCATTCACCACTGGCCAGCAGCCTTCTTCTCCGTCTCACTTCCAGGTCCAAAGCTATGTTCCAACCAAGCAAAAGGCTTGCTATTATCTGTCCACCCATTCAGCGATACACCAAACAGTACATCGCGAGGGATTCCGTCAAGATTCTGGAACCATATGTCTTGCAGGTCATGTCCCTTCATGATAATCGCTGAGGGGAGATAGGTGCCATCTGCGCAAATGCAGCAAATCACGGTGACAAATTCCTGTGAACCGTCTTGGATCTGTGAACCAGTGGGAATTTGAAGCTTCTTCAAATTGGGAGGGAAAAGGCACCCTTTTGTATTCCGAGGGTGTCGAATAACATCCAATACTACCCATTGAGACTGAATATTTCCCATCACAAATCCAGTTTCATCGAAATCATATGTATTCATTGGCAATACTTCGAATTTGACTACTAAATCATGCACCTATTTATTTAAAGTCAGCTATTTGTCATCTGAAGATATTTTAAAGGAAGAGTGACACCTACAGTTTTAAAGAACGACTCTAATGCATAAAATTTAGTCGTATACCATACCCAGACTTTATCGAGTTGTTAACTCCATCTCGCTTTGACCTCTGGATGTTACTTGTAGAAGTATCTGTCTATCCATCGAGGGCTGATAGTTCCTGTTGGATCACATTTTCGGAGGAATGTTTGGGCCAAATCTCTAACATCTTTCACTGTCTGTGGAAATCCAGCCCACTGTAGAATATCACAATGCCAAATCAGAGTTTCCTTGTCCGCCTCAAGTAGTAGCCGGTGTGATTTCCCAAAGTCCGCCGCTGATCGTCTTCCTAGAGTTCGATGTATAAACATTGACAACTTCATCTCCAAAAAGACAGTGGCTTGCTCCTTCAAGGGTACGAGGCCATTCAGGTACATTGCTAAACCATCTTGAAATTGAATAGATTCGGGTATATTTCCACTGTTGAACTGTGGGTTCGCAACCGTATTGTTGTTGGCAATCGGCACCTGGTCTGGCAAAAGCTCACTGTCGACAGGAATCTAAGTAACCTCATCTCCGGCAGCCCGTATAACCTCACCACCACCAGCAACCCACATCGTACATCGCCACCAGTAATAATGCCATCATCGTGAGCAACTGTTACACTTGAAGAATGTTCGCAGGGAAAATATGTACTTAGGGGGGTTACCCGGAATTGTCACAGGACAACTCCAGGGGACATTTCAGGGTAACTAAAAAGAAGAGATACGTACTGGTAGCTAGCTATTCATAAAGGGTAGGTCTTAGAGAGTCTAGGCGGGAGATAAGAAACGGGGTTAAAAGTTACGGCTGTAAGCACCAGCCTTAAGGATTAACTCCGGGGGTGGGGGACACAGTAAACCGGGAGCGTATGAGGAAGGAACGGAAAGGACAAGGGCTCCAGAGTCTCGTCTGACGCAACTCCCGACTCTAGACGCTACCCGGGCTGGAGGATGGAACTCAGTCCAGAGCTGAGGGAAAGCTGCAGTGCCAACAGGACCCCTGTCTCTCTTATTAGCATTTCCGACCAGGACCAATAAGAACCCAAGACGAGGCCACGCCCTGGTGGGGGTCTCGCCGTCCTCGGTGGAATAGTTGGCCAGGGTCACCAGATCTCACCCCACCCCGCATCTATATATGCTGTCCCTTCTCACCTCGAGAAACAGAACGGAAGCACAAACATCCTCACCGACACTACCACCGAAACCCACACACAAGATCTAAGATTATTCCGTTGTGAATTATCGAAAGTAGCCTGATTACCTTTGATTCCCCATACACTCCAGTACGAGATAACCCCAGTGTCACAGCAACCTCCTCGCTGACAACCCGCATGGAAACCTCCAAATTTCCACTGTTCCTAGTAATCCGTAAATCGTCATTAATATTTTGCATTTGCTGAACACTCTCATTGTGGGGCTCTCACCACTACAGAGATGGATTCTAGGTACTGGCAGTCCCCCCCTATCAACCGACCTGAAGCTCCCACTGAAAATAAAAGAAAAAAAAATCCATGAAAAAAAAGAAAATCCATGGAAAAAAGCAATAAACTGACCTACTAGCATGTGGGGGTTCGACAACCATACTGGTTCGACAACCATACATACTCAAGTGTTAGATATATCAATCGCCCAATGAGGCCCGTGGCTGAGGCCTACCTAGACCACTGCTAGCAGATGTGTGTGCAGAAGGCATTAGGTGATGTAGGTAGCAAATGGCCACCAGCAACATCTACGCCTGGAGGTGGCAAAGGCCACCAGTGACATCTAGAATGGAGGTGGCAAGTCGCTGCCAAAAGAATCTAGATGAGCCGGTGATGGCTAATGGTTTGGATGTGCATGTATATATAGAGAGCGGTTCTCTAGTCTTGGTGAAAGATTAAGCAATGGAATTCCTAACTATCTATCGACGAATATATTTGACAGGTTATGAGCTTGGCTTCTTGGCACTACATCAATCACAATACTTTTCACACCTGAAAATCCCAACCTTGCATAGGTATCTTATCCCTATAGATTGTCGATCTGTAGATCCTCCATCCTGATTCACTACTATCCCTGATGATCTGTTGATCTGCTGATCAGCCAACATCACCATGAGGTCTGCATATACCTGCAAGTATGGTTCTGTTAGAATAATAGGCGTCCAGAGATGACAGACCAGAGGCAACATGTCCAGAGATGACAGCAGCCTTAGTCTTCGAGCATCGGCTCGGGAGACAGTCTTCTGTTCTTTCCCCTTGATGAGTCCCTCAGGCGCATTGTGTATAGAGAGAATATTTTCCCTTTGATGGTGTATCAACCAATCAGTTCACTATCTTTGTCTCTATCAATCACTATATTCCAACAGGATATGAACCCAGATTGAACACTGTGCCAATCTGCTACCCATCGATAATCACATCTGCTGTACCTGCCGCTTGGCACCTTACTTCAGCATCTTATCACTGCACTCTCGTTTTTTAAGTCTCAACTTTTGGAGCCATGTCACATCTGATGACATCATCAAAGTGGTCTCAACCAGACAACACGTCACTTTTGCAGCCACCAAACACCCAAAACTACCACTTGTGGAGAATGGCATGAGATTATTCCCTACTGCAGAGGCCGTAACTACAGTTAATATGATATCTGCACTGCCTTGACGATCCACCTATCGGTTGAGCCCACAATTCGATCCTTTATCTGAAGCCCTCCCATAAACAAAATCGATTCTGCAGCCTGCATTTGGGAAGTTCTTAGCCAGGACTACAACTCTACCTTCACAATAATCGGTCACCAAATACATCTCTATCCTGCTTGTTATTCGCCAAGAATTGGTCTGAACTGAAGAAGCGATCTTGGATACCACTGTCGTCTGCCACCTACTTCGAACCATACCTGAATCGTTTCACAATTACCATTGACATTCTGAAAAATAAACCTTTGGAGGAGCATACCATAGATGCTATTACTGTAGCCCTTATCAAGGAAGAGACATCGCTCACACTGAAGAACAACCAAGTTGGTTCAAACCTGAACATTGTCGGTACTACCCGTCAAGCACTCTGTGATACCTGGGTAGCAGGTATATGGAGGTATGGGGTAAATCAATGGAGAGTCAGGTTCGATGATTCGGGTTCATAGCGGAATAATCTTAGGTTCGTTCTCGTGGGTGTTTTGTCGTAGTGTTCTTTATTCAGTTGATAGGCCAAAGTGTAGGATCCTCATACGGGCTATATATCGTCGGTGTCTGGTCACATGATTCTTTCCTCTCCATGTTTGTCACTGCAGGCTAGAGTTTATGTCGTAGCCTTTCGCCCTTCAGACAAAGCATCTCAAATGGCTGCCGTGATCCTGAACGGTAATAGTGATAAGGGCCTAATGCCATATATGGTCATCACTGTTTAGACAGGCTGCATGATTCTCTTAGCTTGGCACTCATTGCTTGGGCTGGGTGCATACATGGCCCTGGTGAGGTGACGTAACAGCCACATCCCATTACCCTCTGATACATCCAAACTTATCTTCGTAAGACCGTTATGGCCAAGAGGGTTAAGTCCGCCTTATCTCCTGTCTAGACTCTTGTCAACTTGACTGATACCATCTGCCCCACTTATGGCGTACAAGGTACAGGTATCTTTCTTAATAGCCTCTATGCAGTTGCTACAGTTCTCGGATCCCTTAGGTCGTTTGTAGCTTGTAGTGGAGTAGTTTGATGTGATCAGGATTTAAGGACGTATTGGTGCTGATGCACATTGCCCCCTATCACCCGTAACTACCCGGCTACCTTCCCCTCAAGAAATACCGGATCCGGCCAAACTGATATTGGGCTGATTTAACTTGGATGTGCCTGAGGTCTCTTTCTATCACGCGACCTACTGTTGTATAGCCCTTTCTTTGTACTTCTCCCTTGTTTCATCTTTAGGGGTGTGACACTACTCCCCTTCTTTCTTAGCTTCAGCCCAAAGCTAACACCCCAACTCCGACCTCTTGCTTTCAGAATGTCTGTGGGATGGGGTCCTCTGCCCCTTTATCCCTCCGATTGCCGGACTATGAGGAAAACCCTCCTGCGGGAAAAAACCTCATGGTCCTTTTGGCTGGTAGCTTGCCTTCGGCCCCAGGGATCCACCCAGGGGACTATGTTTCAGAGTGTTGGCAAAGGAAACCATGTGATGATGGGAATTCCCTGAAGAGTTAATCAGAAGATGGGTTGACCTGGCATGCCACTGTAGTGCAGTGTCCAGAATACCCAATGTGAAGGTCTTGCACCAGAGTCAATCAAAACTAGTTTGGCTCTTAACCAGCCATCCCTGCCTCACCACAGTTAAGGAATGACCATCATCATCATGGGATTATAATACCTTCGCCTCTTCTGCTCGTTATGTGTGTGATGGGGAAGGAATGCTCCGCCCCTCCTTCCTACTACCCCCCAATCATGCTTCTACCCCTTCGGCTTCACTATGCATCTGGGGCAGGTGGAAGTCTAGCTCTCGGTGAGCCAGTCGTCCCTTGGCGAGTCTGGTTTCTTTTTGTGGAACTTCCGGATTTTCTCCAAATTGCCTACTAAGAAGTTGTCGAACGTCTCCTCCATCTAATCCCATTGGTCAGGGTAGTCGGACCCCGTAACAAGGTAGAGAACTCGCTTGTTATTGTCCCATCCCCTTTCTGATGATAACATGACTTCCTCCATGTTGTATTCTTCACTCAGTTGGATGTTGTCTGTCTCTCAGAGCATCTTGGATAGCTTAGATGGTGCTCTGTATGTGCTGGTTCGGTAGGGTTCTAGCAGGGACACATGGAAGACATTGTGATTCCTCTACTTTTAGGGGAGGGTGAGATGGATGGTGAGTGGGGAGATGATTTTCTCGATCTGGAAGGGACTATGATTCTTGTGGTCCAACTTCCTTGAGGGGCAGTGCGTTTTGATATTGTGGCCACTGAGCATTACCAGGTCTCCCACCTGATAAGTGGGGGATTTCTTCCGGTCGGGGTCCATGTATCAGCACATCTGCTTCTCTGCCTTCTGTAGTCCTTCGGCAGCCTCTTCGTGCATGGCATGCATCGAATACATGTACACCCTGCCAGCAGGGTTGAGAGAATTTGCTGCCATGGGGTTGGTGGCTGTAGGATGAAATCTGTAATTAGTGTAGAACTGACTCATTCCATTGCCAACAGTGGTTTAGTTGTTGTATACGAACTCAGCTATTGGCAACAGGCGAACCCAATCGTTTTGCTCGCAGTTGATGAACAAGTGATTGTTTACCTCAAGTGTCTGGTTGAGGTGTTCGGTTTGGCTATCTATTTGGAGGTAGAAGGCCATGGACATCTAGGGCCAAACACCACTCAGCTGGAGGAATTCCTTCCACACCTCTGAGGTAAAGCGGGAGTTGCAGTCCGATACGATATCTGTGGGGAGACTGTGGTGTCTCCAGACCTCTCATATAAAGATAACCACAAGGTCAGCTGCCATCTTGCCCTCCTTAAGGAGAGGGAGGAAGTACACCATCTTGGTAAATCAGTCGACAATTACTCAGAGCTGGTCACATCCATCAGAGATCAGCAGGTTAGTTATAAAGTCCATGGCAATGGATTACCATGGGGCATACTGTAACTCCAAAGGGGAGGAAAGGCCATATTGTTGGTGTCAAAATGCCTTGTTCTGTTGGCACTTGGGGCAGCTTCAGATGAAGTCTATAATTTGCTTATCCATCTTAGGCCACCAGAAGTTTCATCAGATGAGCTCAATTGTCTTGTCCTGATCCATGTGGCTAGTGACCTTGGTGTCATGCCCAGGTTCAAGAATTGTTCGTTTGAGGTTTCCATCCTCTGGAATCCAGAGCATACGCTTTCTGTAGAGTAGCCCGTCCTTAATCTCGAGAACCAGTTCCAAACTGGCCTTCCGGCCCCTCCACTGCACCTCACAAGGGTAAGCAGCTGCCTCCTCAGACTTTCAGCTGTTCGGTGCAGACTTCTTCTGCACTGCTTCCTGTAACTCCTTCATTGCCCCTATGTACTCAGTATCTTTTTTCCCACCTTCCTTCACTTGTTTCTCAAACTCCGTCATCTACTTCCTAGCTGGAAGTGAATCCAACCTTGCCGATGAACAAATAGATGTAAGTTCGTCCTGTCTGATCAATCCTGCAAGGTGGCTTTTCTTCATAACTGTAATGATTGGCTGGTTGTCACTCTCCCCTTTTTCAGGGCGGTACTCCGAACTTCTTGATAGTGCATCAGACTTTCCGTTCTTTCTATCTGATCGAAAGTAGATTCAGAAGTCGATACTGGCGAGTTCTTATGCCCAGCATACTTGACATTGGTTGAGGACCTTCATTGTGGTGAAGTATTCGAGGTTCTGATAGTCCGAATACACCTACCCCCAGTATGCTACTCCTTCACAGTAGCATCTCCAATGCTTAAAGGTATCCACTATTGCAAGAAGTTCCTTGTCGTGGATTTCATAATTGATTTCCATTGGTTGGAACTTCCTTGAGTGGAATGCGACTGGGTGCTGCCTGTTCTCATCGTCTCTTTGGGATAGGACAGCTCCTAAGGTGAAGTCCGATACATCTGTCTCAATAATTACTGGCTCTTGGGGGTTGAAGTGGGCCAGTTTCAGGGAGGTGGTGAACCGTGACTTGAGTTCTTTGAATGCACCTTCCACCTCCTTTGTCCATTTCCAGCTTTTCCCATCTCCCTTTGTAAGCTCGGTCAAGGGCTTAGCTATCCTTGAGTAGTCACAGATGAACCAGTGGTAAAAGTTAGCAAATCCCGAACTGTGTCTCTGTTAGTGATGCCGGTACACTCCACTCCAGCACTGCCTATACTTTTTCTTTGGACATCTTGATTCCATCTTGTCCAATTACATACCCCAGGAATTCTACTTCCTAAAGACGCCAGTGACACTTTTCAGGGGAGACCACTAGTCCGTTTACCTGCAGCCTGCCCAACACTTTTCGGACCAAGTTATCATACTCTTCTCTTGTCTTAGCATACACGAGGATGTCATCCATATATATCCAGAGTCCGAGATCAATCATGTCTGAGAAGACATGGTTAATCATGTCTTGAAAGGTACTGGGGGCATTGGTCAGTCTGAACGGTATGACCTGGAATTCGTATAGGTCATACTGTGTCCAAAAGGTGGTTTTCCATTCGTCTCCTTCCCTGATACGGGTGAGATGGAATCTGTTCTTTAGATCCATCTTTGTGAACCACTGGGCCCCCTGCACTTGGTCTTGCAGTTCTTGCATCAGGGGGAGAGGATATCAGTTGGAGATGGTTATGTGGTTGAGGGATGGATAATCAACGCAAACTGACGGCCATGCCTGTGAGGCTTGGGGACAAACAGGACAGGCGATCCAGCTGGATAGGTGGACCATTGTATCTTCCCAATCCGGAGCATCACATTTAACCACTCCCGAAGAGTCTGGAGTCTGATTTCCGATAGTGGGTAGGTTGGTCTCCAAGGTGCTGTTTCCCCTTCCATAAGGTCGGTTTTGCAGTCGTATGTCTTGTGTTCTGGCAAGGTGTTGGCTGCTTCTTTCACCATAATGGCGAGATACTCGTGGAATTCTTCTGGTACTGCTTGGGTTGGGTTGCTTTTGGTAATGGCTGTGACATAGCCAACCACAATTGATCTTGGGTGGTTAATTATAGATTTGTCTAGGGTTAGCAAGAACGTAGCAGTTTCGTACCTGGTGCAGTGCTTCAGGCAGTTTGGGCTGCTAAACCGCATTTCCTGGGAGTCTGAAGCACCCTGAGGAGGGTGCTTAGTGATCCACCAAAATGGAAGGAACAGATCCACCCCTGATTTAAGAGACATAATGTCAAATACTTTGTGGGTGAAGTGCTTACAGTCCTGGAGGAGGATTGGTTTGGTGTACTCCATGTCCGCACCAGGGACTTCCTCTCCTAAGCAGGTTCGGAGTGGGATGGATCTTTGTTGTCGGATTGGAGAGAGGTCAAGCAATTCGACAAGCCCTTTGTTAATGATTGGGGCTGAGCAGCCTGTATCCAACAGGACGCGAACTGCATTTTTGTTGGTCCCCCAATAGATAACCATAGGGGTTATTGGTTTGTTGCCGCAATGTGGTTTTTGTGAAGACTTTTCAGATGAGATTGACCCTCCAGGGGTCAATTTTCTTCGTTATCTATCCTGCAGTATTCTAACATTTAGTGTGTTCAGACCCTTTCATTTTCCTGAAGTACCACAAACTATTGGAAAGGTCATAGAATATGGTATACCCCGACCCTTCAAAAATTCGAGTCGCTGTCCTGCCAAACAGCTCCCACATCTTTCATGTTCTCGTCCTCAAGCATTACAACCTTCTGCTACTTGGTTGCTGGGATATCGGGGACCCTGTCCTCCTCTCGCTTCCTCTTGATACTGGTGGTACTGGATACCCATGGCTGTGGCCTGTCAGGGATAGTGGTTGCCTTTTCCATTGTGGCAGAATAGCTGTCAGGAACTTGGTGTCCCTCATGTCCATATCGCCAGCATGCCCCTTGGCCTGCTTTGTGGGTGTTGACATCGTTCTGCGGGATGTCTTGTAGGGCTTCCTACAAGACTTTCCAGTGGCTTCCTTTCCACATAGTCCCTGGCCTTTTGGCCATGATCCCTAAGCCAGATTTCTCTGTCTGCTTGGAGTCCTTCTCTTCCTTGTCGTTCCAGGCATTATCAGAGCCCTTTTCGCTTTGGCTATCCTTTAGTCCTCCGCTACCACTTGCTGACACCTGTCCTCTTATTGCCTCCTTGGTGGCCATCAGAGCCTTTTTCTTCTCGACTTACAGGCCACCCCATTACGTTGCTTGCAGGAAGTACTCGTCATTCACCAAGTCCTCTGGGTTCTGGTTGAACAGCATGTCCAGAATGCTGTCTGGCATGACAAGGTCGATTTTTTCCCTAAGTCCCATCCCTGTGGCTCTGGTATAGTTATTGAGAGCCTGGAACTTAGTGAGGTAGGTGCAGATAAAGCCCTGATATTTGAACAGTCCAAGTTTGAGCTGGGCATCAGCTGCCTCGCTTTCATTATGGTACTCCGTCCGAATAGCTGCTGCGTAGTTGACCCATATGTTGGTGGCATTCATTTTGCAGTATTGGTGGAGATACCACGATAGGGCAGTGTTAGTGAGGAGGGCTCCTACCCAGGCAATCTTTTGCCAGTCCACAGTTTCTGGATAAAATCTGAGATACATGGTCACTGACTCACACCATTTGTAATGGCAAGGCTGGCTGGGATTCCAGTAGCAGGACAGAGATGGCGGTGAGCGGATAGCATGCGGCAGCAGGACAGGGATGGCGGCGGGCCGGCAGCGTGCAGTGGCAGGACAGGAGAAGGGTGGCGCGCAGTGGGCAGCCAAGGACAGGACAGAGATAGCGCGCAGTGGGCGGCTGAGGACAAGGCTGGGACAGCACGCAGCGGGCGCTCGAGGAAAAGACAGGGACAGTACGCAGCGGGCAGCAGAGGACACGACAGGGACGGCACGCAGCGGGGGAGAAGGGTGGTGGGAAAGAAAGTGTGGATCTTCTATTAGGAAACTCAGGGAACAAGTTGTTACGTGAGGAAGGAAGAGGATGAAGGGAAGAAAGAAAGAAGTGGGTGATGGCTCCTATTAAGGATATCCATCGCCCGCACGGCATCACTCCACATTCTCTCGCCTCGTGCAGCGTCACTCCACATTCCATCCTCTCACATTCTAGTCAGCGCTAGGGGTCGAGGCCTAGCTGGCACACACCGTGACAGTACCCCCCCTGAGGCCTGAGTTCCCATGAGGGCAGCCTGTATGGGTGCTGGCCAATCTGGATAACGTCTGTGGTATATGTCTACCGCTTCCACCTCGGCAAGATTTCCCTCGGGTTCCCATATTGGGTCTGTAAACCCCCTCCACTTGACCAAATACTGCAACCGTCCTCTTGTCCTCCTACTGTCCAGAATCTCTTCTGCCCCCAATTCTTCCTCGCCTTCAACGATCACGGGTAGTGGTGGCAGGACAACCTGTCCTGGGAGGGGGTCATCTGTAGCGGCATGTAGGAGCGACACCGGAAAGGTTCGATGTTTTTGCATAGTTGCTGTGATGTCCAGTTCATAGAGATGAGTTCCAATGGTTCGGGTAAGCCGATACGGACCATGGTGCTTATTTTCCAGTTTCCAGCTCGGACGCTCAGTGCGCCAGTTCCTCTCATCCACCCATACTAAATCGCCTGGTTGGAAGGCGGGTGCAGCGGTGCAGTGGCGGTCTGTATCGTCGGCTGTTACACCCTAAATATTTCGGGTCGGACATTCGGATACGGACAGGGCAGGAAGGTATCGGAAACTCGTCGCACGGTCTTAGGACGGCATACCGAGACTGGGCAACCGACAGCATCGGGGCTCAGCTCGGGTCAACCGACTCTGCAGCACCAGAAAACCCCTGGGCCAAGTAACGGCACCGACCGGGAAAGCACAAGCGCTGCCGCAGAGGAAGACAACCTTGGTGGTCATCATAAGCAGGACAAGTGATCAGAAGGAAAACGGGAACGCAAGGAGCTGCGAGTCTAGATCGCGGAATAGGAGCGGGGTTGTTTCCAGAGGCACGGCCTAGAGGAACAACACCACGAGTCGGGAATCACTGTATCGTCGCAGACGGCTCGAAGGCCCGAGGCGATACCGTTGGACCCCGTGGTAAGGAGACACGAGGGATCATGCTACCACTCGCATATTCGTCATTGACACCCGATTATGGCAATGAACTCTGGGCTTTGCCAGCGCATGACAGCGTGAGCGTATCCCCCACTTATCCGAGATGCTTACAACGATTATGATGCAGGGCATACGCCGCACCAAGGCGAGGGACGTCGAGTTGACCAAATACTGAAGCGGAGGCTTGACTTCAAGCCGATCCTGTAGCGCTGGGTAGCCCCAGACCAAGTACCGGCTCGTGTTCGGGAAAGTGCAAACGCCGCTACAGGACCGCACCTCAGGAACAGTTCGAGAGTATGTTGGGAGCGATATGGGGCGGAGCTATACCTTGGTGCCCGTTGCGGCCAAGAAGGATTAGCTGGAACGGTTGAGAGCTCATTGCTGCCGGCTCCAGTCGAGTAACAAAATCAACCCCGCACGCAACCCAATCGCATCACCCAATCACGATGAGAGGACTTAAGGAGAGGCACCTGCTCTGGCCACTCTCGGGAAGATACGGGAAAAGCACTACTGTCTGACCCAATCGAGAGTTATCCTCTTTACGCTGATGAAATCTAGTGCCAAGGCGAAGAGTTTTCACGTCGCAGTGCGGAGTAGTTCCCCGTAGCACGTGACTTTGCCCAGCCGGATACTTATACGACGACCCGCCGACGAGCGGTTGTCATCGAAACGATCATCGAAATCATCATCGAAACGATCATCGGAATCATCATCGAAACGATCATCAGAATCATCATCGAAACGATCATAGGAATCATCATCGAAACGATCATCGGAATCATCAGCGGAACCATGAACCACAGAACGGTCAATCATCAATGGACCACCTACCGGTCACGAAGACATCGAGTCAAATACCATCCCCCTACGAGCGATCCTACGAGCGCTCCTACAAGCGCCGCAAGCGAGACAACGGTTGATCGGGAAGGAGACGGGAGGATACGCAAGGGGCTCCAGAGTCTAGGCGGGAGATAGGAAGGGTCTGATGGGCAACACGTCGGTCGGCACGGATAGGACCCCCGTTGAGGGTATAATCCCCGAGGCCGTAGCCAAGGGCTGACGTGGGGTCGTGACTTGAACCC
>Ga0307516_10002868_pt1 | contig 22679 bp, 27 predicted proteins | sample 19_EM_MG_FD_203310 | JGI IMG/M metagenome (GOLD analysis project Ga0307516, IMG submission 203310) | Populus trichocarpa ectomycorrhiza microbial communities from riparian zone in the Pacific Northwest, United States - 19_EM | ecosystem: Host-associated > Plants > Roots > Unclassified | place... | reverse complement strand
ATGCGAGTGAAATTCAAGGTGGCTCATTCACCGTTCACCTCATGAGTCTCAGCCTGGTGATCTGCGGAGTTCTGCTTCTTCCGATCTTTGGGTTGGGACTTCTCTTTTTCTGGTGGGCGTGGAAAGCTTGGCAGGGACAGCGCCTTGTTAACTCAGTTCGGAAGCATGTTCGGGCTCTGCCGAATGTTGTCTTTCTATAAATCTTGTAGTCGACCTCCGTTTGCTCCGAGTTGAGGTTGACCCCTTTCCCTCAGATCGGTCAAGGATGCGATGACCCCGGATACATGCATTCAAACCGGCACCGGCGTCGGCTTGGACATCCAACGGACGGGTCACCGAGCGGTCGGCAGTCCGGGTCAATCTGACATCGGTGCGAACAGGCCATAGGGTTGTCTGCTGAGGTGCGGCGTGAGCGCCCCTGAATCGGCGCGAATGTCGGAGAAGCGCTGGCTGATCAGTTCCCCTTTCGTCAGCGCAATGGCGCCGCGAAACGGATGGATGGAGGCCGGGTGCTGGTCATGAGGCCACGCAGCATTCGAGATTTGGAGTGGCTGACCTCCATCGATAGACTGTTTCATATCTTGATATCGGTCGGCACAACGGTACAGACATGGAAAATCGCATCACGTACGACGACAACGTGGCCCGCCTGGCCGCGTCCCACCCCGCGCTCTTCGAACGCGGCATCCCCGACTACAGCGATCTGAAGACAGGCTGGTACCCTCTCGTCGATGAGCTCTGCGCAGACATCGAGCGCGAGCTCGCGCCTGAGCTGGCCAAGCGGTTCGCCGTCGATCAGATCAAAGAAAAGTTAGGCACGCTCCGGTTCTACTGGCGTCTCGGCGATCGAGGGGATCTGCATTTCGACATCTTCACTCCCGGAGGCACCGCACTGTCGAGCGTCGTTAAGGCCAAGCCGTCCCGTGCGGCCGACGCCGAGATTGTCAACCAGGCCCGCGATCGACTGCGCGAGCTCGTGGACGCGGCGTGCGAGGCCTCGGCCTCCGTATGCCAGCGCTGCGGCGCGTTTGGTTCGATTCGCCGGCTCGCCTGGGTGCAGACGCTGTGCGATGAACACTTTGTGGAGATCGAGAAGCGCTATGCGAAAGAAGCCGAAAAGCATGCCGCGAGCGATGAGAGCGATGAGAGCGATGAGTCCGAGGAAAGCGATGAGTGATGACCAGGATGAAGGGCCCCGTCCTGTACTGCGGCGATCCACATGGCCGGTTCAGCCACATCATCGACGCCGCCGAGCGTACTGACGCATCGGCGGTAATCCTGCTGGGCGACATGGAGGCCGAGCAGCTGCTCGAGGTCGAGCTTGCTGGGATCCGTGATCGCGTGTGGTGGATCCCCGGCAATCACGACACCGACACCGAATCGACCTGGCGCAATCTATGGGGCAGCGGCGCGCTCGCCGAGCGCAACCTCCACGGCCGCGTCATCGAACTGCCGGACGGCACGCGTATCGCTGGCCTCGGAGGTGTGTTTCGAGCCGCGGTCTGGATGCCCAGTGAGTCAGGCGAGCCGCGCGTTCGCTCGCGTGCCCAACTCACAAAGGCCACGCCGCGCCAGGACCGCTGCCAAGGCGGGCCGCATCGCAAGCACTGGAGCAGCATCTACCCGGACGAGTTCGATCGCCTGGCTCGCCTGCGAGCGGACGTCCTAGTGACGCACGAGGCGCCCGGGTACCATCCTCACGGTTTCAAAATGCTCGACACTCTGGCAGGCGCGCTCCGCGTCAAGGTGGCAGTGCATGGTCACCATCACGATAGCCTTGACAGCTCGGCCTGCTGGGTTAGCCAGGGTTTCAAGAGCTTCGGCGTTGGCCTGCGCGGGATCACAGCGATCGATGGCGAGGGCCAGGCCAAGGTCATCGTGCCCGGTGAACCGGACTTCGAACGTGGGTATCGCGCCGGGCGAATCGAATGCTGAGAGCGTCATGTCGCTCCCGCCGTCTTGGTGCGCTTCTCCCACCATGCTGCTTGGCCGTCTACGTACAACGAGCACTCCGGAACGTCGATGGTCTTGGACCTACTGGCTACACGGCGCTTGGGCCTGAAGTGCGACCCGATCAGAATGGGGAGGCCTGCCAGCGGAGTACGCCACCGCTTTGAAGGCTTGTCATACCCGCCGGCCGACTTCTCGTACCCACCGCTCTCGTACCAGGTGCTCATGGGCACATGCAGCATGTGCTCGCCAAGGTGGTACGGCACAAGCGTCTGGCCACTGCTCCAGTAGTAGACACGCCCGAAGTATGCGTAGTGGCACCACTTCTCCCAAGCGCTGGGGCTGTACTTCTCAGTCTTGAGCGCGTCCGACTGCAATGCAACCCAGAGAACGTGGATGCCCATCCGATGATAGTTGGAGCTACGGTGCGCGATGAGCGCTGGCGTGAGCTTGCTGCGTTGCACTTCGATCGCTACGCGGTTGCCTGAGATGATGGCGTACACGTCGGCTACAGCCACGCCATCCACCGCCTCCTCGATCGAAATCTCGCTGACGTTGGGATCGCTCCTGAGCGCGTCGAAGATCGCCATCTTCGCCTCATAGTGCCGGGCGGATTCCCCTGCGCCCCAACTGCATGTCACCGGCGGCTTGTGCGCGAAGTGATGCACCTTGATATTGCCCTTCTTGAGGGTCAGAAGCTCATTGCATCCGCGACACTGGTACGGCCCATCGGATTTTTCAGCGTCACGGGCAAGAACCTTCTCTCGGTCCGACTCTCTCAACGCTGTCAAGCTCATCCTGCGTCCCCGTGATTGAAGCGGATAGCTTACTGTCGAGTTGGCCGCCGAGCCATGGCAAACTTGCGCGAACTTTGCTCGACTTCCCCCATGTTCACTGACGGCTGCGTAGACCTGCGCGGTACAGAGTGGCGCCGATTGCCGTCAGCACGACCAGATCATCCTCCGAGAGGTGGTCTGCAGCCAGGTCCATCCACGCCGCCAATTTGGCGATCGCGTCGTCCAAACCGGCCGGGCTGTCCTGAATGTCGAGCAACTCGGCGCCGGCCTGGAATGCCTCGATAGCGGGATGCATGGTCATGTATGTTCCCGTTCAGTAGACTGCAGCGCCAGCAGATGCTCGTGCAGCACATCCAATAGGTTCATAGCTCTTCATTGGGGTATCGACGCGGCGTGGGCACATGCTGTTTGAAAAACCAGTTCGCTCCCACTCGTGTTCCATCGATCGTTCGTGAAAACCTGTCCGCGTAGTTCTGGTCGCGGCAGCCGTAGTACGCGGAGAACGCGACGTCATAGGACACGACGACGCCCGAGTCGTCAAGCTCCACTTCGGTGATCTTCACTGAATCGACGATGGCACGCTGGTCCTGCAACTCAAGATCAAGGGCCGCGCGAAAGACTGCGTTCCTGCATTGTTCTTGGAAGTAGGCGACGAGGTTGAGTGGCTCGAGGTCAGTAGCGACCGGAACGGGGACGTGGGCGGCGCCGGTCAAGGTCTTCCCTCAGTTGGCTTCGACGCCGCACTTCGATCAAAGAATCGTTGGGTCGCCGCCCACTTTCTTCGGCGGCCCCTCGACGAAGCCGTCGGATACTTCATCAAGCCTTCGACCTGTTCCGCTGTAAACCGTAGGTCGGTCCCACTCTGACCAGTAGGCGGTGCCCTCGGCGCCGCAAGCAATGCAGCAGAGCTTGAGCGAGTATCTGTCACGCGATCCCATGGCTTGCTTTCTGATCACTTGCCCGAGGCATGCGACTCGTTGATTCCGCGCTAACCCGGCAACTTTTGGCGACGGCAATGGCGCTCACAGGGTTCCTGGGTATGTTGCTGGCCTTCTTTCCGATTTAGTCGTTCACGCGCTGAACGTCCTCGACGGCGATTTCAGAATCGACCAAGCAAGACAGGGCCTGCGCCACGTGGTGTGCTGGCAGGCTGTAACGCAGCGACAGAAGGAGTTCTGACACTAGTAACTCACGCAACCGATCGGCCATGTCGGCCAGTTCTTTCTTCAGCGCGGTTTGCGCGTCGGTTTCATCCAATGGCATGGTTGCTTTCCGTTCTAGGTGCTGGCGACTTTGACGGGAACGAGCGTGCCGACGGCCGTCACCAAGTACTCGCCCGCGGGCACGTTGGAAACGATCTGCTCCAACTGCCCTTCAGTGGCGGCCGTGGCCCACTCTTCAGCGATGTGGAACAGCCTGGTTGGCTCGGTCTCGACGACGAATCCCCAACTCTCCGGGTAGGCCCAAACTCTCGACGGCGTGAATGCGTCGCTGAGTTCGTTCATGATCTGTTGTCGATTCATAGCACTCCAATCAGTTCATCGATGGATCTTCACAGCGTGCCGAGATCGCCTTTCGTAGGCCTCGCCTCGCGTCAACTGCAACCTTGCCGAGGCCCGCAACCGTCCTACGAGCAGGCCAACTTTCTACGATGCTTTCAAGGCCGCCAGCTTGGCTTCGACTTCGCGCTTGCCGATGCCTCGCATGGCCGCGATCGCAGCTAACGCCTCTGGCTTCGGATTCGTCTTGCCTGCCTCCCAGGCGTAGACCGACTGACCAGTGGTGCCCACCAAGAGGCCAAATTCCGAGGCGGAAAGGCCCAGTCGCTTTCGGTTCGCAGCCATTCCCTTCGCGCGAAAGCGAAGTCCTGGCGTTGCTAGCTCGCTTGGCTTGCTCGACACCGGCGTTCGCGATCGCACGGAACCGGCACTCTGACCCTTGTCGAGCCGTTTGACCACAGCCTCCAGGGCCTGGATCCGGCGCTTAAGACTCGCGATTTCGGCGCGATGTGTAGCGGTCGACTTTTTGAGGCCGTCGCTGTTCTCGCGCACTTCCTTTCGCGCGAGTCTGGTGATTTCAGCTTTGAATACGCTGGCGATATTTGGCATGTGCCTAGGCCCTCCTGTGGCCATTGCAGCAACGCGTGTCGCAGTCATCAAACCTCGGTCTGCCCTGCGATCTCGATGGCGTCATCGATTTCGGTCCCTAGATTGCGAACTGTACCCTCCAGCGTCGTGTAACCAAGTAACAGCAGCGCTGCTCACAGGTTCTCTGGCCCGCCCTCTCTTCGCGGGAGAGCAGACGTTGCGGCATCGGGCCGCGAAGACTGCAGCCGCTGCAAAGCGGGCATCAGCGTGCCGGAGAGCCGGCCAGACGTCTTGAGCATCGACGCGCTCAGGAGCCCGGAGCTTCTCGCGCTTGGCGCGTCAGCGGCTAAATACGCCGTTTAAAACCGGATCGGCCTTCAGGCGCCCGAGCAGTTTCGCCTTGGCCGCTTCGTCGAGTCCGAGGCTGCTCGCGGCGATTTCGATGACTTGTGCAGTGACGATCGATTTCGGGCTCGGAGCCGATTTCAGAATCGCCGCGATCTCCGCGGTGCTGAGGACGCGCTCGGCGTCCTCAGCCGCCTTGCTGGCGAACTCCGATCGCAGGTGCTTGACCTTGTCGTCTTCGACCCAATGCGCGACGCCTGCCAGCATGTCCTTGACTTTCGCCTCCATCGCGCGCGGCTCCCAATCTCTGGTGCCGACTCTCGAATAGAGTTGTCCGATCAGCGAGCCCAGCTTCGCTTGGAAGGTGTCGTTGAGCTGGAGAATTTTTGCTTCGAGGCAGGCCCGGTAGTGCAGGTCGGTCTTGATGGGGATGGACAGGCGCAAAAAGGCGCAGCAGTCCTGTCCCAACAGTGTGCCGCCGCCTTCCAGATAGAAATACTGGGCGACATTGTTGTTCAAGAGCCGACGCGCGAACTCGCCCAATTTGGCTCGCGACCCTTGAGTCACGAGCGGAATTTCGCCCCTCACGCCGCCAAGCTGGACATCCGCGATCTCGCGGGCAATGACCACGTCGATCGGCCTGACAGGCGCGACGTTGACATACGCGGCGTTGGGCGGCTTGTCGCCGCGGGTGGCCAAGTCGCAGCTCTGAGTAAGAACCATGAAGAAAAGGTTCTTGTTGTGGCGATGGAAATGCGGGTGGACGTCGCCGAGGAGCCGCTCGATCTCAGGAGTGCGTTTGAGCACGTCGCCTTGCAACAGCTGATCGGCTTCGAATTCGCCGGGCGGCGCATAGCAAAAATGGATATTGGTCGCGACCTGCACGCCTACCGCGGGCGCGCCACCGCCGCGTAAGTTCCCGGCATCGTCCGCGGCGTCGGCCACGTCAGCGTCGCGGATTCGTGGTCGGCGCCGACGGCGCGCCTTGCAGTTCCATCTGCACTTGCTGGACGGCGAGCTTGCGCTCCAAAGCGACGGGATCCATCGAGAAGGACAGCGCGGTCGCCTGGCCCTGTTGGATCTGCATCGATCCGGCGACGTGGACGCCGAGGGTGGCCGTGTGGAAGCTGCGGCTACGAACGCTCACGGCCGGCGCGCTGGCCGGGGTCATCGCGACGTCGCGCGAGGAGTAGGTCGTCGAGCCGGATTTCGTTTGATATGTCTTAGTCATCTGCGGCATCTCCCTCTGGATAAAGTCGACTCAAGATCCGCGACGCGGTCAGGAAGTGCCCCCAAAAGCGTCCCTGGCCTCGCTCCCCGAGCACTTCGAGGGCGGAGCGCGTGTCGTGCGCCTGATGATGGAAATTGAATTTGACGACGAGCTCGTGACCTTCGGCGTAGCGCTGCACGTTGACCTGGGAGGCGCCGTCGGAGAAGCTCGTGGCCATCGTCGTACGCGTCACGTCCAAACCCTCCGACGCGTCGACTAGGTCGAGCTGCGAGTTGGCGAAAGCCGCGAGCCATTCGGCCCTCGGGGCGCCGTCGCGGAACTCGAAGTTGAAGCCCAAGCCGCCGATGGGGGTGTGGCTCAGTGGGCGCAGCGCGCTGCGCGCGACGCCCTCGACGAGCGCGCAGGACTCCTGCGAGGTCGCGCCAGGAAGCAGGATCAGCGCGTCCATGCGCGCCGAATACTGAAAGCCTGGCATGGCGAAGCGGGGCATTTCGAAAGCACCGTTGAGCCCGGCCGGAAAAAAGGCCTGCACCATCTGCGCGTTCGGATCCTGACCCTCCATGGCGTGCGACATGACCCAAGGCGGAGTCAAGATGGCCGGATTCCAGGCTCCGGCGATCACCAAAGAGGTTTCCTGGGGGACGATGTTCATCGGTTGTATCTTCGCGACAGCGCCGGAGGCGCCGTCAAGCGTTGGAGGCGGAGCCTATCATGGCGCGGCGAGAAGCGATCCCCGGTGAAACGCGGCCGTGAGCTGCGGCCGCTCCGCCGCGCTACCAGCTCAACCATTCGTATGTCAGGTGCCGTGCCGAAGCGGCAGCGCGCGCGGCGCCCTCCGTAGCAGTCGGCACTGCCGCCCAGCGGGGAGACTTCAGCGCCGAGTTGGTGGAGCGTCTTGTTCTCACTGTCGCGCATCAGCGCCAATAACCATGCAGTGTGCCTGCCGCAGGGCTACGGCGGACAAAGAGGCGGAGTGACAGCACCCAATCCGAATCGCTAGGGTTCATGCGGGGCTTGACAGTCACCGCTTCTGCCAAGCGGTGAGGCTGTTATGCGGCGGTGGTAGCCGGTCACGGTGCGTGGCGAGATGACCGGCTGCACCGCTGCAAAGCGGGCTGCCAGCGCGCGACACGTTCGATGAAGACGAAGAGCGGGCCGAGATCGCTGCCACCGTCTTCCCGACGTATGGCACCGCGGGGAAACTCGCCTCGACCTAGTTCTTCTCTCGCTCGTTACCCGAGAGGTCATCGTCAAGCTCTGTGCCTTGAATGATCTTGTATATGCGCTTGAACAGTGAGCGCTCTGCATCGATCAAGGGCTGAAAATCGTGAACCGAAGCAAACGCCGAGAGGAACCCACTCGCCGCATGACTCACTGCGCAAAGAATGTCGACGACTTGACCTTCGGTACCTGCGCGGAAGCCTTCAACGTCAGAGGTCAGTCGTTGATGGGCGCTCATGAAGTAGCTCATCCCGTACACAGATCCGTGGATGATCTCGGAGGAGACGGCATACACCAGCGCATAGGCAGCAAGCAGCGCGGCGCCAGCCCGGCGTGAGACCTTGCCAGTTCGGTTGATCTTGGATGGCACATCCAGTGTGCTCCATGAGTCCTGTCCCTTCCCAGCAAACTCCGGAAAGAGCTTCGCGGCCATCGCCTTCGGATCAGGTCCGCTGCTAAGGGTAAGAGCAAATTCACCGTTCCCGATCGAACGGTTGATGTGCTTCCAGGCAGCGTAGTCCTTGTGCTTCATGGCGCGCTCCGCAACCTCAACTGGTTGGGTCACGAAGAAGGCGGCGTTGACAAAGCCCTCCACCACTGAGCGGGCGATTGGGTACAGGTCGCGAACCGGGATGCCGGCCTCCGTTGAACCCTTCAGAATTGTGTTGATGGACTGGCCGGCACCAAGTGAAGTGGCAGTGGCCGCGCGAACTTGCTCATGTTCGAGCGCACACCGAAGCTCATGACCCTGTATGACCGCTGGCCCTTGTGACATGACCCACAGCGTCAATCGCAGCAGTTCCTGCTGATCGTTGATAACGGCGCGCAGTTCTTCCAGGGCGAAGCGGTTGCTGTTGGTCATGGCGCTTGATGGTACTGCTTGCCCGCAGCCCGTTCTGGCATTGCCAGGCCAGGGGCTACGTCACCGCGCGCCCCTGCGTGGTGTCGGGATCCGCTGAACTGATGGCTGCTTTGGAGGCCCGACGGGATGAGGTCGAGGACCTCCGGCTCGAAGATGTAGATGCCGGTGCTGGCCATGCGCGACCTGGCGGCTGTCTGCCAGGCAACGCGGGGCGACGGCTGCCGCTGCAAATCAGTCCGAGGCCGCGACTGCAGCGCGGCTTGGCATAGGGCACTCTACGAGAATGAGCCGACGGCGCGGTAGGAAGCGAGCGGCGCGCGGCCAATCAAATTTGTGAGAGCCACGCCCGATGGACATCTGACTCGACGTCGATGGAGATCTTCTTCTTTCACCCTATTCCTGAAGCCGACACCATGCGTCACGCGTTATGCCTGCGACGCTGCTCGCGCGCAGCAGCTACTTTGGCTTCCAGCTTCGCGATGACATCTTCTGCAGGAATCCAATCGCTGGCCGCTTCCGAGCGAGCGATCGAGGCTAGGCCCCGACGAATGAACGCCGACTGCTCGACGTTGTCGCAAAGCTCTCGCTTAATGCGAACTGAGGGAAGATTTGTGGATTTCATGTTTGCATTGTGGCTGGCTTTGAAGCGCCATGTCCGAAACGCAGCGGGAGCCGACCTGGGCGTCGGCTGATCGACCTTCCGCTATCGCTGCAAAGGAGACGACGTCTAGCCGTTTATTTTTGGGAGAAGGAGTACGGTGATGACAGTGCCCCACAACGTCAGTCCAACGCCAAAGTGCGTGGCATACCTGGCGAGTCGAAACTGCGCAATGCTGATCCACACGTCCCGTAAGCATTGAAATGCCATGTAGCCGTCACCTTGCTTCAGGCCGGTCTTCTCGTCGATCGACTCATCTGCGGGTCCGCGTAGCATCGTCGAAACCGCGGAACCGTATCGTGCCAGTTGATAAATGTTCTTCGTTAGTGGTAGATCGAAAAAGTCTTCCAGCATAGTGGGCAGGTCGATCTTGATGACATGTGTCCCAACGTTTACCGGCACCTGAGGATTCGAAAGCGTAAGCAAATGAGATCCTCCGTCGAGCAAATTTCTACGGCTGGCTCGAGGAAGAAACGGCCACCGACGCCAAGGACTATCCTGGTGAACGATGTCCCTGTAGAGGATTTCGACATCGAGCCGAACCCGTTCAAGAAGGTCGCGTTCCCATACACCACCGATCGTTGAAATCGCAGATCCGAAAGTGGCAAAAATGGCGCCGCTTGAGATCAACGTTATAAAATCTTTCTCCACGTCGTTGCGGCGAAGAATGGAGTATGCAAGAAGAGCTCCTGCTCCATAGACAAAAACAACGATGGCTTGATGAACGCGAATCGGAGATGGTTTCAGGCTAACTGGCATGTCAACACGTTGGTAGTTGGGCTTTTTTTCAAGCGAAGGCACTGAGACGAGCCATTCAACTATACGGTGAGGTTCGCCCATGGCTGGGTTCGAGGCGCCTCAAGTTCTAGTGATCAAGTAGCGGACAACTAAGCTGTCCCGATTTGCTGAATTTGACGATGTCGGTGTCCAGTCCAGTTCCCACGGCGGCAGGTCAAGCGCGATCGCCGTTCTGATCACTGCTGACGAAGCCGACGATTCTGTTCAGCTCCACCAAAGTGAAGCTCAGGATCATGAGCGTCTTCAGCCACGTAAGAAAGTAGACGCCGACTACCCAGTTGCGAGCGGCCGAATGGTTCGGCGCGATGTCGCCATATCCGATAGTCGCGCCTGTGATGAAGCTGAAGAACACTGCCTGGGGTGCCGTGAGTTCATTGCTGCCGTCAGTATTTTTCGCAAAAAGCATTGGTTGGTCAGGGCCATGCGGTGCATGCGACTGCATGAACAGGTACAGCATCGCGAAGAGAACGATGACTTCGGTGTAGTGCAGGAACAAGTGAACGACGGCTCGAGGCTTGCTTGCAGGCGGGAGGTTGTAGACGAAGGAGCGCATGTAGATAAACTCCAGGTCGAACAGACGCAGCACCGGCCAGGCAACATACGGCAACCAACTCGGCGTTGTCAGCCCCATCATGCACATGGGAAACGCGAGTAGGACAAGCTGGGCAAGATCCAAGCGCCAAAGCGCCCCTTCCCCGGCCACTCTTGTCATCACCCAAGCGACTGGCGACGAGCCGATCCTAAGCGCGGTCATGAGAAGACCGACAAGCAAGCCGTGCCTTTCGCAGACATCCTGGAATGTGACATCGGGCAGCGACAAGATCGATCTCCTTGCTCAAGGCATCATTGACTCTGAAGAGGGGCGGGCTTGCCCGCGCAAATTCTGACCCTACGTCTCAGCCGCCGTCATGCGCGGCGCCGGGCGAATGCCGCCGCCCGGCACTGCCTGCAAGCAGACCTCTCCTAGTAGAACGGAATCGCAGCCCGAATCCCGACATCTGCAACCGACCGCTCATTGCCAGGTGCTGGGATGCTGACCGCGCGGTGGATAGCCGGAAAGGGGTCAGAGGTCAGGCCCGCTTCGCCAGTCTGCAAAGCAGCGGCACCGGTCGGTCGCAGCGCCCGGACGGACGACAGCAGTCGCTGCGAAGCCGAGTCCGGTCGACGGCTACGGTGTCGTTGAATTCTTCTTAGGCTTGGCTGGTCTTGGCGGTGTGTTCGCTCGTAGTCTTGTCGACGCACCAGGAAGTACGTAGTGAGCTAGAAGCAACCGCTCTGCCACCGCAAGGAAGGTCGCCATGTCCTCGTCATCCGGCACGTATCCTCGGTGCGCACTCGCGCTTCCTCCATCGATGACCGCCAAGACATGTGCTTGATCAGCGGTGGTCAACAAGCCTTTGGCATTGAGCTGCGCCACCTTCTCTTCAAAAGTTCCCCGGTCACCACCTAGAAGTTCGGCGAAAAGCAAGTCAAGAGATGTGCGAACCCCAATAGCGGGCAATGCTCGAAGTCCGGCATTGATCGCTATGTGCACTTCCGTCATGACTTGACATATCGTTGGCGGAAGCTTTGAAATCCAAGGCGGAATCTTCCCTGACGACGCGCGCGCGGACTGCGCATCGGTGGCCAGTGCTGCAGCTGGCGCATCTTTTAACGCAACATACTCGTAAACATACGGGCCGTGTGTCCGCCATTCATCGAGCTGTGCTATGACGGCCTGGAAGGATTTGCGTGCAATGATGCCTTCCGAGGCAGCGACGGTTGCCGCGTCGTTATCCAGTAGCTTTATCGGATGAGAGGAGGCCCACAGAGTGCTTCCAGTCAGCATGTACGAGAGCGCTCGCCTCGCCTCGGCTTCCTCTACTCCTGCGGACAGCGCGAGCATCGAAACTGGCACGGGTTTGCGAGGATCGGCGAGGTATTCCCGTCTCATCGCGGCGTATAGGAGCTCCGCCCGTGCAAGCAACTTGGTGCTCTCAGTGGTCTCGATGAGAGCAAGTGCGGGCAGAGAGATGCAGTACCGCTCCTGCTCCTTGCGAATGAGCTGCTCCGTCTCGAGTTGATTAATTGCGTCGAGCTCTTCGTGATGCTGAGCGCGAAACACGACTGAGTCGACGGCGTTTTCAGCGTAGGGCATAGCGGTGAAGAGTTCGGTCAGCAACGAACGCTCGACATCGGTCAAGACGCGAGGCGTTGTCGAAGGATCATTCACGATGGGTCTCCTGAAATGGCGTGCGCTGCAAGTCTAACGAGGCCTCGTTCGATCGCGCCTGTCCGCCTGCAAGCGCCGCAAATCCGACCAGGCGACGAGCCACCGATCACGGCGCTGACTCTTTCTCCGTTGCAAGTCGCTCGGCCAGTTGACTTGCGGATTCGAATTCGTGCGTAATCCTGAAAGCCGGCCCCTTCTTCCACGTGACGGGAACCTCTGAGCCCTCAGGGAAGGAAGCGAGTTCCCCGTCAATCTCTGCGGTCACGTCCTGAAACACGCGTCGGAGGTGGGGAAGGTCCAGTTCTTGTCCATAGATTGCGATCGTGTTTGGCGCGCCGGTCATGGCGAACGTATGGGGGCCTGGATGCTCTTTGAGAATGCGGATGTTTGCGCCATCGGCCTCCGCCTTCAACAGGTGTTTGACGGGGCTAACCTCGTCTGCATTGAAAACGTGCTTTCCTCGAGCAATGTTGGCAAGTTCGGCGAGCTCTTTGTGATCTTCAGCGCTGAACGGAGGATCAAGTCGAAACTCGAGCCTTCGTCCGATGTGCTCAGTCAGTACCCTGGCACGGTTGCAGTAAGCGAGGGTCGTGCTGGTGAACATGAAGACGTCGTCGTCGACAGGCATCTCCGCGATCGCTCCGAAGACCCGACTCCCCTCAATCTCAAGAGTCAGATCGGCAATCCAACCCTCTTTTGCTCGTTCATAGAAGTGAAACACCTTGTCGAAGTAGGGAAGAACTCTGACGTCGCGGTTAACCCAGCGCTCGAAGTCCGTGGTGATAGTGAAGGTTCCATCAGCCGGAGACTCTCTCGGAAGTTCCAATCGGATTGTGAGCAGACCTCCGCATGAGCCACCCGTGAACGTCGCAGTCTCAGTGCCGGCGGCTATCGAGCCGATGGCATCATCTAACGAGAGTAAGACACCCGATATCGGATCACGCAGTGAAAGTTTGGCCACAGCAAGCCGGCCATCCGGAGAAAATATGATCTTGGCGCCAGTGAATTCAGAAGGATGAAGTTTCTCAAAAATGGGCGATCCATGCACTCGAACATCGTCGGCTGGCAGTTGCACTGGTCGCCCGTGTTTCACCAAGTTGCTGATTCCGTCTTGCCATGTGCTCGCCGCAGCATCGCCGACCTTGAACTTAATCCGAACGGGCTCAACAGGATTCAGGGTGATGCGCGTGATGCCGTCGAGGAACGAGGTCTCGACCTGAAACCGCGGGTCTGTCTCTTCAAGGACAGTTCGGTAGGCCAGATGGGCGTTACTGATGACGTTCGGCTGGTTTGAGGTCGGCAGGCCTGAGAGCGCCATGACCAACTGGTCGCTAGCGTCCCGCTTCGAAGGGACTCGCTGGCCGATGTTCTGCCGCGCCAAGGCCTCAGAATCTGCTTTCCATTGGTGTAAGACCGGCGTCTTGAATCGTGCAGTGTCGCGGTCAATCAGGCGCGCACATTTCTGACACAGCCAGATGCCATTGGCGTAGGCGACCCGCTGCCCTTGGGTCATGCCGTCGTCGTATCTTGGCCCACCTGGCGCGGCTGCGCAAATGTGAGCCGCTACGCCGATGCTGACTTCCTTTTTGCTTGGATCTGTGTGAGCACCGATGGTGAAAACGCGGCATGCCGGGTTCGAGCAGATGCTCGCAACCGCTTCTTTGAGTCGCGTCTTGACGCCGGGAGAAAAGTCGTCGCGCTTGGGCATGGCTGTCAGAGCTAAATGGTAGCGAGTCTGCCGAAAATGTCGGGGATGGTCGCAACTGAAGTTGCCGCCACTTTCGCTGCGGCCGTCTGCTTGGCTGGCGCTGTCTTCTTGACGGGAATCTTCAGCGGCTTTGGGGTCGCGATTCTCCCCACGACAAGCAACCGAATTCCTCGTCGCTGGAAGGAGGCGACTATCGAAGCGAATGCGTGAGCGATGGTGGTACTGGCGCTTGCCGCCTTCACGCTCGCGGGGTCCAGCTTTAGCAGATCGATGCCTGGCTGAACCAGGATCAGCTCGAAGTCTACTGACGTTGCTTGCTCAAGCAGCTCCGTTGCCAACTTCTTGGCGTCGATCAACGGCGGTTTCAAGACCATGCGGTCCATGCTGCGCCTCGCGAAGTGCTGGATCAGCGACTGTCGCGTGAGCAACTGCGACGCTCTGAAGGCTTGAGACCAGAGCTCCTCAACGTCTTTCGACCTCAAACCCGGTTCGTCCTCGGCAGACTTCTTGCACAAGTACAGCTCAACGGTGACTTGGCCACCTTTGACGCCCCGCATTGAGATGAAGTCAGCGGCCTCATCTTTGTCGTCATCGCAGACAACCAGTTGAACATTCTCCTTCCCGACGCGAGCCTTGAGCACCAAGGCCAAGCGCGTGAAGATGGAGTCATCGTGGCGCCCGGTTGTGGGATTGGGCTGAGACGGATCGAAGTTTTTCATCTTCGATTTCTTCGCAGCAGTCGGCGCCCGCTTTGTCTTTTCCGGCTCGAAGTTCTCTGGCTTCTCCATGCGAACGTTGAAGCTCTTCCAATCCATCGTGTGACGGATATTGGCAAGTGTCTGCAAGACCGAGCCAGCGCTCGGCGGAGGAGTCAGGGTTCGTCCCTGCAAGCAGGATGCGTTCGCAAGGTACAAGCTCGGCGGATCTTCTCGTAGCCAAGTGGTCAGATGGCGACGCACTCCCGATGCATCCTTGACCATGATGCGCTCGCTCGACTCGAAGAGCTGCGAGCCTTCTTTGATGGTGATGTCGACGTTGAATACCACGCTGCCGCTCTCGGAGTAGGAAATCGAGAACTTCACCTCGCCTTTGGTCGTATCGACAGTGGGCTGCGATATGTCGCAGGCGCTCAGGTAGACGTCCGTGTATGGCTTCTTCGATTTGTCTTCGGCCTCAAGCCAGACTTGATCGGTGAGAGTGGCAGGCCCCCAGAAAGCAGCGGCACCCTTTCCCGGCGGGAGTGCTTTGAAGTCGGCTTCCTCGCCGAGTGCGATGTCATCCAACGAGGTCGCGCTTGGGGCAGCAGTTGACGAACAGAGTTTGACCGCCAGCGGATGCAGCCAGTCATCGCAGAAGCTAATGACGTCCGCCAGCCCCGCACCCCAGATAGTCGATTGACTTCCAATGCCCAGTACTTGGGTGTCCCCAGCCGCCCCTGTGCCGCCTATCGTCTTGCCAATCACATGACCTTGACTGAAGGAGCGGAGCGTGTCGGACTCGAGTGCAACCTCAATTTGCGGGCCGGTGACAGTTCTATAGCGCTCGACCAGCGGGCTGGTCATTCGCGATCGCAGGCCTAGGTTGTAGTAGGTTACTCTTGCCGCCCCGCTGTAAATGCGCCGCAGCTTGCTCAAGTGAAAGCCGCGCAGAGGCGTGCCTTCGTCTGAGAAGTGCTCGAGGAGGTCATCGACCAAAGCCTTATGCGCTGTGGTTGTCGCCGCGAATACCAATCGCTCCGTGCCACCTTGTATCGCGATGGAGGTTTCGAACGTGAGCAGCAGACCTACCTCCGGTTCAAAAACTCCCAACTCGCCGAGCCAGTAGGGACGCAGCGGGGTGGAAACCATGGCGAGCCTCAACTCGCCGTTGGTTGTCTTGTGGCACACCTTGCCTAGGAGGCGTGCATTGCCCACGTGGGAGAGCTTGGTCCAGTCAAGGCTACCTTTCGCAGGTGCCTTGAAGGCGCGGGCGTGTCTGCGCAGCTTGAGCTTGTCCAGCGCGTTCAGGAGAACATCGTCCGGTACGTGCTCGTCTTCAATCAACTCTTTGAGGGCTGTACGCTGTTCCTGGTTCTCGACGGCCGAAGCAAGCGCGTTGGCGATGTCGTTGAGCGACTTGACGTTCTTGCCCTGCAGCTTGGTCGGCAGGTGAGCCTCGAGCATTACGAGATGGCTGGGAACTGCAGCTCCCGCAGTGTCCAATTGAACGCGGCCGACGCGACCCGCCACTTGGACGAAATGTCCCAGGCTCTTCATGTTGTCGTGCACGGCAAGGACACGAATGTCAGGGCTGTCGATGCCTTCTGAGAGCATCTCCACGGAGAGCGCAATCTGCCATTTGTTGGAGGCGGCTTTCTCGAACGCGGCTGTGATGTCAGCGTCTGGCATCTTCGAGTGCACGACGAGGAGGCCTTCTCCACGCTGAGTCTTTGGAATCTTGTCCTCGTAGCTCTTGCGCAAGGCTTCCAGTCGGTCGACCGATGAAAACTTGACGAGCAACTTCGCCGCGGGGTTTGACTTCTTTGCCTCGGCGAGGAGTTTCAAGGCACGACTGCTGATCTTCGCGTCGTCCGTGGCGTCGCCGTCGCCCTTGATGGTTTCAATGACGCAGTTTGCAACGGCGCCTTCGGAAATTGCGTCAAGGAGGGGATATGAGAACGCCAACTTGCCAGGCAGAGTCTTGCTGTCCGTTCTGAACGGCGTTGCTGTAACCACCACCACGCGCGCGTGTGGGTGCTGACGACAGACGGCCGCCCAACTGTCGGCAGCCAAGTGATGGCCCTCGTCAACAAGGATCAGTCCGACCTCGATGGCGTTGCCCGCATCGTTCGTTGGCTTGTACGCGTCAAGCGAACTCGGGTGAGCCAGCACGACCTGCGCGTCCCCGTCTGGCATGTCCTTCGCACCCTTGCCATTCTTCGTCTGAACGCGCTTGACACCTGACTTCGACACAGGAGGCGGAGCCAGCTTTCCAAGAGCGGTGCGTGCCAGTGCACCGTTCTCCGAACGTGCCACCGGCGTGCTTACCTCGCCGTACAACACCGAGAAGTGATAGTGGAGCTGGCCTTGCAGTCCTTGGCCGCTGCAGACAACGAGGGTTTGCTTGTCTGGGTTGAGAAGCCTGGAGGCGATGAGCATCACGAGCGTCTTGCCGTAGCCGGCTGGCAGGTGCAGCTGCGCAGGGACAGTCCGGTGGCTACCTGCGAAATGGGCCAGCAATGCGTAGATCGCACCTAGCTGGCCTTTGCGTAGATCGAGGGTGTTTGCTAACACTGGCGTCCACTGAAAAGACTGCTGCCGACCAATAGCGGGCGGCAGCAAATCAGTCGTTGATGGTGGCGCAGCACTCGCAATGGGGTCGTACCCCAAGCGAGCTACCGCAGTCTAAATATTCTGAATGATTCTGAGGGGGATGAGCGGCAAGAGCTCCGAGATGAGAGCGCTCTATCCGTTGAGAACTGGATGGATCCCAACGCACTTAATGGGGGGCCGGTTCATCACCGACATGCTCACCGCGGCGAGCATGCCTTTCTCGGCGATGGAGGCGTAGACCGGTTCGCCAAGCCACCAGGTGGCAAACAGCGCGCCGAACGGCGAGGCGAGGCTGATGTAGCCGCCCTCGAAGTCGGAAGCTGACGTGGCGGGAACCACGTCCGCGGCTCATGCGTCCTCGATGGGCGGTCCGAACCGGAATCTACCCTGTAGGATGGTCTCGATCAGGGGATTGGCGGTGTGCTTGCCCTCCCAGTACATGCCGGCAATTCGCATGGCCCCGTCGGTGTCCATGCTGTTGATGTCGATCCGGTCGAGCATGTGCATGTCACCCTCGAAGGACGCCGCCTGCTTGACGACCTCAAGCACGCATTCCTGGTGAGTGCCTGGGCGGTTCTGAGTATGCTCCGCGCGGTAGCGCCGCACATCGTCGAGCGAATTGCAGGCGAACACGCTTTCCATACGGCTGGGCGCCATCGGATTGGAGTCGAACCGGGCCCGTTCGATCACAGCTTCGCGGAGGCCGACTTCGATCTCAGCCTGATGGTCGAACTCAACGGTTTCGAGAGCAGTCTCGAGACGTTCCCGATCTTCCCTCTCAGGCATGTTGCCGTTCCAGTAGTCCTCGTCGTCCGAGACGGCCCGTTCGATGGCGCACAACGCGAGCTTCGCCAATGGGATGCCGTACTCGGAGGAGATATCGATTGCAGCTTCGTAGAAGGGTTCGTTCTCGGGCTGGCTCACGACCAGGCCGTAGTTGTACGGCGAGGTTTCGCAATCCGTATTGATTTCGCGGCCCTGCTGGTAGCGGTTGACAGGGACTGCTTTGTACTTTCCCATGGATCAAGGCCCTTTGAATTCCGGTTCGATCGTCGCTCAGTCGCCATGCAAGTGCGATCCATGGCCAAGTGCAAGGGCCAGTCGAACCGATGGCGCTCTGTCCTGCCGAGGTTCTGGCGGTGCTGACGCGCTACCAGCACTTCATGTCGTTACGGCACTTCGAGTGTGTCACATTTAATGATGGCTTCGCGCGCGGCCCGCTCTCGCCTTGGAGGCGAGGCGCGGGTCTTCGCACGTGTACTCGAATTGGCAACCTGCTTGCCTAAAGTGGCGAAGGCCGAGCAGTGAAGATGAGCCGCAAAGCCAGGCGCCAAGCGGGCCCGGCGCGTCCAAGCTCAGCTAAAGCCGAAGTCTTGGGGAACCCGCCAACGCCCTGCACTTTGTTTAATGACCTTGGTTGATTTGCAGCGGCTGCCCTTCACGCGGCTGCATCGGTCGTCAGCCAACCTCCGCAGAGCTGCCGTCGACCAGCATCGCATTCACGCATCCGCGACGACCGTCAGCGACCGTAAATCCTTTTTCTTGCGGACGCCATATGCGTCGCGCCAGATTTGCCAAGTAGCCGCAAATCGGCATCGAAAAAATCCTCTTACGGTGCTCAGTAGATGCTGCACGCCTCACCATTCGATGTGAGACGCGCTCCGCCCTCGTTCTCGGCGCCTTGGTGACTGGTCAGCAACAAGAACGGAATCTGAGCTCGAAACCCGACATTCGCCGGGGAAGACATCGTGGGGATGCGTGCCGCAACTTGGGGCCTTGCCAGCGCATGGTGCTTAAGAGCAGACTCCACCGGCACGGCTGCAATCCGAGCGCGCTTGTACTCGCTAGTTATCAACGGTCGTCTCAGCATGGGCTCGGCGACCATTCCTTGGCAATTCGGACCAGGTACCTGACATGAGCACACCTCCAGACTACTTTGATGCGAACTCGAAGCTGGTGAAGATGTGGAATCAGCCGTTGTCAGCCTCTGCGGCTTTGCCGGCGACCACGTTCACGCCCGAAGAGGCTGAGCGTAGCTCGATCTATTCGCTGCTGCTCATGGCCATCGTGAGGTTCAACTGGAATGGCAACAAGAACGGGGCGAGAGACGGTGAATATCCGTGGCGCCCGAAGCAGCTTCGTTCTGATGGCACCTACGAGGGTGATCCCCTCGGAGATCGCTATCTGGGGCACAACATCGCCGCAATCGCCGTCGACGCGAGCGGGCGGGTCGTCGACTTCGACTTCAACCACAACAAGGTCTTCAACAGTTCGGTGCAGCATGCAGAGGCTCGGCTGATTCGCCGCCTGTTCGGCCTTGCTGCGGTCCAAGACTCCTGGGACCTCACCTCCGGGCCGAGGAAATATCGCACAGATTTGAAGGAGACCACGGTCTATACGTCCTTGGAGTCGTGCGCGCAGTGCTCGGGCATCATGGCGCTCGGAAACCTACCGCGTGTGGTCTACCTGCAACCCGACCCCGGTCAATACATGATCGGACAGATCCTGAGGAACCTCTCCGATCCGGCGGTTGCAGAGCATGTGCCGGCGTCGGCGTTCGGCTTTCCGTACTTCGATCAGTTGATCCAGGCCCACAAGGACTTCCAGAGCGGAGTGGCGGCGGGAACCTTGTTTTGGATGCAGGGAAAGCTCGGGCCGGGCGTGGAGAAGGGGGCCGCCATGACGAGCTTCCTGTGCAACGACGCCGCGCGAGATATCTACGAAAATGCGACCCAGGACTTCGCTCACTTCGCCTGCAAGTTCCCAAGCTACGCACCGGTCAACACGTCGAATGGATCGACGGCATTGAGCAATGCTCAAGCGCTGGCACACGCCCAAGAATTCTTCGAATACGCCGCTGCCGCGGCGCAGCGTGGCACGCCTCACTTCAACTGACGGCCTCGCGCCACCGCGACGACTCGTGGCGGGCACTGCCAAATTTCAGGGTCTGCCGGTATCCGACCGGCATCAGAGGAGGAGCCAGAATGAAATCGCTTGTCGCACTCATCGGACTGACGACGTTCAGCGTGGCCTCGGCGTCAGCCTGTGACTTGACCTTTCGTATCGAAGGGCAGGTCACGAAGTACACGTTCCACCAGATCGGGGCGATGATCGATGATGCGATTCGTGCGAACGTCACTCCCACTAAGGACGACAATGACCGCTACAAGCTGGTGATCTCGAACGAATGCGACGGACAGCCTGCGCCGCCCGCCGATACGGCCACGTTCAGCATCCAGCACAACACGATCTACCTCGAAGAGATCAACGACCTCCCACTTTGCGACCAGCAGGTTCTGCACAAGCCTGGTCATCCAGATCGGCTCGTGTGCGCCGCCGGCGGCTACAACTTCGTCGACTACCAGCACCAGTCCCTGCAGATGCCGATCAACGAAGCGTCCGCGGTCGACGCGCTCAAGGTTCTTGCGAACCTTCGGTCTGTCACCGACCTATCGGGTGCCGACCAGGCCACTGGCAAGCGCATTCATGACGCAGTCAAGCTCTACGCCATGGTGATTGCCGAGGCGGCACGCTTTGACTACGTGGCGAACGATCTCCAGTGCGCGGCGACCTCAGGTGGCAGCATCCAGTTCGCTGACTACTGGACGCTGATCCACAACTGGGGCACTTCATCAGCCTTCGTGCAGAGTAGCCGTCCCGATCTCGAAGGCGCATCGACGAAACGCGGTGTTGGCGATCTGATCGTGCCCATCACGCGGGAGATGGTTCAGGCCTTCGACGCGGAGCTGACTGCGCATCCGCGGCCGAACGAGACGACGCCAGATGGCAAGAACACGGTGATTCCACTGCGAACGCCGACCTGTGACTTGACCAAGATTGTGCACTGACCTGGTCAAACCTGCCCTTCAGGATTAGCTGAACTCGGACTTCGGCGCCGACCGGATCGGCGTCACGAGATCAGGTGGTCGAACTCGACGTACGCCACGTCCGCACGCGCCCCTACACGCCCAAGACAAGCGGCAAAGTCGAGCGCTTCGTCCAGACCAGCCTGCGAAGTGGTCCTATGCCAGACCGTACCGCTCTTCAACGCTTCGAGAGGCCACCCTGCAGCCCTTCATCCATCATTACAACTGGCATCGGCCACACTCGGTCCTCGATCACCAGCCGCCCATGGTTCGGATTCCGGCTGTGAACCACTTCTTGAGACTCAACACCTAGTCTCGATGATGCAATGTGACTTGCCCAGGCGCGTGTGTGAGTGCCATCGACCAAAAGCGCTTGTCTGAAAATCGCGCACCGGCATAGACCGAACGTCGACGCATGGCATATTGATGCACCAGCTCGGAGACCATGCCGCAGTAGTCCGACATGGCATCGACTTGCCCGCAAAGAGCGTTGGACAATGCATGGGCCGCACGCGCGCCTGTCCGCAATGCCACAAGCATGCCTGCCGAGGCGAGCGGGTCAAAAGCGCACGCCGCGTCGCCGATGGCCACCCAAGCGTCACCGGCGCACGGGGTCAGATAGCTCGACGCAGCCGATACGTGCCAGGTCGGCTGCGCCCCCAAGAAGGAGCCCGCCGGCATGCCCGGCAGGTCGCAAGGTGACCAAGTCTTCAACTGCTGCGCGAACTTGAGTCCTCGCTCGGGATAGAAGTAGCCAGCCACCGCGTAACCTCCGTCCGGCAGTGTGGCGCCGTACCACCATCCATGGTTATGGCTTTGGACGAAGCTTTGCCCGAACGACGGCGCCGCGCCTCTTGCGCCGTCCAATGGTGTTGGGGCGGGAGGCCTTTGCCAGATGGCAGCCGCCAATGGATCCCAGACCGTGCGTCGCGCGCCCAGTTGGCGGCCAATCCATGCACTTCGTCCAGTCGCATCAATGACCGCCCGAGCTGTCAATTCGATACCGGTCCGGGCGAGCTTGACGCGATACTTCGCCGCCGCAGGAGCGCTGTTATGGTTCGCCATGACACCGGAAGGAAGCTTCTGCGTGTGCAAGCACATGGCATCGTCTCGGTAGTGCACTGCGCCAGCCCTCAAGGCTGCGTCCCGGACCAGCGCCATCAGCCTACCTTTGGGGACGATCCAGTCGTTCCCGTAGGGCGAGAAGACCAGCGGACGTTCAACCCGGACGCCGCCCCATCGACTATCCACTTCGTTGAGCGGCAACGCGCCGAGCGCCAGGAACTCCGTCCAGATACCCAGATACTCCAGGTGCGGCTGCGCCTCCCCGGACAGGATCTCACCCGATTCGACGAAGGTCGTCGGCCTGTCGACCAGGGCAACGCGCCATCCCGCGCGCGCGAGCGCGAGGGCGGCCGAACTGCCCGCCAATCCTGCCCCGACCACGACGATGTCGAAGTGGCACGGGTCGGCCTCGGGGTCAGGCACGGAAGTCACGATCAGTGAACGGCACCCATGCCGCGACGCCGGCGGGTGTGGTGGTCACAAACCGTCTTCTGGGTCGCCGCCAGCCACAACGGCCGCAGGCCGCCGCGTTCGGCGCTGCTCTTGGCTGGGACCGGGCATCCTTGCT